>LGOV01010311.1_pt3 | contig 28524 bp, 30 predicted proteins | sample 469881 | NCBI WGS metagenome assembly LGOV01 (sample SAMN03857199, study PRJNA290197) | marine sediment metagenome | biome: marine cold seep biome; feature: cold seep; material: marine sediment; isolation source: sample #5579, elevator 3A push core 41 containing 12 cm of sediment... ...
GCCTGTTCGCCCTGAGGCACACAACAGATTAACAATTGTCGAGACTACTCTATGTCTTTGTCTACAGTCTGAATAAGCTTACCTTTTTATTATATCATTTTATCGCTTAATTTAGCTTTATTCGATTTAAACGTTGATTGATTGGTTCGTTTTTATGATTCTTAAGGCCACTACGTTTATAAAAAAAATTTAGATCTAGCGGTCTTCTTTGAAATAATTTTTTCCTAACCACGCTGGTTCTTTTTTACTCATTCCTTTTCGCATCGATGTAAAAATTAATACAAACACGGTTGCTAAATAGGGTAAAGCTGTAAAGAAATAAATTGAAATCGGTAAATTATATTTTTGTAGCCAAAAACTTGCAATATCTAATGCCCCAAAGAAATAGGCTCCTAACATTGCTTTTCCAGGATTCCACATTGCAAAAATAACCAACGCAACAGCAATCCATCCTCGACCACTTACAACATTTACCGGATATACACTGATATAAACTAAGGATAAAAATGCTCCACCAATACCACACAATGCGCCTGATATTGCAATATTTATATATTTATATCGATCCACTGCTATACCACTTGCATCCGCTGCACTGGGATTTTCACCAATCATTCGCGTATTTAAACCCCATTTTGTTTTATACAAATAAAAATATACTACAATGACAAGAATATATGAAAAGTATACATACATACTGTGATCAAAAAAGATTTCTCCTAAATATGGAATATCTCCTAAAAACGGTATTTTAATAGGTTTGAAAAAATCAACAATCGCCATTGGTACATTTTTACCAACAAAATTTTCTCCAAAAAATGCTGCAAATCCAACGCCGAAAATACTTAATGTTAAACCCGTTACCACTTGATTTGCCTTTAATGTAACGGTAAGGAATGCATAGATTAAGGCACCAGTCATTCCCGCAAGTGCTGCACATATTACTGCAATATAAGGATCACCAAAGGTATATCCCGCAATAAAACCAATCACTGCACCCATTTGCATCATGCCTTCAACACCTAAATTCAAATGTCCAACTTTTTCTGATATAATTTCTCCCAGAGTTGCAAAAAGCAAACATGTTCCGGCTTTTACTGCCGCACTTAAAAAAAACACAAATTCCATTTATGCAACCTCCTGTTTCTTTTTGTCTGAGACAAATCGATAATGTAATGCGAATTCTGAACCTAAAATAAAGAAAAGTATAATAGCTTGTATCATATCCGCTACTGATCCTGGTATTTGAAAGGCCGTTTGAATATAGGATCCACCTTGTAATAATACTGCAAAAACAAACGAATTAATAACAATAAATGGAACCTTAAGACCTGAAAGCCACGCCACAATAATTGCTGTAAAACCGAGTCCTCCTGTAATATTAACAGATAATGTACCGCTTACACCAGCCGTTTGAATCATTCCTACTAAACCACAAAGGCCACCACTGACTAATGCTGCAATCATCATTGTACGTGTCACATTAATACCAATGTATCGTGCCGTATTTTCACTTTCCCCTAATACTGAAATTTCGAATCCTTTTTTTGAATAATTCATAAAATAATACACAGCAATGACAATGATAACGACTAAAAATATACTAGCATTAAAAACACTCAGACTTGGAAATAATGCATTTTCTGGAAAATTAGCAATTTTAGGCATCCCTTTTGCCAAAGGATCTTTCCAAAAATCATATTGTAGTGCTGTTACAAGTGTCAACGCAATATAGTTCATCATTAGGGTGAACAATGTTTCATTTGTTCCAAATTTAGCTTTGAAAAAAGCTGGAATCATTAACCATATTGCTCCAAATATAAATGCAATAATACCCATAAATAATAACATCAATGGTAATGGTAAATTAGGAAATAACCTTACAACAAGTGTTGCTCCAACTCCTCCAAGTAAAAATTGACCTTCGGCACCAATATTCCAAAAACGCATTTTAAAAGCAACCATGACCCCTAATGATAAGACTAACAATGGAATCATTTTTTCTATTGTTGCTGAAAAACGATAGAAACTTCCAAAACATCCTTGAATGATCCCAATATATAATTGAAATGGATTAGCCTGGGCAAAAATAACAATAATCGACGCAACCAACAATGCGGCTAAAATTGAAATCACTCGAATGATTATTTTATCACGCGCTTTTGGGACCTCTTTCTTTACGATATGTATCATTTTTTTACACCTTCTCCTGTTACCCCTGACATCATCAATCCAATCGCTTCTTTTGTTGTTTTTTTAGGATCAACAATTCCAGTTACTTTCCCTTCGCAGAGTATCATAATTCGATCACTTAAACTCATTAAAACATCAAGATCTTCTCCAACATAAAGAATTGGAATCATTTTCTTTTTTTCTTCATTCAATAAATCATAAATAATCTGAGATGACCCAACATCTAATCCTCTTGTTGCATAGGCAGTAATCATTAATTTGGGTTGCAATTCAATTTCTCGTCCAAGTAATACTTTTTGTATATTTCCTCCTGACAATAAACTTACCGCATGATTCTCAATATCTGGTGTTGAAACATTTAATTTTTCAACTAAGTCTTTTGCCTTTCCACGTGAAACAACCCGCGAAATACTCATTCCTTTTGTATTTTTATAATCTTTTAGTAAAACATTATCAATAATATCCATCGACGATACTAATCCCATACCCAAGCGATCTTCTGGAACAAAACTTAAACTAATTCCCATCTTATTAATTTCCTCTGGAGTTTTTCCAATAATATTTTTTTTATTAAAAATTATTTCCCCAGATTTTATCGAAGATAATCCCACGATTCCTTCACATAATTCTTTTTGACCACTACCAGCAATTCCCGCAACGCCAAGAATTTCTCCCGCATATAAATCAAAACTAACATGATCCAATACTGGCACTTTATTACGGTCAATCGCTGTTATTGATTTGACTTCTAAACGTTTTTCGCCACGTTTTACATCAACCCAGGGGACATTTAGTTCCATCGCATCACCAACCATCATCCCTGCTAAGTCTTGTTGATTTGTTTCTGTCTTATTAACCGTTTGAATACTTCTACCTTTTCTCATTATGGTAATTCGATCACTAATTTCCATTACTTCATCCAATTTATGCGTAATAATAATCACTGAACATCCTGTACTTACCATTTTTTTTATGATCCTGAATAAATTATCAATTTCTTGAGGTGTCAATACTGCTGTTGGTTCATCAAGAATTAAAATATCAGCTCCCCGATACAAAACTTTAAAAATCTCTAGGCTTTGTTTTTCAGCGACTGACATTTCGCAAACTTTTTTATTTGGTTCAATATCCATTCCCAACTGCTTAATCAATTTCCCCATCTCATCTAAAATCTTTTTCTTATTTAAAAAAGGGGTTGTTTTTCGACTCCCTGCTGCAACATTTTCTAATGCTGTAAATACTTCCACTAGTTTATAATGTTGTGGCAACATGCCGATTCCTAACTCTAAAGCATCACCTGGTGTACTAATGGTTACCGTTTGACCTTTTACTTCAATAGTACCTTCGTCCGGAACGTATATTCCATTTAAGACGTTCATTAATGAACTTTTTCCTGCTCCATTTTCGCCTAATATAGCGTGTACTTCTCCCTTTTTTAATGAAAATTCCACATGATCCAGGGCTTTGACTTTACCAAATATCTTGGTAATATTTCTCATTTTCACAACACAATCATTGTTCATATTTTCACCTTTACTCTAAAATACGGACAGAGTCTCATTGACTCTGTCCGTCATTTAATTCCAATTACTATTTTAAAGAACCAACAACATTGTCAACAAACCAATCAAAGCTTAAAAGTGCTTCATCTGACATTTGAGAACCTTCAGTCACTTTAATTTCTCCTGCTTGATCTTTAATTTCACCTGAGAAAATAACTAAATCCCCAGATTCAATTGCTGCTTGAGCTTCATCAACTTTTGTTTGAGCTGATCCAGGTGCTAATGATGTTAATGCATCAAGTGCTACAATACCATCTGTAATACCACCCCAATATTGACTTGATTTCCAAGTACCATCAATCATTGATTGAACAGCATCGGTGTAATATCCACCAAAATCCCATAGTGGTGCTGTCATATATACTTCTGGCATCGAATCAACTGCACTTAAATCATAACCAACAGATAATTTACCTGCTTCTTTTGCAGCTTCCATTGTTGCTGTTGAATCTTGATGTTGTGCTGTAACATCGCAACCTTGTTGAATTAATGCTTCTGCTGCTGCTTTTTCAACAGTAGGATCATACCATGTGTTTGTCCAAGATACATTGACTTTAGCCTCTGGGTTAACAGATTTTACACCCAATGCAAATGCGTTAATGCCACGTGTTACTTCTGGAATAGGCATTGCAGCAACAAAACCAATTTCATTTGATTTTGTCGCTAATCCTGCAACAATACCAGATAAATAACGTGGTTCATACATACGTCCAAAATAAGTTCCCATATTATCTGATGTCATATATCCAGAACAATGTTCAAATGTAACATCTGGGAATTCTTCTGCTGCTTCTACCATACCATCCATAAAACCAAAACTTGTTCCAAAGATAATTGTTGCGCCTTGATCAACCATATCTCGAATACTTGCAATTACTGCACTTTTTTCTTCTGGCACATTTTCTTTTACAATGGTTTCAACTGTACCACCTAAATTTTCTACCATTACTTGACGACCCTGATCATGGGCTTGTGACCATCCACCATCATTGGCTGGTCCTACATAAAGAAAACCAACTTTTACAACATCTGGAGTTTCAGTTGTTGAGCTACATCCAGCAACACTCACAATAATCATTGCTAATGCTAAAAAAATAACACCTAATCTTTTTTTCATTCTTTCCTCCTCATATAATATCTTTGAGTCCTATTTTAAAAAATAGTAACCCACATTCTTATTTTAACTAATAATACCTAAAAATGCAATCTAAAAAACACGATAAAAACAATATAAAAGCTCGATTTCCATTGCTTTTATAACGAATATTCGATATTATAATAGCAATGAAGATAGTAGACGATTAATTATCAGTTAAAACAATTCGTCAATTTTGAAAGGAGTATTATTTTGAAAAAAGATAAAAAATCAAAAAAATCTGAAGTAAAGAATGGCAAAAGTTCTAAAAAGGATACTAAGAAAAAGAAAAGCCTAAATGAAAATCAAAAAAATGAGGTATCTCACAAAAAAGAAAAATCATCACTGTCTATGGATTTTACCCCATCTAAAAGCGTTGATTCAGATCATTTAAAAGATACGATGGTTCACGCCTCATCACTTTATCAAAGCATACTTGTATTGCCTCAATCCTTCAACGTTTCAAATGAAACCTATTCGCTTTATCCTTCCGAAATCAAAGCCCTCGCTATTATTGGGGAATTTCCAAATATTAATCTCACTCAAGTAGCTTCAAAATTGGACATCTCAAAAAGTGCGGTCTCTAAATCAACAACCAAACTACTTGAAAAAAAACTTATTACTAAGGAAAGATCAAAAATCAATATTCGTGAAGTTGTTTTCATGCTTTCTGAAAATGGTACCCTCATATATAACCAACTCAATCAGGCAAATGCCACATTATTTGAACCCCTTACTCAAAAGCTTTGTTCTTTATCTAAGGAGGAACAACTAATCATAAGTTCCCTATTTTCTGATTTTAACGACTATTTAACCGATCTTTACTCTCGCTTAACTTAATTTCTTTTTGAATTTCAATTTTATTTAGTCGAATTGGAATTCATTTTTTTACTTTTAACTATAAATTCTTATCACATTTTTATTTATGCTGTTTTCTAAATAAGCTATCTATTTATGTCATCATTTCCAGTGATTCTTTGGAGTAAATTGTTTTTTCATAAACTTTTGTCCCTTGTCGTTCTAATGCCCCCATTAAAAATTGATAATATGTCCCAGGCGTCACAATATTACCTGTTGCTGGCCGTTCAAAATCAGTATTTTCAAATAAGGAATCTGCAACTTTAACGCAATTCGTATTTAATGCAAAATACGTTTTTAACGGACCTTTTTTGAACTTATAAAAAGTTGCGCCGGTTCCTTTATAAATAATATCTTCAACTGCCTGATAGTCTCCTGTTTCTAATAGGCCTTTTTCTGCTAACTGTGTATCGGAGTACCATTGATACATATTTTTATAAAACTTATTATAATTCTCTTTTATGATCTCTAATTCCTGATCTGAAAAAACAACCTTAAATGAGATTAAAACTTTTCCGTCATTTATAATCGATTCATATAAGTACCGTTCTTTTGCACAAATAAACAAAACCCCATCACTCAGTGCTCCTCCAAGACGATAGGTATGATGATCAAAATTTCCATAAGACACAACCTCTTCTCCAAAAATTAAATCCACATGACCAAACGCTTCCATAAATTTATTTGATAAATGAACCAAAATTTCAACGTTATATGGATTAATTCCAGCTTTTTCAACAATCATTTTTTCTTGGGATTTTATATACTGATTGGCATCTTCTGATTCTATCTTATGATCATAGCGTTTTAATAAACCCATTGGAATAAATGCACCAACTAATGATGGCAATGCAATGCGCACTTTTCTTTGAAATTTTTTAGCTGTTAACGACATTTTCTCCTGCGTCTTTTCATCATTAAATGCATCAAATAATAACGTAATACTATACCAAATAAAATAGACACCTGCTAAAATTGCAAAACTTATAATTTGAAAATAACTATTTAAAATTAAATAGGTGCCAAAAATAAATGTGACAATACTACTTACGAAATAAAATCCAAAATTTGGAACGCCATCTTGCCAATAAATAATCCCAGTAATAAATCTAACCACACTATTTATTAAAATATATCCTGCAAAAACATACGGTATTACAGTTGCAATATATAATCTAAAAAAATATAATACTCCAATCATTATTAAATTAAATGCTGCACTAACTATTTTAACGCGTTTATTCTCACCTTGAAATTTAAATATGATTGAAATGAAATTCACCACACCGACTATTAAAATCGCAATAATTAATAAACTTACCACTTTTTCAATTGATTGACTTGGCTTACTTATCATATAAATTCCAATACTGCCAACACCTAAAGCAGATAGTATTCCAATTGCTTTTTTTCTCATATATATTTCCTTTCCTATTAGAAAATAAATACCCACAACACTATAGAATCTTAGAAACAGCCCCCTTGCTTTTATTCTAATTTTTCTAAACTTTGTTCATCAACCATAGCATAACTTATTAAAGATAATGCTATGGTTTTAAATTCAGAACTTTCTCCTTTTATACCCAAATCTTCTACATATATTAATGGTTGAGCTGTATTTAATATTTCTAGAAAAGAAATACAATTTTCTAAACTTCCAATCCCGATAACTTCAATCGTTAAATAGACTAATTGTCTTTCATCGGGTCCAATTATTATTTTCTCCTCGTTCTCTAATTCAGTCGCTATAAAAAACTCTTCATTTTCAGAATCATCCCTTTCAACGATTTTAAAATTCACTGATTTTAAGTCGATATCCGTTTCGTTAGCAAACTCCATAATTGATTGATAAACTGCAACAGTATCAATTTTTTCTGGAATATTCTGTTGCAATTCCCTTAATTCTTTTTGTATTTTCTGAATCTCAATTAAATAATCTTCTTTTTTCATCTCCCCTTTAAAATTATTTTCAATCTTATTTTTTTCAATGACAATTTCTTCATTCTCGCAATATACTTTATATTTTGGAAAAAGAAAAAGCATTGTTAAAATTATGAAAATCGAAGAAACAATAATTATCTTTTCAATTTTCAATTTTAAAATTTGATTACTGCTTTTTTCCCTATTTAAATGCAAATTCTTAAATTGTTTAACTCCCATTTATTTTTCACCTTTACACATGATCTTAAAAACAAAGTCCCAATACTCCATTTTATCCCGCTCTGACTCTTTATTTTCATTTGTTTCTTGTATCGATCGGATTTTTTCTATCTTTTTTATCGTTAAATCATCAAATCGTCCTGTTTGTATTAAATTATTCCTAAAAGCAATGATCGCTTCTTGATTTTTTGTTTTTCCATTTAACTGCACGGTTCTTTCGTTAAATTGATATTCTATTATGATCACTTCAAGTGGAATAGATTCCTGTACTCCTATTAAAATATCCATAGGAATCGTTTGTTTTTTTTGTATCTGTTCTACGACTTGATTTCTAAAAACAATCACCTGATTTTCCAAAATTAAATTTTCATATGGAATTTGAAAATCACTTTCATTTATTATCCGTTCATCTGTTTTTTTTATTTCAGCAATACATTGTCCATTTAGAATGGTTAAACCACTATAAATTAATATGAATAACACGCTAAAAAAAATGATTAAAAGAATTTCTCCATTTTTAAAAAATGTTTTTCGTTTGTTTTTCTTGCTTTTATTAATGGGTAAAAAATTAATTTGATCTTTCATTTATCATCATCCTTTTTTTCTTTCTCTAATAATAATAATCCTCCTAAACATGGCATTATTAGCATCTTATCCCACTCATCCATATTTTCATTCACTACAATTCTATCAGTCATCTTCAAACAATCCGTGATATAAACGACCGATCTATTTAATTTTTCTTCAAAATATTCACGCACTCCTAAAGCACAACTTCCTCCACCTGCTAGCAAAATTTGATTCTTTTCTCCCCATTGAGTCATTAACAATGGAGACTCTATCTTTTTTAATATGCAATCAATAATTGGTAATAAATTCTGTCTATCATCATTATTATTTTGATTTTCCAGTTGGTCCATTGTTTTTAATAATCCCTTTACATAATAATAGATTCGTGTATTTGAAACACCTATTTCAATAATCAAATAATTATGATCGTCATCTAAAAATCGACTGAGACTATGAAATTGAGGTTCTATTATAGTGATTTTAAGATTTCTTTTTTTTACCACTTGCATATTTCCAATTAACACTTCTTTAGGAATCGCTATTACTAAAATATCTAATTGTTTATCTTCAATTCCTAAATACTCAAATGCTTCCGTTCGTTCTTTTGCTAAAAAATCAATGCGCCACTGTGCAATTGAATCTTTTATTATTAACTTCATTTTCCAATAAACCACTTTTTGAATTTCCTCTATATCTAATAGCGGAATTTCAAATGCTTCAACAACTATTTGTGGATGATTCAATACCAGAATAATGCGATCAAAAACATGAGATTCCCTTAGTAATTCTCTTACAAAAACTTTACTTTCTAATTCTTTTTGTGGAATTCCTTCTGAAAATATACCGATCGGTGTTGGTTTTATCCAATATTTTTCTACTACTACACCTCTTTTTTCATCTAAAAATCCTTTTATTACTTTTGTTACCCCTTCTCCCAAATCAATTACCCATGTTTTTTTCTTCTTTTTCACTCTAATTCTTCCATTCTCCAATTATTTTTTTCAATTGTCACTTCATGCGTTTCTAAATTTTCAGCAGATATTTCAAGTTCACATATAAAGTATTTTTGGTATGATTTGTATTGGCTAAAAATTTCTAAATAGCGTTGATTCTCAGAAATTTCAAATACGTTTATTGTATAATAACCGCCATTTTCATCTTGAATATTTCCTTTTGTTCCGGAATAATGACTATTTTTCTCAATTTTCGCTTCTCCAATTGCGATCGCATTTTTCCCAATTAATATACATATTTCGTAATCTCGATTCTTTGTATTTGATTTTAATTCGACGGTCGATTTTTCTAAATAATAACTCGCACCACAAAGTAACACCATCAAAATAATTAAGACAATTGGTAAAACATAGCCTTTTGTATTTGATTTTAATTCATTCACCGATATTCCACCAACTTTCCATAATTAATAACAGTTTCTCTATGATGATCTCTTCCATCTATAATTAAGGTATAGGAAAGAATAATAGCATTATTTTCACCAATACCTAATGAAAATTCTGTAATGTTGTTTAAAAATTGACTACTACTTCCTAATCCTATTGAACTCAAACTACCACGATAAACTTTATACCGCTTTAACCGTCCATTAATACACCGATAATAATTATAATATTTTTCTGGGCTTTCTAAATCTTGTAAATAAATCCGTTTATTTTTAATAAATATCTGATCGGATTCTAAAATTTGTTTTTGAAAATACAGATTGATATAACGTTCTTTATAAAATAATTCTTGATTCATTTTTGTTTTATTTTGAATTGTATTTGCAAAAATTAATCCCGATAATAATAAGCCAAAAATTAACACAATTAATGTTAATGTTGTTAATACTTCAATTAATGTATATCCTCTATTTTTTTTTATTATTTCCAAATTCATCCTGTACTCCAATGTACTTTAAGAAAAAAATACTTTCCTTTTTTTTCTTTGTTATTTTGCCGAATTTCTAGTGTATATAAATTCGAATTGCCGTCCTTTTTTATCCCTATTAATGCATAGTCTGGATAATCAACTAAGATATTTTTTATTTTTATTTCTAAAGCCTCACTTGAACTTTTTTCTTTGTCATTACACTGATTTATAATTGAATCAAGGATACTATTAATCTCAAGCGACTGATTTAAAATCGTCTCTGATCCAATATTAATTTTCAATCCCATTCCATAAAGACCAAGAACACATCCCAATCCAAATCCACACATTCCGATTGCAATAATAACTTCAATTAATGTATAACCCGCGTCACTCTTTTTTCGATACCCACTTTCATTTTTTTTATTATGACTCATCTAAATATATTCTTCCATTTCCTACTTGAACTACAATTTTTCGTATCGTTCCATTTTTGCTTTTCATATAGATGGTACCACCTTTCGATACTGTTCCATGTCCGTAAAACATCAAAGGATAGTTTTTCATATAAGTACCAGAAAAACTAAAATTTTTCACAGGAATGCGTTCTCGATGAACTTCCTTATCTTTTGTCCATAAAATCAACATATTATTTTCTTGAAATCGCACTTGACGACGCACTCCATCCATTATTGCTTCATTCTGATATTCTAGCAATCGATATAAGGTTTTTTCACATTCTTGATTGAACGCAATTGTATCTTTTTCCGTTGCGTTCCCAAACCCAATCCCAACTACTAATAAACCAATCATCCCTAATATCGATAGTGTAATCAATACTTCTATCAACGAATAACCATTATCACCAAGCCTGAATTGATTCACTACTCGTCCTTGATCTTTCCTTTTAGTAAACGTTTCCATTTGTAATTTATTCTATTCTAAAGTTATAATGTTTTTATCACTATTATATTTAAAAATCTTTTCTTTACTTGATGGGATTATTTTATCATTTTTTAAATACCCTTCTTTATTCAGTTCTGTAACAACCTCATCAAAGGTATGAATTTCCGTAGGAAACTCACCTATTTCAACCTTATATAATTCAATTGCACTTTCTACAATTTTTGCATTTGCTAAATCAGTATTTTCTTGTGCATTTCCCAATACATCTGTAAAACGCGGTACTGCAAGAGCAGTTAGCGCCCCTATAATTGCAATCACTACAATTACTTCCAATAAAGTGAATCCCATTTTCCCAATAATAATTTTTTTTCTCCCGTTTTTCATAAGCACCTTTGTCGCTCCTATCTTGTTTTTAATTAATCTTATCATGATATTTGCATAAAAAAAAGAGTAAATAATTATTTTATTTACTCTTTTTGACGCTTTTTATTCATACTTATGTTTGCAGAACTGTTTATTCAACTTCATAATCATCATAGCCTTTATTTTCTTTTTTAACGCTATTAAAATTCTTTTTCATCTTTATAGATTGAATTAAAAGAAATAACCCCAAAAGACCTAATATCACTCCTAAAAGCATCGTGAAAATCCCAGCTTGTCCAAGTGGATCAAAAAATGCATAAATTCCAAAACCAATTAACACAATTCCCACTATAATTTTGATAACTTTTCCTATACCCGTTAAATTTCCTGAAGCAATTAATAAAAATATTCCTGTTCCAATTGCCCAAATCCCAATAATAACAATAAAGAATGTCACAATCATCTTTGGAGCCAATAAAAAAACCGCACATATTATTAAATCAACTATTCCTCTTCCAAAACCAAACCCAATATTTGATCCATATTTACTTCGCGCAATCAAGGCTGATATAATATAGATCATTCCCATTATTCCGCGATACACACCAAAAATGAAAATAACAAGTGTTAGTGCTAATGTGCTATTAAATGTCATTATTAATCCAAGTGTTAATAAAAACAATCCCTCCAATAGCATAATCCACCAATTTCCATAGACTCTTTCAAGTAAATCTAAACCAATTGCAGTCCCTTGACTTTTATTCATTTTTTACTCTCCTTATTTATTTCTCTTTTTCAATTGCGTTAATAACGCATTCTAATACCTCACCTACTCTAATTTCAACACTTTCTTTCATTCTTTCCTCCAAATTTATTTTATTTCCTATTATATCTAATTTTTCTCTATTTGTGAAAATATTTCAATTATTATTTTGCTTTTTTTATTTTCACTCCTATATTTGCGTTAACCTTACACCTATTATTTATCCATGTATAGGCAATTTAAACTTTTTTATATCATGGTTAGGGTGTCAAAAATAATTTTGATAGGATTTACATACAACATCTTGACTGAAATCTCGTTTTAAAATCAATATATTGTATGTTAAATGGCGTAATTTGAGTTTTGACACCACAATCATATCATAATATTATATTTTTTTATTTTATTATATAAAGTATTGCGTTGTATCCCTAATGCTTGGGCTGATTGACTAATGTTTCCCTTGTATAAGCTCAATACCTTTTCAAAGTGTTTTTTTTCAACATAGTCTAACTTCAATTCATCACGATTTATTATTTCATCATTTTCTTTTATTTCATTAGAAAACAAATTTTCATTTTCATTACATTTACAATAAGGAAAAGATTCTTTTCCGTTTAATTTGCATGACTTAAGAAAATAAATCGTCGGAAACACTTCTGTATTTATAATTAATTCCACAATATTTTCTATTTCCCGAATATTTCCTGGCCAGTCGTAATTTGTTAAAATCACTTTTTCTTCTTTCGACAATATGAATTCATTTTTTCCATATTTTTTTGAACCATTATACATAAAATAATTAAACAATAATAATATATCACTTTTTCGCTCTTTTAATGGTGGCAGATAAAGTGGTAATACATTTAATCGATAATATAAATCTTTGCGAAATCGTCCTAATTCAACTTCTTTTTTCAAATCTTTATTGGTTGCTGCAATAATGCGAACGTCAATCGGAATCGTAGCCCCACTTCCAATACGGGTTATTGTATTTTCTTGTAATACCCGCAATAATCGTATTTGCATATCTAAAGGCATTTCCCCAATTTCATCTAACATAATTGTCCCGTTGTTCGCTAGCTCAAATTTTCCAACACTTCCACCTTTTTTTGCACCAGTATACGCCCCATCTTCATAACCAAAAAGTTCTGATTCAATGAGTTGATTTGGAATTGCACCACAATTTAATGCAATAAATGGTTCATCCATACGTTTACTAAAATTGTGAATAGATTGTGCAAAAACTTCTTTTCCTGATCCACTTTCTCCTTGAAGAAGAATGGTTGATCGACTATTTGCAATTTTTTTTGCATAATTGATTGCTTTAATAAAATTAATATCTTCTCCAATAATTTTATCAAAAGTATAATAGGGTTGAAATTCTTTTTTTAGCTTATTTAGTTTTTTTTCATCGAGTACATAAACAATCTCAATACTATCATCTTGTGGATTATAAATTGGACTTGCAATCATATGACACGGAAAACTCCCCCGCAATGCTTTAATATCGATCACTCGCGATACGTTTTTTTCTAAATGAATCGCCTCTTTTATTTTATCCCAACCATCAATTAATTCACGAATATTTTTATCCAATAAATGTCTTTGTTTATTTCCAAATAATTTAACCGCCTTTTGGTTGTATATTTTGATTTCACCTTCTAAATCAGAGGTAAGAATTGCAACTGGAATTGAATTGAAAATTGTTTTGATATGTTTATTGGTCATATTTTGAAGATGATTATATTTTTTAACTTTCAACATTTCTTCGATTGCATTTGAAGCCGCAATCACCATTCCCAATGTATGCGGATGTACATTTTCAGTATAACCTGTTAAATCCAATGTTCCAATTAAATTCCCATTCGGGTCTTTAATTGGAGCTCCTGAACAGGTCCAACGATGATAAGCATTAACATAATGATCAGATCCTGATAATTGAATCGGTTCTTTCGCATTAATGACAACAGACATTGCATTTGTACCAATGCATTCTTCATTCATGTATGCACCTGGAATCATTTTTAAATCAAATGCTTCAGATAAGATTTTTTCATCTCCCGTTGCATTAAGAATACATCCATCTTTATCTGTTAATAAAACAAAAAAATTATTGCCTTTCACTATTTTTATTAAATGTTCCATATACGGAGAGGCAGTTAAAATCAAATTCCGATTTTCTGCAAATTTAGCTTGCAATTCCGAATGATCAATCATTTTCTTACTAAAAATTTGTTCTTTATTTATTCCCATGTTTATACATCGTTGATGGGAATTTTCAATTAATTCGTGATCACGATTAATTTTCATTCTTATTTTTCCTCGTTCCTAAAAAATTACCATTCTATCTTCTCTATTTTATCTTATATACGTCTATTAATACAAGAATAGAATCTGATATTTATTTTATAACATCTTCTTTTGGTCCACGACGAACCAAAATAATTTCAGCTACAATACTAATTGCAATTTCTTCAGGCGTTTGTCCAAAAATAGGCAATCCAATTGGACTATGCACCATCTCTAGTTCCTCTTGTGTATACCCTTCTTCTAATAAACATTTATAAATATATTTTCTTTTATTCTTACTTCCAATCATACCAATATATCGGGCATCGGTATCTAGCATTTGGCTTAATACTTCTTTATCATAACTGTGTCCTCGGGTTACAATAATTACATAGGACTGTGGCGTTATATTAACGCACTCTTCTAAGCCCTCATAAGAAGGAATAACTCTAATTTCATCCGCTGTATTAAATCGATTATTGTTCGCAAAATCTTCTCGATCATCTACAACCACAACATAAAAGCCTAATTTTTTACAAAATTCAGCTAAAACTTTTCCAATATGTCCAGCTCCAAAAATCACAATATTTTCATTATTAAAAAATGGTTCAATAAAATAAGTATTGTTTTTTAAAAACGCCTTTGAATATTTCATCTCTTCAAAATAGGTTCTTATTTCTTTAATAATAGGAATGACCTGATTACTTTCAGAACCAAATAAACCTGTTTCAGTACAAATCCATTTACGTATAAAATTATTATGCTCGTTTGTTTCTGAAATATCAGTCACAATCATAAAATTACTTTTATTTTTTCTTAACAAATTAAATTCATTAAGAAATTCAATAGTTAATACATCGTCACAATTTAAGTATTCTAATAATACGATTAAATTTCCGCCACAAACCATCCCCGCATTTCCAGCGTCTTCATTTGTAAGACTAAATTTTTCGACTCTAAATGTTTTTTCTTCAAAAACTTTTGCAGCTGCTTTTATCGTTAACGCTTCAACAATACCTCCGCCGATGGTTCCAACAATTGAAAAATCTTGTTGAATTAACATTTTTGTTCCTTGTTCTCGTGGTGTTGAACCGTTTTTTTCTAAAATTGTAGCCATCACTAACTTTTCATGATTTTTAAATCCATCATTAACGGCATCGATCAATTCATTCATTTTTGACTCCTTTTTAAAGCTCTAATTTTTTTCATCGACTTACTTATCTTCTAGCCCCTTTTCAACTTCAACCATTTTACCTAATGCCAACGCTTCATCAATAAAAACTTGATGACACAATGGACATTGCATTAATTCAACCTCAAAATTACCATCTAAATATTTAACTTTCACCTTTGCTAATTTAATTGGCACCTGACATAAATCACAAATCCATGGATTTGAATTATTTTCTTGATTCATATTATTCCTCCACAATTTCCATACGATGACTATAAACATTTTTCAGAAAAATGCAACCATCTCGCTCGTCATAACTTACCCAATAGGTTACATTATCAATTCTTAAACTCGCTAAAAAAGAATCATCCTCACTATTATAAAAACGTTTTTTGCTTTCTTGTGCATTATTAATTACCTGTTGGATATCTTCTTTTAAAATATACCGATCATCCATTTTTTGTACTATATCTTCAGAGATTATAAGTGGATACAATGGTTCTTCTTCCTCTTTTTGTTGTTCATTCCAAATTTCTTTTAATAAACCTTGTTTAACTTTACTTCGATTATGATGTCGATCTGAAAGACTTGGCATTTTTTTGAGTCCATTATCTTGACCTTCTTTTGGATATATTAAATCTAAAAGATGATAGGTTCGTTTTCCACCAGAAACAAATAAATTTTTGCACATTGCACAATAAACTAAAATGTCATTTTCTGTTTCTGTGGTTCGATCCAAAATAAAGTCATTGGCTTGATCACGATTTGCATAATAGACTAATCCACCATACCCGCAACATTTCGTTTTGTTTTTATTGTATTCAAATTCTTCTAACGTATATCCTAAATTCTTTGCAATTTTACGAACACTTTCGTGAATCTCATTATTTTCTCGGGTACCACATGCATCATGTATTGCTAATACTTTTGATTGTTTAATCCGCTTTATTTTAGGCAATCCTTCTTTTTCATAAATTTCCCATAATGAAATTGTTTGTATCTCTGGACAATATTTCTCAAAAACCCGTTTACAACTGGAACACGCTAAAATAAACGTTGGGAACTCCATCTCTTCCCATACTTTTTTAATTTTATTAATACTTTCATCCATTAACTGTTTTTGCCCAGCCCAATCCGCTGGTGCACCACAACATCCTAAATATATTCCAACATCACCTTTCACATGACCAACGAGATACTGATAAATCTCCCCAATATCATCTGGAAACGATGCTGGTAATTGACATCCTGGATAGAATAAATAATCTGTTTTTCCTGTTCCTTTATATAATCCTTGAACATATTTTGAAAAAGACACTAATGGATAATAAAACAAATCCTTTGATTCTTCTTTACTGGGTTGCTTTCTTACCATTGAAAATTGCTTACTATTGCTAAATGCCATATCTTTTAATGCAAAATCATGGGCTGACAAGGGCATTTTCCCACGTTCAACCATACTTTCTCGTGTTTCCTGAATAACATCTTTTAAACTAATATCTTTAAAACACTCTTCCTTACACAAACCGCACAAAGTACAAGAATTAATCATTTCATTTGCATAATGTGTTCCTAAAATGATCCGTTCGTTATGGTTAATTTGTCGAATATATGCATCCGGTGATGTTTCATATTTTTTCAAGTGACTACACGCATCAACGCATTTTTTACATTGACATTTTAAACACCTTTTTGCTTCTTGTATTGCTTCTTCTTGTGTGTAATTCTTCTCATTTTTTTCAATACGCTTAACGTTTTTATCACTTCTTATCTCTTGATTAATTAATGTTTCAAATGATCCTTGCCGGTCTCTTGAATCCCTAATTGCAACCTTAGAAATGTAGCGATCCATTGACATTGCTGCAAATCTTGCTGAACTCACTGACTGGATTATTGAATCATTTCCATTAGCGATCTGTCCGCCAATAAATAATGAACTGTCGTCTACTTGAAAGGTAAGTGAATCACACGTTATAGCTTCTTCCCACGATCCAGTCCCTAAATACACCGCGTCATACGTTTTTAAAAAATCAACTAATATTTCTTGATTAACAAAATTCTGATATTCGATTTTTATTTCTTTTTTCTTGAAACTATCTAATTCCTCTACTAATTCTTTTTCAGAAAGTAATCCCCCAACAAAATCCCATAGTCTTCCTCCGATGCGATTTGTTTTTTCAAAAATAGTAACCTGATATCCTTTTTTATCCAAATCCATTGCTACTGTTAAAGCACTTAATCCACCGCCAATAACCGCTACTTTTTCCTTCTTTTTAGGAATTGGCCAAACTTTTTTTGGTTTTACATACCCGTACGCTAAGACCGCTTTTTCTAATTCAGAAATATTAATTGATTCTCCTGTTTTATTTCTAATACATACCTTTTCACATGGATGATCACAAATTTGACCAATAATACGATGAAAAGGTATTTTCTTTTCCATTAATTTATAGGCTTTTTTAAAATTTCCTTTTTCTATTTCTCCTATAAATCCAATAATATCCATATGAATCGGACAAATAGCCGTACAAGCTGGTGGTTCTTGATGAATACATTCTTCCCCAATTTTTAATAGCTTATCTAAATCCATTTTTTACCTCTTTATCTTTATTGAATCATCTTTATCCACATCTACATTACAAATTAAAAACAAATTTAGAAAAGCACCTGATTTTGCTAACTATTATAACATCACCCTGACTCGGTATTGACATTTAAATAGTACTGAACTAGCAATAACAGGCACTTATTAAAATTTATTTACGTTCTTTGATTTTAATGAAGATTATTTACAGTTTTTCATCTATCATTTTTTCTAATTTTAATATTTATTTTTTCAACGCTTCTAATCCTGCCAATACTTTTTCAGGATATGCAGGTAAATGTTTAATCCGAACACCACACGCATTAAAGATTGCATTTGCAATTCCTGCATGAGGTCCAGATAATGGCATTTCTCCAGCTCCAGATGAACCATAAGGACCATTTGGACGTTTTGTTTCTTGGTGAATAAGCACAATATTGTCTGGCACATCTTTAATTTGAGGAATACCACATCCTGTTAAAGTTGTATGTTTTTTCAAATCTTCAAAATCTTCACTTAGTGCTAATCCAATTCCTTGGGTTAAACCTCCATATAATTGACCTTCAAGAACTAATTTATTCGTTATTGTACCACAATCAGAAACAAGAGTTAATTTTTCTACCTCTGTTTTTCCTGTTGTAGTATTAACTGCAACTTCAGCCAATAACACACCATACATATAGGTTGGGAAAGGATTTCCTTGTCCTGTTTCAACTGATGGTGCTGTACAAGGTGCTGTCCATTTTCCATCATAACGTAATGGTAATTCTTCTGCAACCATTTCATCATAAGTTCGATAGGTGCCATCTTCTTTTCTCATGGCATCAAGTAATGTTTCACATCCAACTTTTATCGCATTTCCAACAAGAACATTGGAACGACTACCACCAGCTGGTCCACTATTTGGAGTTAACTTCGTGTTATTCATAACTAATTTTATTTGTTCTGGTTTAATACCTAAAGGTCTTAAGGTTTCATGAGCAAAGGTTAATGTTCCCATATCAGCACCTTGTCCATGATCTTCCCATGAATCTCCAACAGTTACGCCTTCTTTTGTTAATTCAACCCACATTTCTGCTGAATCTGGACCATCAAGACCACATCCGTAAATATTTAATGATACACCAACACCATATTTAATGTCGCCGCCTTCTTTATTTTTCGCTTCAGCATTTTCTTTTGCTTTTAAATAATGAGGTCTAATTGTATCAATTTCTTGTGGTAAAGCAATAACATCTGGTGGGCATCCTGTTGGTGTTAGATCACCTTCACGATAGACATTTTCATATCTTAATTCTAATGGATCTTTTCCCATTTGATACGCTAGCATATCAATTAAGGTTTCTGATGCAAATAAACTTTGTGGTGAACCAAACCCTCTAAATGCTGATCCCCAAGCATGATTTGTTGCAACAGTTCGGCCTTCACCTCGGATATTTGGAATATTATAACCAGCTCCAATAAATTGAGAACCACGGGTTGTAACTAAATCTCCAAACTCGCAATATGGACCATGATCAACTGACCAGTCTGTTTCCATTGCTTGAAGCTTTCCATTTTCATCTGCTCCAATTTTTACGTTCATAAAGAATGGTGATCGTTTTCCAGTATATGTAATTTGTTGATACATATCAAATTCTAAATAAACAGGTCTTTTTGAAACCATTGCTGCAACTCCTAATAAGGCTTCATTTGTTGGACTAAATTTATATCCAAACGTTGCACCGGTAGGATTTTGAACAATAAAGTATTTTTCAGGATCAACGCCAATCGCTTCGGCTGTCATTAATTGATGGAAATGAAGGGCAATACTTTTTGAATGAACCATTAAATTATCATCTTCATCAAAATATGCAAATCCAACATCTGGTTCTAATGGTAAATGTGGTTGGCGACCAACATAAAAATCATCTTCAATCACATTTGGAAGTTTTTCTAATAATGGTTTTGGATCATCACCCTTTACAATATTTGTTGTGAAATATACATTTGGAGTCCCTGGATGAATTTCGATTGCATCTTCAGCCATTGCTGCTGGTGCACTCATATATGGAAGTAATTCTTCAATTTCTACAACAACTTTTTTTGCAGCTTCTTCCGCTTGTTTTGGTGTATCTGCTAATACCATTGCAATAGCGTCACCAAATTGGAATATTTTTTTATCATTTAAAATCGGACGTTCTAAACCATCACCTAAATTTGTAGGAAATGCTAATCCATTCATTCGATTTGTTCCTGGAACATCTTTATATGTAATAACCTTAAATACTCCCGGCATATTATCTGCTTCACTGGTATCAATCGATAAAATATTTGCGTGAGATACCTTTGCTTGAACCAATTTGATATGTAATGTGTCTGCTGGTAATTGTAATCCTAAGTCAGCTCCAAAATCCCAAGTTCCTGTTACTTTAGCAAGAGCCGATGGACGAACCATTTCAGATCCTAACAAAGAATCTCCTTCTTTTAATTGGAACCATAAATCTTCTTTTTTTATTTCTCCACGCATTAATCGCGCAGCATCCATTACTGAATCAACAAGAGGAATATAGCCTGTACACCGACATACATTACGATGTTTTTGAAACCACGCTCTTACTTCATTTCGAGTTGGATTAATATTTTCATCTAATAATACTTTTGCTGAAACAATAAATCCTGGAGAACAAAAACCACATTGAGCCGCCCCATGGATCATCCATGCTAATTGCAAAGGATGTAACTTGTCTTTTGTTCCGATTCCTTCTATTGTAATAATTTGTGATTCATCAGGAATTCTTTTTATTTTTGTAATACACGATCGTACAACTTTTCCATTTAAAATAACTGAACATGCACCACATTCACCTTTTCCACACCCTACCTTTGTCCCTGTTAAACCAAGTTGTTTTCGAATAACTTCAGCCAAAGAAGTATTTGGATCCGCAATAATTGTTTTTTCCTCACCATTAATAAAAAAAGTTCTTTTTAACACTGTAAATCCTCCTTGTGTTTTTATTTTTCAATCTATATGGAGCTAAATTAGTCCACCTTTTCCAAATCCACAATTTGGAAAATGACATTCTGGACAATCGGCACATAATCCTCCGTGTCCTAATTTTGAAATGTCTTTTAAGGTAACCTTTTCGCCAACCATCATTTTGGGAATCACCAAATCAAATACTGTTCGGTGGCAATACATAACACATCCTGGTAATCCTAATACTGGAATATCTCCAATATATGCAACTAAAAACATTGCTCCTGGTAATGTTGGTGCTCCGTAAGAAACAATCGTCGCACCTGCATTTAAAATACCATTTGGTGTTACATCATCTGGATCGACAGACATTCCACCTGTTACGGTCACCATATCTGCTCCTTCATGAATCAATTCTTTTATGCAATTTCCAATTTTCACGGGATCGTCTTCAGAAAAAACCTGTTTAAACACTTCTGAACCTAATTCCTCAAATTTATCTTTAATTACTGGACCGAATTTATCTGTAATTCGCCCATAATATATTTCATTTCCCGTTGTTACGACGCCAACTTTAACTTTTTTTAATGGAAGAATTTCAACAATTGGTTCACTGATTTTACACAGTTCCTCCATTTTTTCTAATTTTTGATTCTCAATCGTAAGAGGAATAATACGCGTTCCGGCAACCATTTTTCCTTTTGATACCATGATATTTGTATGTAAGGTTGCCATCATTAATTCGCCCAATTCATTGATTTCTTGCAATGCCGTATAATTTATTTTTAATAGCCCTGAATATGCCGCTGTCATTGTTACTTTTCCTTCACATGTTCCCGAACATATAATTCCTTTTCCAGCTCCAGCTTTTGCTAATCGAATCGCTGCTTCATCTTCATGAACAGTCCCTTCTTTGTATTCAATAATACCAATATGTTCTTTTCCCATATTTCTTAAATGTGAGATATCACTCTCTTGAACAATATGACCTTTTCTAAATGCAGCTCCTTTAAACTTCCCTGGAATAATCTCTGTCATATCATGAGCTAATAACATGCCCACAGCATCCTGTACTGCTACTACTTTCATTCTAATTCCTCCACTATCCATATTGTCAATTACTTCATCTTTAAATCGTTTAGCTTTTATATGGTTTAATAGAGCAATTTTTGTGCCAAAATTTAAAACGCCTATTTTTCAAGTGTTTGAAAAATAGGCGTTTTAAATTGCTCGTTTATTATACATCGTTCTATTTTAGTATGTATAATAAATGAGCATATGCTCGTTTATTATACATACTTGTTATTTTTATATCAATGTCGCTCTATTAAAGTTCTTTTATCTAAAATATTATTTAATCTAATTACTCATTATCTCTATTGCTAAAAAAATACACAGTTTTCAAATTAAATCCTTCACTTATTTTCAAAAGATTTTAAAATAGAAATTACTTCACTATCTTCCACTTGCCTGAAATCCTCGTAATAAGCACCAACTGCACCACGATAATTAACATCTACATCCAATGATACTAACTCATCTACCATTGATCTCAATTTTTGGGCTGTATCATAGGGTGTTACAGGAATCGCAACGACCAATTTTTTAGGCTTGCGTTTTTTTATCTCCTCTATGGCTGCTATCATTGTAAGTCCTGTCGCAATCCCATCATCTGCTATTATCACGGTTTTTCCTTCAACAGCACATAATATTTTTCCTCTTTGAAACATCTCCTTTCGCCTTTTGATCTCACTACGCACCTTTTGTATTTCCTCAATTAACCATTCAGAATCAACATTTTTTACTTCAGCTGAATTGCAAATAGGATCCCCATCTTCCGTTATGGCACAAATTGCATATTCACTATTTATGGGGTGACCTATCTTTTTTGTTAAAATAATATCAAGTGGAGCAAGGAGCTTGTTTGCAATTTCAACTCCCAAAACAACGCCACCTCTGGGTAATGCAAGTACCATGACATCCTCATCCTTATATTTTTCCAAAGCCTTCGCAAGTTTAATTCCAGCATCTTTTCTATCTTTAAACAACATGATTCAAACTCCTTTTTATTTATAAAATCATCCCCTATACCTAATCATTCAGCACGTTCCATGGGCTATAAGCGCCACTTTTTCACCAGTATGATATATTTTATTATATTTTCTTGATGCCTCAGGTGTGTTCTCAACAATCACCTTTTCAATGCCATTTTCATTTAAGTAACGGATAACTTCATCAGGGACCGTTAAAGCCCCATATGCGCCATTACCAATTATCAGAACCTTGATGTTTTTACCAAGAAGATTTTCCACCATCCTTGTGTCAAGCACATGTCCTTTTCTCTCCTTCCATCTCTCAACTTCTTCCCCTATCAGCCTTATATCCTTGCCTTTTCCTTTTCTTGAATCACCATTTTCAGAGTGTTCCTCTCCTAAAATGATGAATTTTCCCCATGAATAATGTTCAATAGGACCCTTGGAATTGTCAAACATTTGTTTCGCCTCCATCCTATTTTTTCACTGTTTGACAAATTATAAGCGCATTAAAGCGGGGACGGCAGCTAAGCTTCCTAGAATTTTTTAAAACTCCGCACCATCCCCTGAAAATTTATTTGTTATTATTCTTCTGTTTTCATTTCTTCCTGTTTTTTACCTATCTTTTCCATAAGATCAGGAACTTTGTTTAAAAGATTTTCCATATTGAATTTATCTTTTATTGGAAGCAATGTAATTTCATCGTTTTTAATTACAAGCACCCCCGTAGGTATTATTTTTGCAGCTGAACTTAAACCAGAACCATAACCCGATCCTGAACCACTTTTTTGATCTTTGCCACTGCCCTCGCCGGCGCCAGTAGCACATCCAAAGGTAATTGACACTATCGGGATAATGGTTATTTCTCCAATCACAATCGGTTGTCCAACAATTGTTTCTGATTTTAAAAACTTCTCCAGCTTTTGAAATAATGTTTCAAGATTCTCTTTCACCATATTTTCAACTTCCATGATTTTTTCCTCCTTTTAATATTTTTAATTTATGTTTTAGTCTTAATGCGTTTTTTGAATATCATTTTTCTTACTTCTTTCCTGAAGATATATTTAATAAGTATATAAACTAATATAATCAGTCTTATTCTCCCTGAAATGTTGATCTCCACATCTGTCATCTCCGAATCAAATATGAGTTCTAAGTCTATTTGTGCCTGGGGTACAACGTCACAAAATAGTTTTATTATGACACTAACCATAGCTGTATGTGCTGGATCATTCAATCCATAGAACCCGAGTGCTGTAATTTTTTTTGGTTTTAAAACGCTAAAAACCTCTTTTGAAAATGACATAACTTCTTTGAAAAACGCGATGCCTGGCATTTTATAATTCGATTTTCTAGGTTTTTTTACCGTTTTTTTCGAGATTCTTTTTTAATAGGTTCATCCATTATTATCCTTCGAAATATCCTGATTTTAACAAAAGGTTTCATTTCTTTTATTGAAAACTCAAAATGAAATAATGCCCAATGAACAGCCAGATAAAAATTTGCTTCTTCTTTTAATAATGCTGAAATTGAATAATCAAAAGGAATGATCACTATTAAAAAAATTATTACCACTATTGTGATTAACAATATAAGCATAATTTTAATTAATATCCCAACCCGCTTTCATTTTAACTCTACCTATATTTAATTTTTACCCTCTTCAAATCAAATTAATCACCCGATCATATCCTTGCAATAAAGCAATGTTGTGTTAGATCTATTTATATTATTAAGGGCTATTTTAGTGTGCATTTTTCAAACAGACAGAAGACTAGCAAAAAGGAAAGAATATCATAGAAAATCAATCAAAATAACACAGACCCGACAAACGGCTCTGTGTTATGGAAAAGTAATGGGTTGGTGTGACCAAAGAAGAATTTATGGATATACTTGATATCTATATTAATTGGTATAATGAAAAGCAAATAAAAATTTCATTAGGAGGAATGAGCCCAATGGAATATCGACGTAATCTTGGATTGGTAGCATAAGTCCAAGAAAATGTCCGCACCCCCGGGTGTTACAACTTAATTATATACCGTCACTCCCAATCCATTGCCCTTACTGGTAAATGATTGGTAAGCTGCGTGTACCCATTTATAATAAACTGTTTAATGTAATCAACATCTACTTCAATTGGAACCCTAAATAAAGCTTTTTCAATTATTTTCTCGTCAATCACTGGCAAATAATAACTAACTCCAACCTTCTCAAACAATTCAAGGAAATCATGAATAAATAGATCGTTTTTTCTTATTTTATCCGATGGATAGCCCCTACTGATAAGTGCAATATTATTATCAAAATTTGGAGCCATTCCTATGAAATCACCATTATTGGGATCTCTTAGAAAACCGTAATTCTCGGTATGCCTATCCATATTAAAACAAACTGTATCCAATAGCAAAATATCCAGGTATTCCTTTGCCATGTGTGGACTTAAATTTTTTATTTTATTGTAATTATTGACGTAATCAATATCCTCGTTGACCAGGCTTCGTGCTGGTTCATAATTGACTTTTGCTCCATTTGTGAAATCAAGGCTTTTAATACCCTTTTCCCAAAGTTCACAGTGTGCCATATTAAAATTAAGTAATTTGCCCAACTCACAGATAAACTGCTCTGAAAACTTTTCAAAGGTATTTCCATTTTTGAAAAGCCACCATTTGCCATTTTTAATTCTCCAACATTTCTCAAATGAACCAATATTCGTGAGTTCTGGTGTTCGACTATTCATCAACTTATTATCATTAACATGATTAAAACTGTCTGGATCACCATTCAAAGCAAGGTTATCAAAGTAATTTTGACTGAAACGAATATCCTCATAGGCTAATGTCCGTTCAGAATCTTCACATACCCAGTAGGTATCGGTAATGGTAGAAGCGTTTACGTGCATAGCCACTTCTGCATCCTCCGCTGTTGTAAGACGTAACAATCGTTTAAGCAGCCTTGAATTCACCCGATGTCCGTCTATGGCTCGACTTTCAAGCCACTCTATTAAATCGCCGTTTAGCTGTAAATAAAGTGGCAATAAGTTTGGCTTTATTGGTATTATATTATTATTTTCAATACGTGCGACTTGAGTATCTTGACTCATTAAATAACCATTAATAGTCTTCATATTTTACTCCTGTTAATCTGAAATTTTCACTTTCTATTTTTTATCATCTTTCTTTTCTTAGGCCCCTACATTATTACAATTTAAATGTTAACCTTATGCAAGAATAATGTTTTTTCTTATTTTATCACTACCCTTGTTTTTTATCACTATAAACCTACCATTTTATTTTTATTAACAACCCGAAAGTACTAAGTTAAAATCTTGGTGAATACCCACATTGGGTAGTTCGTTCAATTTCTAACGGTTTTGCATCTAACCAAAGTCCTGCAAATATCCATGGCACTGTAATAATATTCGTTGTTTCGATAACCAGGGCATCGCCCTCATTTACGTCAAGATTCGTATTAATTATTTTAACATGTGTTTCCTTCGGTTTTAATGAAAAAAGGACATTCCCTTTATCATCTTTTTTACCCAAGTGTTTCCTTCGGTTTCAAACTCAATCACTTTTTTTAGTTGATCCAGTACACTGTATTTTGTCATGACTTCCGTCCATGCATCCGTATCTTTTTTTGTATAAACCCCCGCATAGCCTTCTCTCACTCTCTGATATATATTATCCCAATTTGCTTTTGCTACACCATCTACTGATATTTCAACGGCATGATCCACTTGTTTCACAATAGAAACCATACGAAAATATTCCCATATAGATTGGTGTTTCATTTCAACTTACTGTTCATTTGAAAATCCTCCTATAAATTAAAATGTTAGTATCTTACTGCTACCTCGTGATTGAAAATAAAAAAGAACAATCCGCAAATTGTTCTCACCTGTTTATTCTACAACTATTTATTTTCTTCTTGTTTCCTGAGGAAACAAGATTACCTTTCTGGTTCCCAGTCATTTTCCTTTTGATCTTCATATATCAACTGCATTTCTTGATTGATCAATAGATGTTTGCAATCTAAAAGTAAATTATCGAAAAACTTGATCAGGTAAGCATCCGTATGACTAATGTTTTTTACTTGATTGCTATAATTAGTTCTTACCAGGGCATTTCTAAAATAAATTGCATTATCTTCAAAGGGATCATTATTTACCTGAAAACCCAGGTTATTTAAATATTGAACCATGAATACTGCTACTGTTCGCGTATTTCCCTCCCTAAAGGGATGTACTTGCCATATGGAAGAAGTAAAGTTTGTAATGTTTTTAATTTTTTCCTGAACGTCCATAGTGACATAATTTTTCTTTTTTTCGGTCTCAAAATCATAGGCAAGCGTATCATCAATCATAAAACAATTAGCATAAGAATCGCTCTCACCACTAAGAATCGGTTCTTTTTTATAAATGTTTTTCTCCCTAAATGATCCAACCCATTCTTCTGGCAAGATATTTTTAAAGAGATACCGATGAATACCTTTAAGTGAAACTGGGCTTAAAACAAACCCTGAGTTATCCAAAAGGGAAGCAATTCGTGTCGAAACAATATCGCACTCTCGCTCTTTCATCACCTGTTCATCTTCAGGTAAGGTTTGATAATGGTTGACTAAAGCATTTTCAATTTCCTGGTAGTTTAGCTTTCCGCTAAAATGATCTGGAAGTAATTCGTTGGTTAAATACGCAGATGGGTTTAACTGATCGATCTTATTTAATCCAAAACCCGTATTCCAGTATCTTTCCTTTTGATTCCTATTTTTTGTTTCTTCAATCACTTGATACGTCTTACTATATTTTTGATCAGTCATCATTCACCCTTGCTTTTTCTAAACATTTTTTAATTTTTTCTCTGTTTATTATAACATAAAAAGTAGTCTGTTCCCATGAATTCATCTTCCGATTTAACTAAAATAGTCGTTTCTATTCCTTATTTCTTTTAGGAAATTTGAAATCAAATTTCTCATAACTTCCTGTTTCCTCGGGAAACAAATCCTATTTTTTTCATTTTACTTTATCCCTTTTCAATCTTCATTATGACACATTCAAGCATTTTTATAGTCACATCCTTTCACTCAATTTCTTTTTTTAATCGC
>LGOV01007659.1_pt1 | contig 28255 bp, 26 predicted proteins | sample 469881 | NCBI WGS metagenome assembly LGOV01 (sample SAMN03857199, study PRJNA290197) | marine sediment metagenome | biome: marine cold seep biome; feature: cold seep; material: marine sediment; isolation source: sample #5579, elevator 3A push core 41 containing 12 cm of sediment... ...
CTGCTCGTCCTGGCAACCCCCATCAGGGCGGAAGTGCCCGACGCTGCCGACTCTCTGACGGTATTGAGCTGGGGCGGTGCCTACGAGCACGCCCAGCGCCGTGCCCTCTTCACACCCTTCACCGAGGCCCATGATGTACCGGTGGCAGTGGACAACTATAACGGCGGCCTGACGGAACTCCGCCAGGCCGTGGCGGAGAACGATGTCCCCTGGGACGTACTCGATATGACCCGCAGCGAGGCCATGGCAGCCTGCGAAGAGGGGCTACTGGAACCGCTACCCCCCGAGCTAGCCGCCCCAGCGCCGGACGGCACTCCGGCATCCCAAGACTTCTTTCCTGGCGCCCTGGGGCGCTGTTTTATCAGCCATTCGATCTTTGCTACCGTCGTGGCCTATCGCCGTGATGCTTTCCCCGGGGAGCGCCCCACTCGCATCGCCGATCTCTTCGATCAACAGCGTTTCCCTGGCCCCCGGGCCTTACAGCGCACCCCCGCGGCTAATCTGGAGTGGGCGCTGCTCTCCTACCGGGTACCACGGGAAGAACTCTACCGTCTGCTCAGTACCCGCCGCGGCCTGGACTTGGCCTTCGCCCGGCTGCAAAGCATCGACAATATCCACTGGTGGGAGGCTGGCGAAACCCCGGTGCGCCTGCTAGAGGAGGGCCAGGTGGTCATGGCTTCCGGCTACAATGGCCGCTTCTTCGCTGCCATGGTGGAGCGCGACCTGCCCATTGAGATCCTCTGGGACGGCCAGCTCCAGGAACACGAGACCTGGGCGATCCCCCGCGGTGCCTCGAACCCCGAGGCAGCCCAAACGTTTATTCGTTTCGCCACTACCAGCGAGCGCCAAGTGGAGCTGGCCCGACATATCCCCTATGGTCCAGCGCGACGCTCTGCTGCTATGCAGGTCACCACCCACCGCGACAGTGGCCTGGACATGCGCCTGCATATTCCCACCCACCCCATCAACGCCCAGGGTGCGGTGACCAAGGACGAGACTTGGTATGCCCGTACCCAGGAACGCATTGAGGCCCTCTTTCGCGAGACCCTGTTTCGTGAAGCCCTGACGACACAAAAATGAATGCGCAGTGCGGTTTCAAAAAATGAGCGGTTACAGTTAACGTGGCAATGCTGATAACCGTACTACGACATTGGGAACGAGGTGATCGCACTCCCCATGGCCCAGCGCTGGCATTACTGCATATCGTTGCCAAGGAACCAAAGGCTGTACTGAGAGCATTGGGCTAACAGAAATGCTCTTTTAAATTCGATATTTTTGAATTTGAAGCTGTCGGCTACTATTTCGGTTCGCTCAGACTGAGTGTTATTGCGTATTACCCAACCGCTTGGTCCTCCAACTCAGCAATTAATAGCAGAGCGTCCAGGCCTCGCAATTTCAGATCCAAGCGTGTCTGCCACTCAGTGTCTGAGAGCGTTACTTCCTGCTCGTAAGTTGAGCCAAAAGAGTCAGGCGCATCCTCAAGAGAGTTCAACCGCGCCAACTGATAAAGCTGCCAATCTAGCGGGGTTAATACTCTGCTCTTTACGTCACTCATGATCGAGATCTTCCTACATGATGAGGGGCCCTGAGGTGCTAAAGATCCTGTGCGTAACGCGCAAGCATCTCTTCCTGTCTCTCGGGAGAGCAGCTACGACCTATTTGCTCGTGAATCATCTGCCCCATCGTCGGCAATACGGAACGCTCGCGACGGCTCTCATCTGCCCAAAGTTTGGAGCGCATAAAGGCTTTAGCGCAGTGAAGGTAAGCCTCCTCAACCGTCACCTCAATAACCACTTTTGGTGCTCGCTTCTCTGATGCAAAAAGCTGCAGCTTTTCCTCATCCACCGAGACATGCGCCGCACCATTTATGCGTAGTGTCTCATCGACCCCAGGGATTAAAAACAGCAATCCAGCCCGACCGCTCTCGACAATTTTTAAGTGAATCCAATCGGTTATTACCTGGAGAATCTGGAATCACCAAAGTAAGGTCATCAACCACCTTGATGAAACCTGACTCTCCTCCACGTGGCGACGCATCAAAGCCCGACGCGTTTCCAGTGGCGATGACCACAAAGGGAGAAAGCTCGATAAATCGCTGACAGTGCCGGTCAAGTCGCGATAGCTGCTTCTTCAGCGCTCTCTCCTTTGGCTCAGGATATAGCTGGTATAGCTCTTCGGTGGTGCGAATCATGATCCCTCAATACAAAAACTGCCGACTCAATAATAATGAAACAGGCAACAGCTATTGCTCACGCGTAAATGGCGATGGCTGTTAACGGTAAGCGATCCCGACAATGCCCGCTCTAATCCCACAAAATCTACTTAATCACAACGCTAGCAGAAAATACTCCGAAGATAATTAACTTATTAGTTATGACTCATAATATCTATGCAGCGCTAGCGCATGACATATTGGCCCCCTTACACCCCACTTTAACCACATTTTCTTACGAAACGTGTAAGGTTGGTACAAGAACGGCCACTAAGTGGCATCGCTGATTCAGCAACGACACGGACTGCTCTATGCCGACACCAACCGAAGCGCGTTTACAGGCGCTGGCAACCGAATTAAAGCGGGCCGGGACTGCATACCATGAGCTTACGCCGATGGTGGATACCGGGCTGGCCCATGATCATGTGTGGATTCATCGCAGCGAAGGCAATGACTGGGTGGCGCGACTGCCGAAGCAGAGTCAGATGAACCTGCCGCCTGAAGAGAACCTTGCCTATCAGACCGCCTGTTACCAGCGTTCTAGCCCTGGTGGGCACACGCCGAAACTTTATGACACCCTGCCACCGAGCGAGGCATTGCCCCGGGGAGGCCTGTTGGTCGAGGCTATCCGTGGCCGCTTGGCCAAGTTGCCGGAAGACCTGCCTGCCATCGCGGATGCTCTAGCCAGCTTGCATAGCCAACCGCTACCCAGTNNGCTGCTTGCCCCTGAAGACCCGTGGCAAGCGATGGTGGATGAAGTGCGCCAGCAGGCTAACTGGCTGAGCGATGCGCAACTTTCGAGCAAAGTCACTCAGCGAATTAAGCAGGAGCTGGATCTGCTCCCGCCACGACTACGCGATGCCACGCCGACACTGATTAGCTTTGACACCCACCCTGGCAACTTCTTAATTCGTGACGATGGCCGTGCAGTGTTGGTGGATTTAGAGAAGTGCCGCTACGGCCTGCCGGGTATCGACCTCGCCCACACCAGCCTCTACACCTCGACCACCTGGGACATAAGCAGCCAAGCGGTGCTATCGCTAAGTGACGTGATTAGCTTTTATCGCCGCTGGCAAGCCAACATGGATAAGTCGCCCGATACCGACACCCTGGTTGCCTGTCGCCGCGCTACCTGGCTCTGGTCGCTGACCTGGTGTGCCAAATGGCGTGCCCAGCATTTGAATACCAAGGATGCCCTGCAACGTGGCGAAGACTGGTCCGCAGAACTCACCGCCCCGGCAGTAATCGATCACGTACGTGACCGCGTTGAACACTACCTCTCGCTGCCGACGATTGATCACGTTCATAGCGAGCTTCAGTGCTTGCAAGCCACCCTATAACGTTTTTCTCCTACTGATATGAGGTGTGCGATGCCGAATATACGCAACTCCCTGGGTGCTACGATTGCCGTGACGATGCTGGCTTTCTCTTTACCGGTCATGGCAAACCCTGCCCCTAGTGATTGGCAAAGCGTCGTGGCAGAAGCCGAAGGCCAAACCGTTTATTGGAATGCCTGGGGCGGTGATACGCGTACCAATCGTTATATCGACTGGGTGGCGAAGCAGATGCAGGCGCATTACGGTGTCGATGTGGAACACGTAAAACTGGACGATACGGGCAGTGCAGTGGCGCGGGTATTGGCGGAAAAACAGGCGGGCAATAACGACGATGGCAGTATCGACCTCATTTGGATAAACGGCGAGAACTTCGCTGCGATGCGCGAAAGCGACCTGCTGTTTGGCCCATTCGCTGAATCGCTGCCCCATTTTGCGCTTACCAATGCCACCGCTAACCCTGAGGTGGTGACCGATTTCACGCTACCTACAGAAGGCTATGAATCGCCTTGGGGTAAGGCGCAGATCACTTTTTTTTACGACAGCGCTCAAACCGAGACACCACCTCAGAATATGCAGCCACTACTCGCCTGGGCCAAAGCCAATCCCGGCCAGTTCAGCTATCCGCGTATTCCCGACTTCACCGGCAGCACCTTTTTAAAGCAGGCGCTGATCGAGCTCACCGATCAGGAGGAGGCGCTTTACCAGCCAGTTTCAGAAAGCGATTTTGAGGCCATCACAGAACCTCTGTGGGCCTATTTAGATGCGCTGCACCCGCACCTGTGGCGCAGTGGTCGCACCTTTCCCGATTCTGGCCCCAACCTGCGCACGCTGATGAGCGACGGCGAGCTAAGTTTGGCGTTTTCGTTCTACCCCACTGATGCCGCCGTGGCAGTCATGGAGTATGAGCTGCCCGAAAGCGTGCGCAGCTACGTGCTGGAAGGCGGCACTTTGGGTAACGTTCACTTTGTGGCGATCCCCTATAACTCGCCGCATAAAGCCGGGGCCATGGTGCTCGCCAATTTCCTGCTTTCACCGGAAGCTCAGGCGCAAAAGCAGTCGCTAGCGATGTGGGGAGACCGCAGCGTGCTGGATATCGATCAGCTAGACGCTGAGACCCAAACGCTGTTTGAGCGGGGAGATCGTCACCCTTCAGAGTTACCGGCGGACGCGCTGTCTAACACCCTACCCGAACCACACCCCAGTTGGATGACCGCCCTGCAAAATGCCTGGCTTGAGCGTTACGGCGTTAACTAACGATGCTACGACTGGCCCCGGCACTCATCATTGCCCTGCTAGTACTCCCCGTTGGGGCGGGTCTTATAATGGTGGTGCTGCCTGCGTTTGGCTACTTGCCAGCGCTAGGCGGCTATGGCGCTAGTTTAGCTCCCTGGCAAATGCTCTTTACCCAGCCGGGGCTAGGACGTTCGGTGGCGGTTAGCTTTGCCAGCGGGTTAGTCAGCGCAGCCGTAGCGCTGGTGATTGTAGTGCTGTTTTTGGCCGCCAGTCGGGGCACCTGGTTAGATCGTGGCATACGACGGTTGGTATCACCGTTGCTCGCCATCCCTCACGCTGCTATCGCCTTTGGGTTTGCCTTTTTGATTGCCCCTTCGGGGTTGGTGGCGCGACTAATATCGCCGTCGCTAACGGGCTGGGAGCGCCCCTTGGACACGCTGATAATCAACGATCCGTGGGGGCTTTCCCTAACGGCGGGCCTGGTGCTAAAAGAAGTGCCGTTTCTGCTACTGATGAGCCTGGCGGCACTCCCGCAGTTAGCGCCGGAGAAGCGCTTGATGCTGGCGAGGTCGCTAGGTTACTCGCCCACCATTGGCTGGTTAAAAACGGTGCTTCCCTCGCTCTACCCACTGATTCGCCTGCCGGTTTATGCAGTGATCGCCTATGCCACTTCGGTCGTCGATATGGCGCTGATTCTTGGCCCGAAGCTGCCGCCCACGCTGAGCGTATCTATCTTGAGTTGGTTCAACGACCCGGATATCAGCCAGCGTTTTATGGCCTCGGCGGCGGCAGTACTGCAACTGGGCGTCACTGTCGCTGCACTGCTGTGCTGGTGGCTGCTAGAACAACTGATCCGCATATTGACGCGACGCTGGCTGATCAATGGCAACCGCCAGCGCGGCGAAATCATCCTGCGCGTCGTTGGCCGCTCGGCATTACTGTTTTCGAGTATCACAACACTGACGGCCTTGGTTGGGTTGGGGCTATTTTCACTGGCCGGTTTTTGGCGCTTTCCAGAAGTGTTGCCGCAGATGCTAACGCTGAATCACTGGCAACGCAGCGGCTCTATGCTGGTCACGCCACTCGTCAATACGGCATTGATTGGACTTATTTCTACCACCTTGGCCACGGCGCTAGTGCTAGCAACGCTGGAAAATGAACACCGTCAGCACATTCAACCCAAGCGCGCGTTATGGTTACTCTATTTGCCCCTACTGGTGCCGCAAATTGCGTTCCTATTTGGGCTCATCGTAGCGGCGGAAAGCCTGGGTATTCGCCCTCAGCTTGGTTTGGTTATCGCTGGTCATCTACTGTTTGTACTGCCCTATGTATACCTCTCCTTGGCTGAAACCTATCGCCGATTGGATCCGCGTTGGCTAAAGGTAGCGCGTTCACTGGGGGTGTCACGCAGTGCCGCTTTTTGGCGGGTTCGCCTGCCGCTGTTGCTCGCGCCGCTGTTAACGGCGTTTGCCGTAGGCTTGGCGGTGAGTATTGGCCAATACTTACCCACCCAGTTACTCGGTGCGGGCCGCGTGACCACCGTGACGACCGAGGCAGTCGCGCTGGCCTCTGGCAGTAATCGACGTTTAATCGGCGTCTGGGCATTAGTGCAGGCGAGCCTGCCGTTGATTGGCTTTATGCTTGCGCTGGGGCTGCCCCGTTTATTGGGTACCCACCGCCGTGATTTAGCTACTTAAGAGGGACAATGTGACAGCTTCTTTTTGCGCGCCGCTACGTCTTGAACAAATTAGTATCGTCCTGGCAGGCCGTGAGTTACTGGCAGTGGATGCCACTATTACTCCCGGTGAAGTACTCACGGTAATGGGGCCCTCGGGGTCGGGAAAATCCACCTTATTGGCGTATATTGCAGGCTTTCTTGATCGCGAATTCACCCCCAGCGGCGGCGTATGGCTCGGTGAGCGCAATTTGCTCAACCTTCCCGCCGAACAGCGCAACATCGGACTTCTGTTTCAGGATCCGCTGCTATTTCCGCACTTAAGCGTGAGCGGCAACTTGTGCTTCGGACTGCCTCGCCATCTAAAAGACAAGCGCCAGCAGGTTACTCAGGCACTTGAACAGGTTGGGCTAGCAGGCTTTGAGTCCCGCGACCCCGCCACCCTTTCCGGCGGCCAACAATCACGCGTGGCGTTGATGCGCTTGCTGCTCTCCAAGCCGCGAGCGGTGCTACTGGACGAGCCGTTTTCCAAGCTGGATACTGCGCTGCGCCAGGAGATGCGCACACTGGTATTTAGCCAACTGCGCGAAGCAGGCCTGCCTGCGCTCCTGGTCACCCACGACCACGAGGACGCCAATGCAGCAGGAGGGCCGGTTATTGAGCTCGGCTGAACAACCACCTCGGCTGAGCATCGTGATACCGGTGCTTAACGAGGCCGCGGGGATTGAGGCGTCACTAACGCCGCTGCAAACAATGCGCGACCAGCGCACTGCGATACCCGTTGAGATCATTGTCGTGGATGGAGGGAGTGGTGATGCCAGCGCTCACATTGCCAAACCACTAGCAGATCGAGTGCTCAGTAGTCCAGCCGGACGAGCATTGCAAATGAACCTGGGCGCTCAGCATGCCACTGCGCCCGCACTGCTGTTCCTGCACGCGGATACTCAATTGCCCACGAACGCTGTTGAGCAGATCACCCAAGCGCTTAACGGCCACGCCTGGGGACGCTTTGATATTGAGCTTGCAGGCCGCAGCGGCTGGCTACCTGTGGTGAGCTGGATGATGAACCAACGCTCACGGCTCACCGGCATCGCCACCGGCGACCAGGGCATGTTTATGCGCGCGAGCACTTTCAAAGCAACCGGTGGTTTTCCCGAACAGCCACTGATGGAAGACATTGAGCTATCTAAACGGCTCAAACGGGTGTCTCGGCCCGCCTGTTTGAAGGCGAAAGTGGTAAGCTCGGGCAGGCGCTGGGATGAGGTCGGCGCTTGGAAAACGATCCGCCTGATGTGGCGACTGCGCTACCGCTACTGGCGCGGCGTTAGCGCAACCCAACTCGCCAAGGAGTATCGCGATGCCCGCTGAAACGCCCCACCTGCACCTGCTAGCCAAAGCGCCGCTGGCGGGGCAAGCTAAAACGCGCCTGTCGCCCCTACTCGGTTTGGAAGGTGCTGCCAACGCCCACGCGGAGCTGGTACGCCACTGCGTCGCTAATGCCTGCAAAGCGCTGCCTGCCGCCAATGTCACACTATGGACAGCGCTTGATCACGCCCACCCGCTGTTTATCGAGCTTCGCGAGGCGTTTGGTGTGACGCTAAGCGCCCAGCCAGAGGGTGGTGACTTAGGCGCAAGGGTTCGCCATGCCCTGAACAGTACTCCAGGGCCCGCCATGCTAATGGGCAGTGATTGCCCAAGCATCACCAGCGCACTAATCACCACCTGCGCACAACAGCTAGCCAGCTTTGACGTGGTGATGTTACCCGCCGAAGATGGCGGCTACGGCTTTGTGGGCACCCGGCAAGACTACCCTGCGTTGTTTGAAGATATCCCCTGGGGTACCCAAAGCGTGCTGACCACCACGCAGCAGCGCATTGAAGCATTAGGCCTCCAGGTCGCCTACCCGGCGACTATTTGGGACGTGGATCGTCCTGAAGACTGGCAGCGCTGGAAGGAGCTAGAGAATCTCTAATTAGCCGTTTCAGTGTAAGGAAACGGGCGCTCTCCTCACTCAGTGACAACCGATACTTCCCTTATTAGCGCTGGAGTTTTTATTGTGACCCGACAACGTTTAATTATTGCAGCGCTACTGATCACATCCATTGGCATGTTTTTCATTAGCGGTGCCCATCAATGGTTCACCCTGGAAACCATCAAAGCATACCAAAGCGACTTCCAAACGGCCTTTAATCAAAATCCTTGGCAGGTAGCGGGGATCTTTTTTGCTGTTTATGTGGTGATAACGGCGCTCTCACTGCCGGGCGCCACGCTGATGACCTTACTTGGCGGTGCGCTATTTGGGCTCGGCTGGGGTCTACTGATTATCTCCTTCGCCAGCACCATGGGGGCCACGCTGGCCTTTCTACTTTCACGGTTTCTTTTCCGTGGCCCTATCGAAAAGCGCTTTCCACGCCAGTTTGCCTCGGTGAATCGTGGCGTGGAGCGCGATGGCGCTCTTTATCTATTTACCATGCGTTTAGTGCCGGTATTTCCGTTCTTTATGATCAATCTGGTCATGGGTCTAACGCGCATAAAAACCGTCACTTTTTATTGGGTAAGCCAGCTCGCGATGCTGCCCGGCACCGCCATCTATGTGAATGCGGGTGGGCAGCTGGGCGAGCTAGAGAGCCTTGGGGATATTCTTTCACCGACGCTTATCGCCTCGTTTTTACTGCTGGCCATCTTCCCCTGGATAGCTCGACGCATTGTACAACTGGTGCAGAAGCGCAAAGCTTATAAAGGTTTTACCCGGCCAGCAGGCTTTGACTACGATATTGTGGTGATCGGCGGCGGTTCAGCGGGGCTGGTTACCAGCTACATCGCCAGCGCCGTGAACGCCAAAGTGGCGTTGGTGGAAAAACACAAGATGGGCGGCGACTGCCTGAATACCGGCTGCGTCCCGTCTAAAGCGTTAATTCGTGCCGCCCGCGCCGCCCATGAGATTCGCACCGCACACCGGTTCGGAGTGACTGCCAGCGAGCCGCAGGTCGACTTTGCCAAGGTGATGGGCCATGTGCATCAGGCGATTAGCGATATCGAACCCCACGACAGTATAGAGCGCTATAACGGCTTGGGCGTTGAGGTGTACCAAGAGCACGCCAGGCTGATCTCGCCCTGGGAAATACAGGTGGGTGATAAAACGCTGACCGCACGGCATATCGTGCTGGCCACCGGCGCACGGCCCCGGGTGCCGTCGCTGCCGGGTATTGAAATCGCCCCCGTTTTAACTTCCGAGAACCTCTGGTCGCTTACTGAACTGCCCAAGCGTTTAGTGGTGCTGGGCGGCGGCGCCATTGGCTGCGAGCTGAGCCAAAGTTTTGCCCGCCTGGGTAGCCAGGTCACCCTGGTGGAAGGCGTTTCTCAACTGCTGGGCCGTGAAGATCCAGAGGTCGGTGAGCTAGTCGAAAGTACCCTGGCGGGCGAGGGCGTAATTGTAATGACCGATGCCAAGGCGCTGGAAGTTCTCAACGATGATAGCGGCTATCAGCTAGTGGTGGAGCATGACGGCGATCGCAAGCTGCTAGCGTTTGACTACCTGCTGGTGAGTGCTGGTCGCCAAGCCAACGTGGAGGACTTAGGGTTAGAAGCGCTAGGTATCACCACCACAAAAGCGGGCACCCTTGAACTTAACGAGCGCCTGCAAACCCGCCTACCCAATATCTGGGCCTGCGGTGATTTGGCAGGGCCCTATCAGCTTACCCACGCTGCTGCTCACCAGGCGTGGCACGCGGCCGCCAATGCCCTGTTCGGCGAGCTGAAAAGCTTTGCGGTGGATTACCGCTATATGCCCGCCGTCACCTATGTACAGCCGGAAGTGGCAAGGTTGGGATTAAACGAAAAAGAGGCTAACGCACAGGGCATTGCCTTTGAAGTTACCCGCTACGCCATGGGCGAAAGCGACCGCGCCATCGCCGAAGGCGCCACTCAAGGCTTTATCAAAGTGCTTACCGTGCCCGGCAGAGACAAGATTCTCGGTGCAACCATCGTGGCGGAAAACGCCGGTGAATGGCTGAGCGAATTTACTCTCGCCATGAAGCACGGTCTGGGCCTCAATAAGCTGCTGGGCACCATTCACCCCTACCCCACGCTAGGCGAAGCGGCCAAGGCCACTGCGGGGGTATGGAAAAACGCCCACAAGCCCGAACGAGTGCTGGCACTATTGAAGCACTACTTCAATTGGCGACGCGGTGACAAGTCAGCTAAAACAATTGATTCCTAGCGCACCACGTTGAAATATAATTAGGGACAAGAAGTACGCCTAATCGTTTCGCCCGTTAGCAGGCGGGTGCACTTTGGCGAATGTTTCAATAATTTCGCGCACTACTTTACGCTGGGCAGCGGGAAGCTCCCGGTAGAGAGCCAGCAATTGGCGCTCTTCACTGGTGGGCGAAACGTCCCAACTTGCGGAAGGTTCGCTGACGGTATGAGCGGTGCTAGCGCCGTAGCGCAAGTGGTGTGGGTCGACAAACAGCCAGCGAGCCAAAACCTGGAGCTTATCCTGACTGGGGATCGAATCACCACGCAGCCAACGCCTAACGGCCTGAAACGTGATCGGCTTTCCCCAATAGCGCAGATTAAATTCCCGCTCAAGCACTGACGGCCGCGCTTCGTACCCCGCTGCTTCCAGTGCCGCTTTTAGACGCTCGGCGAACATGATCTTTTCATTCATGCCGCCAATGTGAAGCGATTGTTCAATAACAGTTGAATAACGGTTCACCTTTTGATTGAATCATTAATTCAATTTCGAGTTTTCGCTTAGGCGAGTTGCTATGTTAAGCGCTAAGATGCGGCGCTTGAGGAGTCATTCAGAATGAGTGGCACACTATCTCCATCGGTGCAAAATCTCGACGATCTGTGTCATAAGCTGGCGCTACTATGCGGCTCAGCAACCCCTCTCGAGCTTTTTGAACTGCTGGCCAAAACGCTGCATGCGCTTACACAGGGTCAACCAGTGGCACTTTATCGCCGCTTAAGCACAGGAAACCTTCGTTTGGCGTACTACTATCCGTTGGAAAGTACCCTCGCCTCTCACCGCGCGCTGCTCGCTATTCATTGTTACGACGATCTAGCCGCCTCAGAGCTGCAACTGTATGAACTAAAGGGCGAACATGAAGTGTGGGGGTATATTGGGCATCCACCTGCGGTTCACGCTGGGCCTGGCAAGTGGATCCAGCTACTCGTCGATCTTGCATCCCAACGCTTACGCTTGTTAAAAGCAGAGCGTATGGTCACTCGCCAATCAGGTTTAAAGTCTCGCCGCAGATTGCTGTCCAGAGATATTAAAAAACTGACTTCCATTGATGATATTTTGCAGCATCATGGCGCTAGCTGGTGCGATATTTTTCAGGCCGAAGGCATCGCGCTGGCTTATCAGGGCGACCTTCACTGCTTTGGCGAGTGTCCCTCGAAGCACCAGTTATTTCATCATTTACAGCAGTTGAATCAACACAATGCCCGTGACGAAATCGCCGAGCTGAATGGCAGTTGCCAAGGAGGTTTAGCGGCCCCGCTAAGCGTCGCCAATGCCTCCTTGGGTTGGTTGCTACTATTTCGCCAACAGCCGCTACTCCCCGCTCTGGTTGCTGATACGACGCTTCAAGACGTCTTGAGTTATTGGATGCCGCAGGAAGCCTCCATGATGATTGAGCTGGCCGACGATTTAGCCGTGGCCATAACGGCCCAGGAGGTCGTTCATCTCAACCGCCAGTTAACCAAAACCAATCAACGCCTTGAGGGTTTAGCCCACACCGACCCCTTAACAAAATGCTGGAACCGCTACTATACAGAGCTGGTGATTGAGGATTGGATCAATTCGTCAGTCAGTTTTGCCATGTTGATGTTTGATATTGATGATTTTAAAAANNATATGACCCAGTTAGTGCAGGAAACGTTGAGACATGAGGATCACTTTGGGCGTTGGGGAGGCGAAGAGTTCGTCATCATATCCAAGGGGCTTGACCAAGATGCCAGTCTAAAGCTGGCTAACCGGCTCTGCCGCAACGTGGAGCAACACACCTTCGACATCGCTGGCCAATTAACAATCAGTATCGGCCTGACCCTTGCCCAGCCCGGCGACCGCCCCCGCCAGCTATTTGAGCGGGCGGATCAAGGCATGTATCTGGCTAAATTGGCGGGTAAAAACCAAGTCTTTGTCTGTTAATCCCCAACAGCACCTTGCTTCTTCTATAGGCGATGTCCATGCAGCAATTATTACTCATGGGTGCGGGCCATGCCCACGCCTTTGTACTCGAAGCCTTTGCCAAACAGCCTGAACCAAGCATCGCGATTACCGTGGTGAGTGATAGTCCTTTAGCAGCTTACTCCGGCAGCGTACCCGCATGGCTAGCGGGGGAGTGTACGCTGCGCGAGACACAGATCGACGTGGAGGCATTGTGCCAAAGAGCCAATGCTCGGCTAATTCTTTCCACAGCGAGTACGATCAACACCCAGGAGCGTTACGTAGCGCTGGCAAATGGCGAGCGCGTTAATTTTGACATGGCCTCCGTCAACATCGGCTCGACCCTGACCTCTCCTCAGCAGCATGGGGAGAACCTCCCCAAGCTACTCGCCATGCGCCCACTGAGTAGTCTGCACCAGCGCTGGCAGGCACTGCAAAATGACATTAGCCATTTACCCAGCGGCGGCGCCCAACGGGTAGTGGGCGTTGGCGGAGGCGCTGCGGGCTGTGAAACACTGATGAGCGTACTGGCCCAGTTGAGCAAGCAGCGCCCGGATATTGATTGGCAGGGGCATTTGCTCAGCGCGTCTAACGCTCTATTGCCCGATGCCGGGCACGTGCCACGCTGGCTAATGCGACGCGCGCTGTCACAGGCAGGGATTACCGTTCACGTTGAACAACGCGGCGATACGCTGATGGAAGGCGGAGTAACCACCCAGAACGGTAAACGCATCGATGCGGACATCGTCCTGTGGGCAACGGGGGCTGTCGGCCACCCTTGGCTGGCGGGGACTGATCTGCCATTAGATCAACACGGTTTTATCCGCGTAAACCATTCGCTGAAGGTTAGCGACCAGCCGAATATCTTTGCCGCTGGCGACTGTGCAGCGTTTACCCCAGCGCTACCCAACGCAGGGGTTTATGCGGTGCGCATGGGGCCATACTTAGCGGATAACCTTCGCCGTGCCTGCCAAGGCGAACCGTTACTCCCCTGGCAGCCACCCAAACGGGTGTTGGCACTCATTGGCACTGGCGACGGCCGCGCGATTGCCAGCCGCGGAGGCTTTGGGGTATCCGGCAAGTGGGTATGGCAATGGAAAAAGCGGATTGATGCGCGCTTTATCGCCCGCTTCAATCCGCCTTTTGAAGGCTAACTGGCTGAATCAGTTACCTTCGCGCCAGCCGCCTAGCACCCGACTATCCGGGCCAAAGAAGACCAATCGATCATGGTCAATCAAATACCGATAGGCGGTCTCCAGCATATCCGTGACCCGCTTGGCATCGCCCATTTGCGGGCACGCCATGCGGGTGGTGGCTAACGGGCTAAACTCAATGCGCTGGTTCTCACCGAGTGTTGCTTCACCACTAAAGCGATTACAGCCGTCGTAACCGCTAACTTTGCCCTCTTGTGAAATCTCGAAAAATGGCGTTTCCGGCATAGAGAGCCGCTCATCAGTCCCCACCAACAGTAGGTTCCAACGCTGCTCAACAATAGCGCCCTCAAGCGAGGCATCGTTAGCGCCCCCTTGTGGTATAGAACTTGGCCCTGGCGAACTGCTACAAGCACTTAACAGTAGCGCAGCGGAAGCCAGTAGTGGTAACAAGCGCCAACCTTTCATGGTGATCGTTCCTTTTGTCATTGTTACCAGCTACCGGTGTTTTCCATAGAAGCCCATGGCTCTTGTGGCGCCAGGGCATCGCCTTTTTGCAGCAGCTCCACAGAGATTCCATCCGGTGATTTAACAAACGCCATATGGCCATCACGGGGTGGGCGGTTAATCGTCACGCCGTTGTCCTGAAGGTGTTGGCAGAGCGCATAAATGTCATCCACCCGATAGGCTAGGTGGCCGAAATTACGCCCGCCGGTGTACTCTTCGGGATCCCAGTTATACGTCAGCTCAAGCTCCGGAGCCGTCAGCCGCTCTGAGCGTGGCTCATCTTCTGGTGCAGCCAGAAACACCAGCGTGAAGCGTCCTTTCTCGTTCTCTTTTCGGCGAACTTCTTTAAGACCCAGCAGATCGCAGTAAAAATGCAGCGAAGCATCCAGGTCATTAACACGCACCATGGTATGTAGATATTGCATATCGACTCCTGTTAAAAACGGCCTTGGTCATACTTTACAAAAACGTGACAACAGAAATAAATCGCTGCAACGCTGTATAATTAAATAATACCGTTTATCTTAGCTGGGTTTACCCGTCGGAGAAACCTGTGGATTCAGTCACTCAAGCCGCGCTTGGCGCAGCCATTGGCGGGGCAGTACTGGGCCGACGCCTTGGCCGTAAGGCCATCCTTATCGGCGCCGTACTCGGCACCCTGCCCGATTTTGATGTAGCGCTGGATTATGGCGATGCTGTGGCTAATGTCACCGAGCATCGCGGTTTTAGCCATTCGCTTTTTGTACTAACAGGGTTAGCCACCCTGTTGGCGCTGCTATGCACACGATTTGCTCCTGCAAAAGATATTAGCCTACCTCGCTGGTGGTGCTTTTTTGGGCTTATTCTGATTACCCATCCTCTGCTTGATGCACTAACCACTTACGGCACCCAGTTGCTTTGGCCTCTTGATCTCGCTCCCACCGCGTGGCCGATTATTTTTATTATCGATCCGCTCTATACACTGCCGCTGCTATTTACCTTGGGCGTCGCCTTGGTCTCTCAGCGGGTACGTAAAGCCTGCATATGGGGACTGGCCATCACGAGTGTTTACCTAATGATGGCAGCGGGTGCGAAATTAGTGGTAGAGCAACGTCTTGCCCCAGCCCTGGTAGAACAGGGTCTTGAAGAGGCTCCGCTACTGATACAGCCAACGCCGTTTAACATTGTGCTATGGCGCGCCACGGTGATCGACGGGGAGCGCTATCATGAAAGCCTGATTAGTGTGTTTGACGGCGACCGTAAACCGCGTTTCGAACCATTAATTCGTAACGCTGGGCTAGAGGCGTTCGCCCTGGCCAGCCAACAGGGAGAGCGTTTAATGTGGTTTGCGGGTTCTTTTTTACGCTATGAAACGCGACTGCTAGAGGGAAAAGAGACGCTGATCGCCACCGATATTCGGCTCGGCTTCCCAGGCTTCCATCCGTTTAGCTTTACCCTGGCAACGTTAGAGGAAGAACACTGGGTACCGCTTGCGGTAAGCGAACAGCTGGAGAGTACCCGCGGTATTCAGATGCAAACGCTATCGCGCCTCGCCGCTCGAGCCGCAGGCAACACCTCGGCCCTGTGCGCCAGCGATTTTATGACGCATGAATGGCGGGCCGACGAACGTTTTGTCTATCGTTGCTAAGCTAGCGTTTTATTAGGGAGCAATACCTTGGCCACAGCCACTATATTGCTCCCCGCCATAGGTCAGCGTAACGCGAGCGGGAAACGGCTTGCCGCTCATATTATCGAAACAGGCCCCAGCATCGATACGCACGCGGAAAAAGGGCTCCACGTCAGCGTTTTCAATCACGACTCGACCAGCTTCATTGTCCATCACACTAACCATATAAGGTAGCTGGAGACGCTCTTCCCCATAGTTCGTTTCCATCGTCAGTGTCGGCGTGTCATTTGCTAACGCAACCGTCCAGCCCGGTTCGTTACCCTGACCAAAGAACATCACGCCGGGCTTTTCAGCTCGGGTTAAGGCGTCACGCTGCTTGGCCAACGAGCACTGCAACTGCCCTCGTGGCGTTTCCACTAGCGCCTCGTCACCCCGGTTCCAGAAGCTGATCTCACCATCTTGGTAGCGGGCACCGCTGGCCACGACGGCTTGGGGCAGCCGCCATGCGCCGTGCAGCGACCATAGGCGCAAATCGTTGGCATTGGTGGCAGCCACTAAGTGCTGCTGAGCGGGTTCGCAGTGCCACGCATCAAAACGCTGCGCAGTGCCGGGAAAAAGCGCCGAGGGCAGAAAGGGTGCCCGGTTATCCAGCGTTGCTTGGTTAGCGGCTTTAGTTTCTGTGGAGGGCGTGGCTGCACACCCCCCGAGCACCACCATCACACCGACTGCGGCGATGGCTCTACCCCATGCTTTTAACGTATTCATACGTCATGCTCCCTGTATAACTAATTCTATTGTTTGCTGAACTTCTTAGCCACGTTTGAACGCCTGCAGATCGTGCGTATCGATACTTTCCACCTGCGGGGGCAACCCCAGCTCTTCGCGTTTGATTTTAACCTGCATTTTTTCCGCTAGCCGTTCGGCGTCGTCATCGGTAGTGCGCCCGTTAAGCTCCGCCAACTGCGCCATGCCCTGGTGATAGAAAGTGAGCAGATCCAGCGCCGTGCGGTTGCTCTCTTCCACCGCTTTGCGCAGTTGCGAAAGATAGCCACTGACTTGCGACAGGTGATGCTTGAGTTGCCAGACATAGCGCACCTCCGTCATCCATGGGCGCTCACGCAGCACGGCAAATAGCGCGCTGGTGGCCAATAGCCCAAGTAGCACACCTAGGGCATTGAGCCATAGGCTGCTGCCAAAGGTGGAGGTAAGGAGCATTGAGAACAGGAGGCCGAAAATAATCAGTTGCCCCGCCATGGCAAAGCTAATCATGCGGGCTTTGCGGCGGTAGGTCTCGGGGTCGTGATGTTCTAGGGTAAATACCATGGCCAGCCTCATTATCGCTGCAAACGCCCTATGATACGGGGCTGGCCAGGGCAAACAAGTAATAGCGTTTTACAAATGCAATTACGCCAAACGCTCCGCGGCCGTTTTGAGTAAGTGCTCGGTCGTTTCCCAGCCCACGCAGGCGTCGGTGACCGATACGCCGTAGCGCATGGCGCCAGGTTTGAGCGGCTGCTTGCCTTCGAACAGGTGGCTTTCCAGCATCAGCGCGACCAGGTTGGCTTCGCCTGCCTGACGCTGCGCCAATACATCCAGCATCACTTCACTCTGGCGGCGATGATCTTTACGCGCATTGGCATGGCTGCAATCCACCATTAGCCGTGGGTTTTGCCCGGCATTACGCAGCGCGATGGTTGCCGCACGTACGTGTTGTGCCTGATAGTTAGGCTCACCGTGCCCGCCACGTAACACTACGTGGGTGTGCAGGTTGCCTGCAGTTTGCTGGACGACCGGGTAGCCTTGCGGGTCTACCGCGAAACGCTGGTGCGGATGGGCCGCCGCACTCATGGCATCGATAGCCACTTGTACATCGCCACTGGTGGCATTTTTGAACCCCACCGCCGCTGACAAATCACTGGCCAGCTCACGGTGCAGTTGCGATTCGGTGGTGCGTGCACCAATCGCTACCCAGCTTAGTAAATCGTCTACGTAGGGCGCCAGCATCGGTTGTAAAAGCTCGGTAGCCACCGGCAAGCCGCGAGTGGCTACGGCATGCATCAGTTCACGAGAGAGCGCTAAACCACGTGGCATATCACCGCTGCCATCCAAGTCGGGGTCGTAGGCCAGCCCTTTCCAGCCCACAGTGGTGCGCGGCTTTTCAACGTAGACACGCATGACCGGCAAAATACGTTCACTGATCTCTTCGCTTAGCGCAGCCAGGCGGTCGGCGTATTCCAGCGCTGCATCTGGGTCGTGAACGGAGCAAGGGNNGGCCAACGACAACGAGCAGCCGGTCATCGTGACCACTCAAAATTTGCTGTACGGCGTGGCGCTGGCGGGCAATTTGCTCACTTAGCGGGCCGCCTAACGAGATACGTTGTCTGAGTTCGGCGGGGGTAGGCAGCCGCTTTGCATTGGGCTCAGGTGTTGAAGGCGTTAGCCGGGAAGTAGCATGGGCAGTGGTTACAAGAGTTTTATTAATAACAGGGCTGACAGGCGCATTCATGATTAGTTCTCCGCAATCGTGTGACATCGTATGGCTGTGTGACCACCCAAGTGAACACGGTCGGAGGTGGCAGCTAGCACCGACCGCGCGTCGCTAAATCGCCAGCTATAGCCATAACCCACAAAGCTGGTCGCGAAAGCGTTAGTCAGTGCGCGATAAATCATGATGCTGCTCCTTGATGAAATAACAGTGAAAAATGAGTTCTAAAACGCCAGAAGCCCCGGCGGGGTTACCGACCGGGGCTTCTGTGCTTGCGGCAGGCAACCGAGTGGTGTGCCTGGTGGCGCGACGTTAGGCGTCGGCCAGGGGCACACCGTAGCTAAACCAATACCCATAAAACGCAAAACCACCAACCAATTCTGGTTGTGGGTTCACTGTATGTGGCGTGGTTGGTCGCTGCATGCCCATATTCCGTTAGATTCTGTTGGTTACGTTGGCAATAACTAGCCCCAGTAAATCGTTTGGCAGGGCTGCCGCCATGGCGTTCTAGTTTTATCCTGCCTGCAAGCGCTGCAAATGGCAACACTCAACCGCTAAAAGCTTGTACCCAGCCAATGGTAGCGGGCAGCGCGCTCATACTTACCAGCACCACCAAGCCTAGAAAGATGGACAGGAAACCAGAATCGTCTTTAAAGTTTTCGTCGTGGTGGGCCATGTTAGCCTCCTTTTTTATCAACGCTATATCAGGGGAGTGTCAAAAGCTGGGGCCATATTAAGTAGAACGGGGTGCGTAGGCAAACACATCCGAAAACACCCGCTCAAGCTTTATACCTTTTGTGTCGAGTACATCCAGGCAGGCGTGANNGGCGTACACCATATTGGGCGAACCCGAGATATAAACATCGTGGGTCTCTGGGGTGATATCTGTCGTTTTCAACACCTGATCAATACGGCCCAGATGATGGCTAATTCGCTCTCCCGCTGCTAACGGCTCTTCCAAGGGCGATTCGGTTACCGCATGAAAGCAGACATTGTCGTGTGTTTGCGCCCACTGGCTGGCCAGTTGCTCTAAATAGAGGTCGCGGTGTTCGCGGGCAGCCCACCACAGCGAAATTTCTCGTTCGGGCTGTTCATGCAGCACCGCTTCGACAATGGCTTTCATCTGGGAGAAACCGGTTCCTGCTGCGATTAGCAGCAGTGGCCTTTCGCTTTCGCGATCAAGCACGCACTCGCCACTGGGCAAACGCAGCGTGAGCTGGTTGGCTACCTGCAGCAGTTCACGCAGCCGCGCTGAGTTATCCCGCTCTGGCCAGTGTTGAATATGCAGTTCGATAACACCATCGCTGCGATCGGCACTGGCGATCGAAAACGGTACCCAGGTGGTGTCATCCAGCTTAAGCTCTAAATATTGTCCCGGCGCATGCTGCATGGCTTCGGCGCGCCCAGTTAGCGTCACGCCAAACACATCGGGGCTTAAGTTCTCAACCTCGGTGACTTGGCAAGTCAACGTCCTTGCACTCATGAAAGCCTCTTTTAACAAATTCGGTCAGCGATACAGCACATTTAAAGGCGAGAGGGGGGCAAATCCAGGCCAATCCCCAGCGCTTCCCAACGCTCATCTACGCGCGCTTTAACGGCATCATCCATCACAATCGGGGTGCCCCATTCACGGTCAGTTTCTCCTGGCCACTTATTGGTGGCATCAAGCCCCATTTTCGAGCCAAGGCCTGAGACCGGCGAAGCGAAATCGAGATAATCAATGGGGGTATTTTCGACCATCACTGTATCCCGCGCGGGGTCCATCCGGGTGGTGATCGCCCAGATAACATCTTCCCAATTACGTGCGTCCACGTCGTCATCCAGCACAATCACAAACTTGGTGTACATAAACTGACGCAGAAAGCTCCATACCCCCATCATCACGCGCTTGGCGTGGCCGGGGTACTGCTTCTTCATGGTGACCACTGCCATACGGTAAGAGCAGCCTTCCGGTGGCAGGTAGAAGTCGACGATTTCGGGAAACTGCTTACACAGAATGGGCACAAAGACTTCGTTAAGCGCCACGCCAAGAATCGCCGGTTCATCCGGCGGACGCCCCGTATAGGTCGAGTGATAGATCGCATCACGGCGCATGGTCATCCGAGTAATGGTAAATACCGGGAAGTGGTCGACCTCATTGTAGTAACCAGTGTGGTCACCAAAGGGGCCTTCCGCCGCCATGTCATCGGGGTAGATAAAGCCTTCGAGGATAATCTCGCTGGACGCGGGTACATCAAGATCCGCATGACCGCACTTCACCAGCTCGGTACGCGAACCGCGCAGTAGACCAGCAAAGGCATATTCTGAGAGCGAATCCGGCACAGGGGTTACGGCGCCCAAAATCGTCGCCGGGTCGGCACCCAGCGCCACCGCAACCGGGAAAGGCTCGCCTGGGTGGGCTTTCTGGAACTCCAGAAAATCCAACGCGCCGCCACGATGGGAGAGCCATCGCATGATCAGGCGGTTCTTGCCAATCTTCTGCTGACGGTAAATCCCTAGGTTCTGTCGCTTCTTGAGCGGCCCCTTGGTGATCACCAGGGGCCAGGTGACCAGTGGACCCGCATCACCAGGCCAACAGTGCTGAATCGGCAGCAGCCCGAGATCGACCTCGTCGTCTTCATACACCACTTCCTGTACCGGCGCATGTTTGACGTTTTTCGGCCCCATGCTGAGCACTTGTTTGAAGATCGGCAGCTTGTCCCAGGCGTCTTTCAAGCCTTTCGGCGGGTCAGGCTCTTTGAGAAACGCCAACAGCTTGCCCACTTCTCTGAGCGCTTCTACCGAGTCTTGGCCCATGCCTAGCGCAACTCGCTTGGGGGTGCCAAACAGGTTACCGAGCAGCGGCATGTCGTGGCCTTTGACGTTTTCAAACAGCAACGCCGGACCACCGGCACGCAGCGTGCGGTCGCAAATTTCGGTGATTTCCAGGTAAGGATCGACTTCGACATGAATACGCTTGAGTTCACCCTGGGCTTCAAGCGCCGCGATGAACTCACGCAAGTCTTTGTACTTCAAGGCACGCTCCCTGGCTGGCGAATGCGCCGCGTTAGCGGCGCTCTTTTTGACTACAAGCTAGCGGCGCTTCATCGCCTCAAAGAACTCTAGATTGGTCTTGGTATCTTTCAGACGATCAATCAGGAATTCAGTGGCGGCGGTGTCTTCCATCGGATTGAGCAGCTTGCGCAAAATCCACATGCGCTGCATTTCATCCTCAGAAGCCAGCAGGTCTTCACGACGGGTGCCACTGCGACGGATATTGATCGCCGGGAATACACGACGCTCAGCCAGCTTGCGATCCAGGTGGGCTTCCATATTGCCGGTACCCTTGAACTCTTCGAAGATGACTTCGTCCATCTTGGAGCCAGTATCGACCAGCGCCGTGGCGATAATCGTCAAGCTGCCACCCTCTTCGATATTACGCGCCGCACCAAAGAAGCGTTTCGGCTTTTCAAGGGCGTGGGCATCGACACCACCGGTGAGCACTTTACCGGAGCTGGGCACCACGGTGTTATAAGCACGCGCTAAGCGAGTAATGGAGTCGAGCAGGATGACCACGTCTTTCTTGTGTTCAACCAAGCGTTTGGCTTTCTCGATAACCATTTCAGCGACTTGCACGTGACGCGCAGGCGGCTCATCGAAGGTTGATGCCACTACTTCGCCACGCACGGTGCGCGACATTTCGGTGACTTCCTCAGGGCGTTCATCGATCAGCAGTACGATCAGATGGCACTCTGGGTTGTTGCGCGTGATGGAGGTCGCGATGTTTTGCAACATCAGCGTTTTACCCGCCTTCGGCGGCGACACCAGCAAACCACGTTGGCCTTTACCGATCGGTGCGGTTAGATCGATGATTCGCGCGGTAAGGTCTTCCGTGGAGCCGTTACCGATCTCCATACGCATGCGATCGTCTGGGAACAGTGGCGTTAAGTTCTCAAACAGGATCTTGTGCTTGGCATTTTCCGGACGGTCAAAGTTGATTTGACTGACCTTCAGCAGGGCGAAATAGCGCTCACCCTCCTTCGGCGGACGGATTTTGCCGGAAATGGAGTCACCCTTGCGCAGATTGAAACGGCGAATCTGCGAAGGCGATATATAAATATCGTCGGGACCGGCGAGATAGGAGCTGTCAGCGCTACGCAGGAAGCCGAAGCCATCCTGAAGAATTTCCAGCACACCGTCGCCATAGATATCCTCGCCACTTTTGGCGTGTTTCTTGAGGATGGCGAAAATGATGTCCTGCTTGCGCGAACGGGCCAAGTTATCAATACCCATTTCACGGGCGATATCGAGGAGCTCGGGAACGGTTTTTTGCTTGAGTTCAGTGAGATTCATCGGTGTGTTAGAAAGTTGCTCATGGAAGCTGGGCGCCAGGCGCCGGGAATAAGACAGGAGGCGTGAAAGTGACGCCGTGTGATGCGTTCAGACCCCGGTAAAGGCACGCGCTCGAAGATGAAAGGAACGGCGTTGGACTTAACTAACAACGCTGCTGCTTGTTGTTATTAAGACTCAACTCGAGGGTGCTAACACTTGTCTCTTCTGGTTCACACAGGAAGAGTGGTTGAACCAGTGGGCTATCTGACGACTTGGAATTCTGGCTGACGCTAACGGGATAAACAGTGAATAACGTCTGGGGCGACCAAGGTGCCGTACTTGCACGACGCATACAAGATGATTTATCTAAACAGCGACTCATCTCAGCAGCGAAGTACTTGTGGACACGCTAACTAACTAGGTCAGATCAGGCCAGTAGCTCGATGGTAGTCAAGCGCCGCGACAAACGCAAGCCTTTAGGTGTCTAGCAATTGACAATAGATAAAGGTCGCCGCAACCTTGGCACAGCCAACACGAAGGAAAGCTCATGCCCAAGGACATTTCGCTCCCTATTGCCACCGCTCCCGCTGAGGCAGACAGCGGTGCGCCGCAGCGCTTCGCCGCTATAGACCTGGGCTCCAACAGCTTTCATCTACTGGTGGCCAATTACCAGCATGAACGCCTCCAGGTGGTGGCCCGATTGGGCGAAAAGGTGCAGCTCGCTGCGGGACTAGACGACGACGGCTTGCTCAGCGAAGAGGCAATGCAGCGCGCACTAGACTGTTTGGGCCGCTTCGCGCCGTTTTTAAGCGATATCACCAACGCCAATTTGCGCATTGTCGGCACTAACGCGCTACGCGATGCCGATAATAGCCAAGCGTTTATCGAGCGCGCCGAGGAACAGTTAGGTCACGCCATCGAAATTATCGCCGGCCGCGAAGAAGCCCGGCTGATTTATTTAGGCGCCGCCCACGCGCTGGCCGAAAATGGCCGCCGATTAATCGTCGATATTGGCGGCGGCTCGACCGAATTCATTATTGGTGAAGCTTTTGAGCCTAAAGCGCTGGAGAGCCTGCGCATGGGCTGCGTGACCTTTTCCCGACGCTTCTTCTCCGACGGCGAGTTGAACGAAAAACGTATGCGCCGCGCCGAGCTCGCCGCTCTTTCAGAGCTCGCCAATATTCAGCGCCCCTATCAACGCCTGGGCTGGGACGACCCGGTCGGCTCCAGCGGCACGATCAAGGCCGCCGCCAGCGTGTTGCATGCCTATGGCGATACGCCCCACGACCGTGTTATCACTCGCGCCGGCTTAAAGAAGCTGCGCGAACGGCTGCTGAAGTGCAAGCAACTGGATAAAGTCGCGCTGGAGGGCCTCAAGGCTGACCGTGCCAAAGTCTTCCCGGCGGGTATTGCCATTCTCGGGGCGATTTTTGAGGCCTTTGATTTAACCCAAATGCGTTTTGCCGATGGGGCGCTGCGTGAAGGCGTGCTCTACGATATGGCCGGGCGCAATACCGCCGAAGACTCGCGCTCGAAAAGTCTGGAGTCGCTACAGCGCACTTACGATGTTGATACCCGCCAAGGGCTTAACGTCGCCGACACTGCCGAGCGGCTGTTTCAGCAGGTACGCCATGTGTGGTCGCTAAACCTTGAGCAAGGGCGCTATTTACAGTGGGCTAGCCACGTGCATGAAATCGGCCTGGCGATCTCTCACAGCCAGTTTCATCGCCACGGTGCGTACCTGCTGGAGCATTCGGACCTCGCGGGTTTTTCGCGCCCTGAACAGCGCCAACTGGCGTTTTTAGTGCGCGCGCACCGGCGTAAATTTCCGCTCAAGGAGTGGCAGGCCCTGCCGGAAGCGCAACAGGAGACTACCCAAAAACTCGCCCGACTGCTGCGTTTAGCCGTGCTGCTCAACCATTCGCGCCCGGAAACCGCTCCCTGGCTCCCAGAGATCAGCGCTGAAAGCGACAGCCTAACGATCACGTTGCCTGCCAGCGATGAACCCACCCTACTGAGTACCGACCTGGAGCAAGAACAGGCGTTTATGGAAGCCGCCGGTTTTAAGCTGGTGATTAAGCAGGCGACGTCAGGCGGGTAAAAAGGACTCCCTCTGCCTGCCATAGCAGCTGGGCAGGGGGACGAACCACCCCAATACACGCCTCAGCCTGCATGATGACCACCAGCCGCTCGCGCTCCCAGGGCGGCATATCCGCCTCTTGTAGCAACCGCTTTAGGTCGCGCCGCCCNNCTCTTGTAATGAAGCCACCTGCCACCCTAGCGGCCCGATGGGCGTTTCTAGTGGCGTTTTACCATCCCAGCTAACCTCCCACGACGATAATGCTTCAAAAGGCACCATCAGATAGAGCCGCTGGCGCCATAGGCGCGCCTGAGCGCCCGGCCACTCAACGCACACCGCGGCACCCGCCTTGGCATTCAATTGGTCCAACAGGCTCTCTAAGCGCTTCTGCGGCGGTGTTGGCAAGCCTTGCTGTTGGCAGAAGGTGCGCACCAGCAGCCGCTGGCGGGGACGGGAGCGCTGACTAAGCGCGCTTGCATCTATCTGCCCTTCTCCAGTGACGAGCTCGTTTAGCTCGGCTGCTAAATACTCGCTAAGCACCGCATCTGCTTCACCGGCGTTGGTTGCGCTATTGGCTAAAGCAGCGACGGCTGTGGGCCAGCGCTCGCGCAATGCAGGCAATATTCGGTGGCGCAGGCGGTTGCGATCAAAGCGAATATCTTGATTGGTGGGATCTTCACACCAGCGCAACTCAAGCAGCCCAGCCGCAGCTTCAAGTTCAGCTCGGCACACGGAGAGCCAGGGGCGCACCAAGGCGGCACTTTGGGCCTCCCGGCGATAGGGCATACCGGCCAGGCCGCGTGGCCCGCTGCCGCGCAGAGCGGCGAGCAGAAAGGTTTCCGCCTGATCGTCCTGGTGCTGGGCCAGCCAGAGCGTATCGCCAGCGGGGATGGTGGCAAAAAAAGCCTCATAGCGGGCGGTGCGAGCGGCACCTTCGATGCCTTTACCTTGCGTATTTACCGCCACATTGACCACGGTCAGCGGCACGTTCACACGCACACACATAGCTCGGCAGTGCGCTTCAAACGTCTGCGCTGCTGCCTGTAGGCCGTGATTAATATGGATAGCTCGCAAATGGCGGTCTGCTTGTTCACAGACCTTTGCGGCTAACGCCAGCAGTAGGCAGGAGTCCAAGCCGCCTGAGAGTGCCACCCAAATAGAGCGCCCTGGCGGGGTTTCCGCCAGGGCGTCGTTGAGCAAGCTTTGCAGCGTATTAAGCGGCTGGGGCGCCATAGCTCATTAAACGCTTGTAGCGACGCTCCAGCAGCGCGTCAGTATCCATTGACTGCAGACGCCCCAAACTCGCGGTAAGCGCCTCTTTGACCCGCTCAGCGGTGGTTAGCGGGTGACGGTGGGAGCCACCGAGCGGCTCTTTTATCAGAGAATCGACGAAACCCAGTTCTTTCAGTCGCTCGGCGGTAATACCCATAGCCTGAGCGGCGTCGGAGGCTTTTTCAGCGCTTTTCCATAAGATCGATGCGCAGCCTTCCGGCGAGATCACCGAGTAGGTCGAATACTGCAGCATTTGCAGTTCGTCGCATACGCCAATTGCCAGTGCGCCGCCGGAGCCGCCCTCGCCCACCACGGTGGAGATAATCGGTGTTTTCAGCCGCGACATAACGGCCAGGTTATAGGCGATGGCCTCTGACTGACCGCGTTCTTCGGCGTCGATGCCGGGATAGGCGCCGGGGGTGTCGATAAAGGTCAGGATCGGCATTTTAAAGCGCTCGGCCATCTCCATCAGACGGCACGCTTTGCGGTAGCCTTCTGGGCGCGGCATACCGAAGTTACGGCGCACTTTCTCTTTGACATCGCGGCCTTTTTGATGGCCAATCACCATCACTGGCGCATCATTCAACCGCGCAATGCCACCTACCAGCGCGGCATCATCGGCGAAGTTGCGATCACCGTGCAGCTCGTCAAAGTCGGTGAAGATGTGTTCGAGGTAGTCCAACGTGTAGGGACGCTGAGGGTGCCGTGATAGCTGAGAAACCTGCCAGGGAGTCAAATCCTTGAAGATCGATTCCGTCAGCTTGCGGCTCTTCTCTTCCAGCCGAGCAATCTCGTCGGAAAGGTTGACTTGGCTATCGGAGCTGACTATNNCCTGAAGTTCGGCAATCGGCTGTTCAAAATCGAGATAATTAGGATTCATCGGCTCTGCCTGTAAGCTGCCTGTCAAAAACAAGCCTGATCAAAATAAGTATTATCGCACCCTGTCCCTGCCACGCAAGGTGAGTGCCCTTCTGTCACTATTTATCGATAGCGTAGCTGTACGCCTGTCTGACCCTGGACATCCTGCAGCGCCAGCAGTAAGTCGTCGCTCGGGGCGACTTTCCACTCATCGGCAAGTTCCAGCCAAGCCACTGCCGCTGGGTGGCGGTACTGCAGGCGCACCGGCAAACCCTCTTGATCGCGATACGGCGTCAGGCTGTCGCGCAGGGTTTCAATTAAGCGACCATTGATCTGCCCCGCGTCCAGTGCCAGTTCCACGGCTTGGCCGTAGCGAATGCGCGCCGTCACCATGGGTGTAACGTCTTTACCGCGTAGGCGCAGACCACCAGAGAATTCGTCGCTGGAGACTTCGCCCTCAACGATGAGTACCTGATCAGCCTCAATCTGACCGCGTAGCTGCTCGAATAGCTCCCCAAACAGCGAAGCTTCAATACGCCCGGTGCGGTCATCCAGGGTGATAAACGCCATGGTATCACCACGCTTGGACTTCATGGTACGCACGCCGACCACTAGCCCAGCAACGCGCTGGGGGTCGCGAGAAGGTTTTAAATCGCTGATCCGCGTGGAGACAAAACGTTTTAGCTCCCGTTCGTACTCGTCGATCGGGTGCCCCGTCAGGTAAAGCCCCAGGGTATCTTTCTCCCCTGAGAGCCGTTCACGATCGGTCCACTCACGTGCGTTGATGTATTCGGCGTAAACGTTGCTGTCACCATCACTTTCATCTGCCGCGGCGAACGCATCACCAAACATATCCAGCATGCCCAGATTTTGATTGGCGTGGTTTTGGGCAGCGGCTTTTAGCGCGTCCTCCATTGCTGCGAACAGCACCGCACGATTGGGGCCTAGGGTATCCAGCGCACCGGAGCGAATAAGCGCCTCCAGGGTGCGCTTATTCATCCGTTTGGGATCAATGCGGCGGCAGAAATCGAAGATATCTTTAAAAGGGCCATCTGCCTCACGGGCTTCGACAATGGCGCCAATGGGCCCTTCGCCCACGCCACGAATTGCGCCTAGCCCGTAGACCACACGCGCATCGGTATCGACGGTGAACTTGTAACCACCGACGTTGACGTTCGGCGGCGTTACGGTGAGCTTGAGGTTCCGACACTCCTCAATCAGCGGCACCACTTTATCCAGGTTGTCCATTTCCGTGGACATAACGGCGGCCATAAAGGGCCCCGGATAGTGGGCTTTCAGCCACGCGGTTTGGTAAGAGACCAGCGCATAGGCAGCCGAGTGAGACTTGTT
>LGOV01001056.1_pt3 | contig 28070 bp, 31 predicted proteins | sample 469881 | NCBI WGS metagenome assembly LGOV01 (sample SAMN03857199, study PRJNA290197) | marine sediment metagenome | biome: marine cold seep biome; feature: cold seep; material: marine sediment; isolation source: sample #5579, elevator 3A push core 41 containing 12 cm of sediment... ...
TTTTAATTTATTTAATCTTTCATTTGATAGATCTTTAAAAGCTCTTGCAACAGTAAGTCCAATTTCACCCATTCCAATTATAGCGACGTTAATTGGTCTATCAATACTTACATCGCTTAATTCGTTTTCTAACTGTTCTATTGCAATTTTAGCACCATTAAATGAGGTCCCATAATTATTTACAACTACACGGCGATTGTCATCATCCACCATTGAATCCATTGAGAATGAAACAATTCCTAGTTGCTCCATAAATGAATTTCTTCTTATTCGTGTAATATAATGAAGCATGGAAATTAATACAGAGCCCCTTTTCATAATCTTTAATTCCTCGTTTATAGGCGCCCTAAGTACCATTACAATATCCTTAGAATATATAACTTCTTTTGTATCAAATATGATATTTTCATTTTCCTTAAGATAATCTTCTTCTGTGAAACCCATTTCTTTGCCATAATCATTCTCTAGCCATATTTCTATATCACATTCTTTAAATTCTCCAAAAAAAGCTGGTAAAAAAGATCTTTTTTCATTAATTTCCTTATGCATTTTAGGAAAGCCGATATTTTTTCTCATTTAATCCCCCCAATATTATTGTAAAAAACGAAGCAATTAAGCTTCGTTTTCTTCCTTCGTCATTACTTCTTTAAGTGATGTAGCTAATCCAACCAAACTTTGTATTTCAGATGGAATAATAATCTTTGTAGCATTTCCTTTAGACGCTTCAATAAATGCATCAAAACTTCTTAGAGTCAAGATTTCCTTAGTAGGACCCGCTTCTTTAATCATTTTAATCGCTAAAGCTTCACCTTCTGCAATTTTTATAGCCGCTTCTTTTTTAGCTTCAGATTGTAAAATAATAGCTCTTTTTTCTGCCTCGGCTCCTAGTATCTGTGCTTCTTTATTACCTTCGGCAATAAGGACAGCTGAACGTTTTTGTCCCTCAGCTATCAATATCGCTTCTCTTCTCTCTCTTTCAGCTCTCATCTGCTTTTCCATCGCATTTTGAATATCTTGAGGCGGTATGATATTTTTCACTTCAACCCTGTTTACGCGAATACCCCAAGGGTCTGTCGCCAGGTCTAAAATACTTCTCATCTGAGTATTGATTACATCTCTACTTGTTAAAGTTTCATCTAATTCTAGCTGTCCGATGATATTTCTTAGTGTAGTAGCTGTTAAATTCTCTATCGCCACCATCGGTCTCGTAACTCCGTAAGTGTAAAGCTTTGGATCGGTAATTTGAAAATATATAACCGCATCGATTTTCATTGTAACATTGTCTTTTGTTATAACCGGTTGCGGAGGAAAATCTATTACCTTTTCTTTTAAATCTGTTTTTTTAGCTATTCTATCAATTAGTGGGATTTTAATATGAAGTCCAACTCCCCAAGTTTTTAAATATCCCCCTAGTCTCTCTATTACAAAAGCATTTGCCTGCGGAACTATTCTAATATTCATTACCACTAATACTACAGCTACAGCTATAACAATTAGTAATATTATAAAATCAAACATCTATTTCTCATCCTTTCTGACTTTTAATTTAACTCCTTCTACTTTTTCTATAACGATATCTACTCCATTGTCTATATCTTCATCGCTATAAGCGGTCCATATCTGTCCTTTTACTTTAACATGTCCCGTTTCATGCATTTTAATATCTTTTACAACCACTCCTTTTTCATCAATTAAACTATCCACATTTGTCTTCTCTCTTCCTGCTTTTAAATATTTCTGCACGATCGGCTTGGTAAAATACATCAAAAGAATTGATGCAAAGACAAACAAAGTAATCTGGATAATAATCGAATCAATAAAATAAGAACTAATTAATGCAACTAACGCACCAAAGGCAAACCATATAGAAATTAATCCAAGAGATACTGCCTCAATAATAATAAAAATAATTATTAATGCCATCCACATTACTTGAGGCGAAAAAATTTTATCCATTAAATCCTCCTTCATATAATTTTCTGTTATAATATACTTATAATACCATTAAATAAATACCATTATCAAATAAAACTAAACATCTAGAGGTGTATCATGTTAAAAAATATTCTTTATGTAGGTATAGGTGGTTTCTTTGGAAGCTCCTTAAGATACATTATATCAAAATTATTGAACAGTTCCTTCCCTTTTGGCACATTATTTGTAAATGCCTTTGGAAGTTTCATACTGGGCTTTATAACATACAAATTGATCAAGTCGACAAATATTCCCCAAGAGTATATATTAATGTTCACAACAGGCTTTATCGGGGCATTTACTACCTTTTCGACGTATATGCTAGAGTCTCATATTTTTTTAGCTGAAGACAAAATTTTCGCCGGAATCGTAAACATATCAAGCAATTTAATTTTAGGATTATTCCTTGTGCATTTTGGATACCAACTAGCTAAATCAATTTAGGAGATGATCATATGTTAAAAAAATTAATTAGTGTATATAAATTTTCCCTACTAACCTCACTAATATCAATCGCATTGATTATCTCAATCGATATGCTGCTGCCGAATCCATATGCTTTATTGTTACAATCTATAGTTGTTTTATCTGTTTTTATAGCATATAGAACTTTATCTGCAAAAATACTTGCTAATTATATTAAGAAAATTCATGTAGAATATCCTAATATTTTTCCAAAGGATATCAGCACCTTTATCGACCAGCATAATTTTCTTGGATTTAGGTATAATGCTCTTACATTATTTAAAAGTACATTTCTAAATATTGAATCTATTTACAATAATCAATTAAAATTAATTGCTGAAAATACTGCTTTAAATACTTCTTTAGAACAAAACATGCGGACAAAGGATTTTTTATTAGAATTAAGTAATTCCATTTTAGAATTCGATGATCAATTGGACTTTCTGAATTTCATCTTAGAAAAAACAATTGAAATAATACCTGATGCATCTCATGGATGCGTCATCCGAAACGTAGATGATAAAATCACTGAATATACTGTAGCTTATGGCTATGAACTTAATGACTTACAGTCAATTAATTTAGACCTTTCAGAGACCTTTCTTTACGTTATGTCAAACGGCGACATTAAAGAACCAAAGATTGCAGGCAATTTAAGATTGTTTAACAAAGAGAATATTCAAAGTGAAAAATATGAATCTTTTGACGATATACAGGCTTATGATGTACTCTCTTCTGTTAGCTCGCCAATTTTTATAAATAACAAACTCTATGGTATGTTAAATATCGATAGCGAGAAAGAGAATGCTTTTACAGAAGAAATTATCCCAGTCATGAAATATATATCAAATCAAATAAGCATCGCACTTAGTAATTATATCATGTATGAAAAAACCGTTGAGCTGTCAAGATTCGACAGTTTGACAGGATTATTCAACCGCTCATATTTTGAGAATTTACTTGCTGAATACTATAAAAAAGCTTTAAGATATAATGAAGAATTTATTATCAGTCTAATAGATATGAATGATCTTAAAAAAATCAACGATTTACATGGGCACAGTGCAGGAGATAAAGCCCTAAAAACCCTTGTTGATATCATTAACGAAGAAATTAGAGAATCAGATATTTTTGCTCGCTATGGCGGCGATGAATTTATAATAGTTTTCTTTAATACTTCTAAACAAGAAGTAGAAGAAAAACTTGATTTCATACTAAAAAAAGCAGAAAATTATCACTTGGCATTTGATAATCAAACTGTAAAATTATCTTTCAGTTACGGATTAGCTGTTTTTCCTGAAGATTCAACACTTCTAAATATCCTTATTAAACGAGCAGATACTAGGATGTATATTGATAAAAAAGAATATAAAGAGAAATGGGGTGCTTAACTAAGTACCCTATCAATTTTTATTAGATCATATCCAGCTTCATCAATAATATTTCTTATCATATCATCGCTTAAATTGTTTTCATCAACTACTTCAGCATATCCCTTTTCCAAATTAATATCGACTTCATTACAACCGTTATCTTCCAAAGCTTTTTTAACATGCATTACGCAATGTTGACAGGTCATTCCTTCTATATATATTTTCTTTTTCATATTATACCTCCAGATTTATGCTTTTTAACCTTAAAGCATTAGTGACAACCGATACTGAGCTGAAACTCATCGCCAATGCTGCAAACATAGGATTTAATAGGGGCCCATTAAACAATAAATACAAAACCCCTGCAGCAATAGGTATACCAGCAATATTATATGCAAAAGCCCAGAAAAGATTTTGCTTGATATTGTTTATCGTCTTTTTACTTAAATAAATCGCTTTAACCACATGTTCTAAATCACTTTTTATCAATACTATATCAGCTGATTCAATAGCAACATCAGTTCCAGTTCCCATAGCAATCCCGACATCCGCTACAACTAAAGACGGTGAATCGTTGATGCCATCCCCTACCATTGCAACAATCTTTTTTTCATCCTTCAGTTTTCCAACAACTTCTGATTTTTCCTCTGGTAATACTCCTGCTATTACTCTATCTATCCCAACTTCAGTAGCGATATAATCAGCTGCTTTGATATTATCTCCAGTCAACATAATTACTTCCAGTCCCATACTATGCAGTTTTTTAATGGCATTTTCACTATTTCTTTTTACATTATCAGAAATTCCAATCGCCCCAATCAATTCATTATTCACTTCTAGATAAACAATCGTCATTCCTTTATCCATCATTTTTTCAACACTTTTTTCTTTATTCTTAATTAATTTTCCATTTCCGATTTTCACTGATTCTCCATCGATATTACCGACCAATCCCTTGCCAGGTATACTGACAAATTCAGTAACATCACTATATGTCAAGTTTATATTTCCGTGATATTCAATTATCGATTTCCCGATAGGGTGCTCTGAAAATCTTTCTAATGAAGCTACTTTTATTAAAATATCCTCTTTTGAATATTTTCCAAAAGAAATTATTTCCTTAACAATAGGTTTCCCTTCCGTGATTGTACCAGTTTTATCGAGAACAATCGTTGTAACTTTATGTAGCATTTCAAGTGCTTCACCACTTTTTATCAATATCCCATTTTCAGCACCTTTTCCCGTCCCTACCATTATCGCCGTCGGTGTTGCTAGACCTAGTGCACAAGGACATGCTATAACTAAAACCGAAATGAAAATCTTAAGTGAGAAACTGATATCTCTCTCCAAAACAAACCATGCTATTGATGCTATTATTGCAATACCGATTACAACAGGCACAAAATAACCCGCTATGATATCTGCTAATCTCGTTATCGGTGCTTTTTTGTTTTGCGCATCTTCGACTACTTTGATAATCTGATTAAGAAAAGTATCTTGATCGATATTCATAACATTGATTTTCAACATACCGTTTCCGTTAACGCTACCCGAAACAACGGAATTCCCCAACTCTTTGTCTACAGGTATGCTTTCTCCTGTCAACATCGATTCATCGACATCACTAAATCCCTCAACAATTTCTCCATCAACAGGTATCATTTCCCCAGGTTTAACTAAAACAATATCCCCAATTTCAATTTCTTCAATCGGCAAAACAATTTCTCCATCTTTGTTGATAACAACTGCAACTTTAGGCTTCAATTTTATCAACTTGCTTATCGCTTCAGAAGTTTTTCCTTTTGCTTTAAATTCCAATGTTTTGCCAAATTTAATAAGAGTGATAATAGTTACGCCTGTCTCAAAATATAACTGATGAATATAATTGTGATTCCCGTTAAAAATCTGATACGATGCAAATATACTGAATATTATCGCCGCACTAGTTCCCACCGCTATAAGAGAATCCATATTAGGGGACCCTTTGATTAAAGTTCTAAACCCAATTTTATAAAAGTTTCTCCCAATGAATATAACAGGAACTGTCAAAATCATTTGAATCACAGTAAAATTTATAGGATTGATTTCAGGGCTCAAATAACTTAGAGATGGTAAGCCAATCATATCTCCCATTGCTATATATAGAAGTGGAATAGTAAATGCAAAAGCAAAATACAATTCTCTCCTCATTTTTCTAAATTGTTTTTCATTTTCATTTACATAACTTTCATCATTATCCTTTTCAATAGTTAAAGGCTTATAACCAGCTTTTTTAATAGACTGCTTGATATTCGACACTCTTGCTTTCGTAGAATCGTACTTTACATAAGCTTTATTTGTAGTAATATTTATACTCACTTCTTCAATACCGTCAAGTTTATTAATGCTCTTCTCGACTGCTCTAACACATGAAGCACAGGTCATCCCTTCTATAGGGATACTTACTTCTTTTAAATCTATTTTTTCAGCTGCCTCATATCCCGCTTTGTGAATAACTTCAATTATCATCTCTCTCTTTAAAACATTTTCATCAAATATTGTTTTCATCTGATTTGTAATCAGATTAACTTCAACTTCTATTACCCCTTCCAATTTACCAACCGCTCTTTCAACAGCTCTAGAACATGCCGAGCAGGTCATTCCTTCAATATCATATGTTTTTTCCATCAAACCACCTGATTTTTCTCAAGAACACTGACTATTTTCATAAACTGCTCAATCTCTTTAGATTTTCCCCAGAATACAAACCTCGCTTTTTTATCATCATCAGAGTAAATATACTCGACTTTCACTCTTTTTCCCTTACTTAAATAATCATATGCAAGACTTTTCAACTTATTAAGTACATCGTTAATTAAATCCATATCTTCAGAATAAAAATCCACTATACTACAAATTTGCAATTTATCTGATGAAGCAAAAAAATCAGTATCCATAAATACACAAAAATCACTGCTGGTCATCTCTTCTTCTCCAATCGAATCCTGACAACACGAAGCCGGATTCAGAAGTTTATCTAGCGAATCTTTTTCAACGCGCCATTGACCACCGATCTTTTTAGCATCTAATTTTCCATTATTAATGTACCGTCTGATTGTCTTTTCATGTACATTTACCAAATCCGCTACTTCTTTTACTGAATAAAGTTCCATATTGTCCCCTCCTGTCCACATTATACAGGATAACACAACTCTTTTAAAGACATATTGATACATTTTATCATTAAGCAAGCGTTTATCAATTTTCTTTATCAATAAAAAAACCCTGCCTAATTAATAAGCAGGGATGATATGATATCCATTGTTTTTATTATCTTTAATTATTTCAATATCAACATTATATACTTTATTGATATTTTCTCTCGTTATCACTTCTTCCGGTATACCCTCTTTATAAAGATTCCCATTGTTAAGAAGTATCAATTGATCACAGAACTTATAAGCAAAATTCAAATCATGAAGTATGATTATAATCGACATTTCCTTCATCTTGGCTAAATCCTGAATCATTCTAAGAATCTCAACTTGATAGTGTAAATCCAAGTGGGATATAGGTTCATCAAGTATTAAAACTTTAGGTTCTTGAGCTAGAGCTCTTGCAATCATAACTCGCTGCTTTTCTCCACCACTAAGTTCATCTAAATATCGATTTCTATAATGGTATGTGTTGGTTTTTTCAAGAGCATCTACAACAACGGAATAATCTTCCGCACTCTCTAATTCAAATTTCTTTTTATACGGATATCTTCCCATCATGACAATATCAAATACAGTAAATTGAAATTCACTCTCTCTCTCTTGAAATACCACACCGGTATTTAAAGCTAATTCCTTTTGTTTGTATTTTGAAATTTCTTTTCCGAAAAGATAAAGTTTGCCTGAATTGGGATTTAATATCCTGGAAAGGTTTTTAATTAATGTAGTCTTTCCTGAACCATTCGGTCCTATTATGCCTGTAATCTTCCCTTTTTTAAAATTCAGACTCAAATTATCTAAAATATTTTTCCCGTTGTCGTATTTAAACTTTAAATTTTCAACCGAATATGAATTTTCAACCATATTATCACCTGAATCTCTTTCTAACTAATAGAAAAATAAAGTAAGGAGTTCCGATAAATGCCGTTATAACGCCCAATGGGATTTCCATTGGAGAAGCTATGGAACGTGCAATGCCATCAGATATCGCCAAGAAAATTCCACCCGAAATAATTGTCATCGGAAGTAGTTTTCTATTATCAGCACCTATCACCAACCGAACCGCATGCGGAACTATTAAACCGACAAAACCAATTATACCACTAACTGAAACAGCTAAAGCTGAAACAAAAGATGCTGTGTACAATAAAGTTTTTCTTACCCTCTTGACATCAACACCTAAAGCTATAGCATTACTCTCACCTGTAAGGATAATATTAAGCTCTCTAGAATAATAAATAAATATAGCCAATCCAATAATAGTTCCTATTATTATCGAACCTACTTTATCCCAAGTTGCTGTTGATACGCTTCCCATTGTCCAAAAGAAAATATTTTCTATCAAATCTCTATTTAAAGTCATTAAAAGCGAAATAAATGATGATAAGAAGAAACTAATTGCAATACCAGTCAGCAACAGTATCGTTGTACTCTTGGATTTATGAAAAGATGCAATCGTGAATACAAACAACGTTGTCAGTGCAGCACCAATAAACGCGCCAATGGAAACAGAACTGAAGCTTAAAATTGTAAAATTGATTCCTAATATAATTACAATAGTTGCTCCAAAAGCAGCTCCAGATGAAACTCCAAGCACATATGGATCTGCCATTGGATTTCTAAAGACTCCTTGAAAAATCAATCCTGAACTCGCAAGCCCCGCACCCACAATGAACGCCATTATCACGCGGGGAAAACGCAAGTCTAAAACAATCAATTTATAAGCCTCTCTTATATTTGAATCGTCAATATATCGACCCAAAAAAGGTATCTTTTTTCCAACTATTCTTAAAATATCGTCAAGAGGTATACTAGCCGTTCCCAACGTTACAAGTAACAATATAATTACCACTGCAACTAAACTATATCCTAAAATAACTAGATTGAATTTTTTTCTATCATTAATCAATTCATTCATTTAAATCGTCCTCTAATAATTATCTCCATGAATAGCTTTTGCTAATTCTAATAATCCTTCTGCTAATCTTGGACCTTGTCTATCAATTTTGTTATTATCTATTGCAATTAATTTTCCGTTTTTCACTGCCTCTAATTCTTTATATCCTTCTGCCGCTTCAAAACTCTCTTTCATACCATAATATTTTGATATGATAACTACTTCTGGATCATTCTCAATGATTTTCTCTAATGAATAACTCCATCCTGATACATCTGAGGCTATATTTTCTCCGCCGGCAAGCTCTATCATTTCACTGATAAAAGTATCTCCACCTGCAGTATAATCACCGTATTCTCCAAAACCAATAGCGTAATATACAGTTTTCTTTTCTAATTCTTTTACTCTATTTACAACTTCATCAACCATTTGCTTCATTGTTTCTACATGTTCTATTGCTTCATTTTCTTTGTTAAGAACCTTGCCTACTACAGTTATAGTATCATATACCCCATCAAAACTCTCTTCAGGCGTAAACACAACAACTTTTATTCCCAAGTTCTCTAATGTTTCCACTGAGTCTTTTGAAAAATGAGTAGATGCTATGACAAGGTCGGGATTAAGATCAACAATTTTTTCAATATTTGGTTCCATCATACTTCCTGCAGTATCAATTCCTTGAATTTCCTCTGGAAAATCACAGTACTCAGTTCTACCTACAAGTTTCTCTATAGCTCCTAAGTAGTATAGTGTTTCTGAAATAGATGGAGCCATTGAAACAACTCTCATAGGTTCAGATTCAATATTTATTTCGCGGTCATAACTGTCTGTAATAGTCATTGGATACATTAGCTCTTCTACAGGTTCGACCTCGATATCAGTCTTCACTACCTCATTTGAACATCCTGTTATTACCAACATAATTAATAACAATACTATCATTAAATTTCTTTTCTTCATTAATAAAACCTCCTCTTATTTATGATAAGAAGACTTCAAAATAAAAAAACACCTTCCTCCTCGGAAAGTGCAATTAGTTATTCTAAAGCACACCCTCATCCTCGTGAGAATATAAAGTACTGGCATATTTGGCAAATTATCTGACTTAAGCTTTCGCTCTTACAGTGGCGGGACCGCGTCGGATTTTCACCGAGCTTCATAATTAAGCACTTGCACCAAATGTTAAAGTATTTATTTTCACTGCTATTATAACACAGATTGAACTAATTTAAATGGTTTTTTACCACGCTTTATCCACAACTTATCCACAGCACTGTGGATGTTATTCATTTATAATTTAAAATATCGATATTTTAACGTTTGTTTATCAACAATTTTCACATGCTTTATCCACAATATGTGGACAATAAAAAAAAGTGGCATAAAGCCACTCTTTTATAGTCTATTGTACTAATTCAAATCCCTTTGTGTTATAACCTATAGGATTATTTGCAGGAGTTCCCATTCCACCATTAACAGATACTGCATCATATCCCATTAACTTCATAATAGCAACAGTTTGACCTGCTGTTTGACCAGAGTAACAATTAACAATAATTTTTTGATCCATCGGCAATTCTTTAATTCCTGCAATCATTGTTTTGCCATAAGGAATATTGATTGCTCCAGAAATATGACCAGTAGCATAGTCATCAGCTTTTCTGATGTCTACGAATATTACATCACTACCGATAGCATTAAATGCATTTTCTTCACTAATTTTATAGTTTTTATAGATAGTATCTACAACATCAGCAAGTCCCATATAATACTCAGTTGCCGCAAGTTTCATATGCTCGCTTAAAGCTTTAGTGTTTTGAGTTCCAAAATCATTTGATTCAGTCTCAGTATAAGCTTCAAAACCTTCTGTTTGGCTAATACCGAAGTTCCAACCATACTTGATTGATCTTGCGTCATATCCTAAAGCATTTAAAACGCCAACTGTTTGACCAGCTGTTTGTCCTGAATAACAATTAACAAGGATTGGCTTATCAACAGGCAAGTTCTCAATAGAAGCAGCAAATTCAGGTCCCCAAGGAACATTTACCGCGCCTTTAAGATGAGCTTCACTATAAACATCATTTTGTCTAATATCCAATATAAACATATCATCTTGGTTATCCATCATAGTAAATACATCAGATGTAGCGATTAAATAACTGTGATCTGCTTTATTGTTCATAACATCAGCAGCAGCTTCTGCAATAGTTGATACTGCATCGTAATGCTTAGTCCAACCAATAGTTCCATTGCCAGCAGTTCCCATACCACCATTAAGTGATACTGCGTCAAATCCTAATAATCTAAGAACAGCAACAGTTTGACCTGCTGTTTGTCCTGAATAGCAATTTACAACAATTGTTTTGTCCATAGGTAATGTATCAAAAGCATCTGTCATACCGTTTCCATAAGGAATATTTTTTGCACCTGGAATATGTGCAGCATCGTAATCTGCTTGTTTTCTTATTGAAAGGTAATAAAACCCTTCGTTATCTAAATTTGCATATGCATTGTCTTCACTAATTTTATAATTCTTGAACATTCCATCAGCAACATCTGCTAATCCTTTGAAATATGTATCGATAGCAGCAAATACTTCTGGATGATAATCTATAGTACCATTCGCTGGGAATTCACTTGCTTCAGCTTCAGAGTAAGCTTCATAACCTTCAGTTTGGCTTATTCCAAAATTCCAACCATACTTGATAGATTTAGCGTCATAACCAAGAATGTTTAGTAAAGCAACAGTTTGCCCTGCCGTTTGTCCTGAATAACAATTTAAATATATAGTTTTGTCAGCTGGCATATTTGCAATACCTGCCATAAAATCAGGTCCCCAAGGAACATTAACTGCACCTTTAATATGTGATTGACTATATACATCATTTTGTCTGATATCTAATAAAATCATATCTTCGCCAGCATCAATCTTAGCGAATAAATCAGTTGTTCCAATTAAGTAACTATCAGATGGTTTATTTACTAAATACGCAATAGCTGCCTCTGCAACAGCAGTAGATTCTCCATTATCAGTTACTATAGGTTCCTCAACTGTTTTTTCAATAACTTCATTTTCTTGCACTGGTTCCACTTTACTTGAACAACCAATACTGAAAATCATTACAAGAACTAAAAGTAATGATAAAATTCTGTACTTTTTCATATTAAACCTCCACTTGATTTAAGAATTATCCTGTTGATTAGAAATCACAGGTGTTCCTTCAGGCATTTGAATCGGTAAAGCTTTGTCACTTGACCATTCTAAATATGCACCGTCATATAATTTGACATTTTCATATCCTGCATTAAACATTGCTAAGAATGTTTGAGCTCCTCTAACCGAGCTTTTGCAAAACATAATTACTGTGTCATCTTTGTCAATACCTTTTTCTTTGTATAAAATACTAATCTGCTGCATTGGTTTAAAAGTTCCATCGTAAAAAAGATTCTTGTCAAATGGAATCAAAATCGATGAAGGTATTGTCCCTGCATCATACTCTTCTTGAGATCTAACATCAATAAGATGAGTCTTCGCATCTGGATAATTCAATTGATTAATTACATCATCAATCGTCGCCAAATACTTTGTATTAAGCTCAGTTGCAGTATAGTCAGTTTGATTAACAACAGGAATTTCCGTACCAACAACAGCTCCTGCATTTATTAATGCCTCCAACCCGCCACTTACTACTTTGACATTTTCATGTCCATAAACTAACATTGTCCAAAATAATCTTCCTGAATCCATAGTTTTGTTGTTATCGTAAATAATAACCATTGAATCATTAGCAATACCAGTATTCATCATTACTTCTTCAAAAGCATCTTTGCCAATGATTGAATTTAATACTGGTTCATAAGTTGTAATCATACCTCTAGTAATCGACACTGAATTTAGTACATGTTTTTCAGCATATGCATCTGGATTGTTTTGAGCATCTATTAAGATAGCTCCATTTTCAACCTCAGATAAAGCATTTTCAGCCGTGATTATACATTCGCCTAAATTATTGTCTACACCAGTAGTACATCCAACAAGTGCTAAAGAAAGAGTTAAAATCAACGATAAAACTATTAGTAGTTTCCTCATTAGCATCACTCCATAAAAATATTTCGAAAAGATTGTTAATATTTAATCAATTAACAATTTCATTATACATTCATTTGAGAAGTTTTGTTATTACATTTTCTTATGTTAGTTAATTTTTTATCATAGTGCAATTCTTTTAAAGTATAAAATACTTGTGATATACTTATTTATATGCCATAAGAAAAACTTATAATACAATTTAGGGAGTTGCCATTATGAATAATAAATATAAATATCGCATTCTAATATTCTTAATAATCTATGGAATTATAAGCTTTTCAACCATTACAACATTTCCGTTTGTGCATTCCGACGAGACATGGCTCGCAGGACTTTCCAATACGATAATTTCAGAAAAGACCATTAACACTACAGAATCGTTTTTTGATTTATATCCACGTAACCCTCATGCAATTAAAGTGCTATTTAATTTTATCCAAATATTTTTTATTCAATTATTCGGATTGAACATTACAGCCTTACGGTTGATTTCTTTAATTTTTTCTTTAATTTCATCCTATTTATTTAATAAGATTGTTTATTCTTTAACTAATTCAAAATCAATTGCATTTTTTTCTATGTTATTATTTCTCATTAATGTTCAATTTATATATATGTCTCACTTCGCAAGACAAGAATCCATACTATTGTTTCTTTTACTACTAAATATTGCTTATCTATATAAATCAAGAAATCCACACCCCATTGTTTCAGGGCTGATTTCTTCTATAGGCATCGGCATTCATCCAAATAGCTTTATAATCTTTTTACCTATACTAGCTTATTGGATTTTAGGCAAAAAAATAAAAGATATAGTTATTTATCTTTTAACTCTATCTTTATCAGCATTATTGTTTATTTTATGGAGCTTCAGTCTAGATCCAAGCTTTATTCACAATTATTTGAATTATGGTGATGAACTCGGAGTCAAAATGACTCTTTTAGATAAAGTCTATCAAATCAAGTACTTTTATCTAAAACTTTACTACGGCGTATCAGGGACATACTATACTCCAGATATAAAGGCTATATTTTATATTTCAATACTTACCATTATATCCACACTGTATTTGATTTCTAAAAAGAAGATCAAACCTAATGTTTTAATCTATTTTATAGCTATAAACATCGGTTACATCTTTATAGGAAGATACAATCAAACAAGTATCATCTTTATTATTCCTTTTATAGTACTTATGATTTCTGAAGTACTATTGAATATCAATAAAAAATATTTAAGAAACATAATCATAGTTTTTATTTTATTGATTATCAGCATAAACACATTTGTTAATATGAATAATCATTATTATTCAGAGACTTATGATGACTACCTAAACAATTTAGAACTATTTGTACCTGATAATGCAATTGTTCTTGGAAATCTCAATACTCTTTTTGCTTTTGATACAAACAAGTTTTATGATTATAGAAATTTAGGTTACTTGCCAAAAGACAAGACCTTTTCAGATTATATAAATGAAAGAAATATCGAATATATTATCTACCCAGATGAGATGGACTTAATTTACAACACGCGTCCTTTATGGAATGGTCTGTATGGTAATGTATATCCATACTATGAAAACATGAAAAATTTCTTCGATAATAGTTGCATAGCTGTAGGAACATTCACTAGCCCTGTCTACGGAATGAGGATTGTTAGATACATTGAGGATAAAGAATATAATATTACAATATATAAAGTAAAATGACACAGAACTCTGTGTCATTTGCTTCTTTTTGCAATATATACTTTCCCTTTGATTCTTCTAGTTCTTAAGGCTTTTATTACTAATCCTTCTTTTCCATTTAATATATCGATTTTCGTCATTTTATCTAGAATGTTTATTTTTCCAACATCTTCTCTATACACTCCAGCAACACTACTAATCGTCGTTAAAAAATCACTTGATTTTAATCTGGAATTTAATCTACCAGCTTTTATTTCAATAGTTGCTTTTGCACCCTTATTGATTTTATCTTTATATCTTTGTTTTTTATTAGTAGCTTTAGTCGGCTCTTTGATTTTTCTCTCTATATATCCACCTTTTAAAGGTATCTCGTATCCGACGAACTTTTCAATTTCTCTAAATCTATCGAGTTCTCTTGGAGTAACAAAAGAAATTGCTATACCGTTTTTACCCACTCTACCAGTTCTACCAATTCTATGAACATAATTTTCCTTTTCAAAAGGAATATAATAGTTTATTACATGAGTTATATCCAAAACATGAATTCCTCTGGCATTTACATCCGTAGTAATAAGGATATTGTACTTCCCTCTTTTGAAGTCATTAAGAGTTTCAATCCTTATATTTTGATCCATTCCCCCGTGTATTGAACATATACCTTTGTCCCATTTATTCATGATAGTATATAGAGATTCAACCTCGGCTCTTGTGTTGCAGAACACAATTGCTTTTCTCGGATTTTCTCTTTTTAACATCTTTTTTAAGAAATCCACTCTTTTTAATGGCTCCATAGCATAATAAATCTGCTCGATTTTATCTAACGTCTTATTTTCTGATTCGATTTCAATTCTTACTGGATCCTTTTGATATTTACCCGCTAAATACTCCACCTTATCGGAAATCGTAGCTGAAAAAAGAAGCACCTGAAAATTAGTGTTTATTTTTCTAAGTATTGTTGAAATTTGTTCATCAAAACCCATAATCAACATTTCATCGGCTTCATCGATAACAACACATTTAATTTCATCCGTTTTAATATTTCTCTTCAACAAGTGATCCATCAATCTTCCAGGAGCCGCTACAATCACATGTGGATTTGATTTCAGTTCACGTTTTTGCTCTACCATGGATTCTTTTCCATATATAGCAATAGACTTCAAACCATAGTATTTTCCAATTGAATCAAATTCATCTTTTACCTGAATCGCCAACTCTCTTGTTGGAGTTAAAACAATCACTTGAGGAGCATTGATACTCTTGTCGATTTTCTCAATCAACGGTATGGCAAATGCCGCCGTCTTACCGGAACCAGTTTGAGATTGTACTATTAAATCTTTCTCTTCCATTATCAGAGGAAAGACTTTCTCTTGAACTTCAAGAGGTTTTATAAATCCTAAGTCACTTAATGCGTGCTTAATTTCATTTTTTATTTCATATTCTTTAAATTTCATAACTCTACCTTTCTAAAAAAAACTCAACCAAAAGTATAACACAGAATTGCAAAAAAAGCACTTATTTAATATTTTTTATAAGTTCGCCAACAAACATCTGATAATTTGCCGCCATTTGATCTCTAGGCCTCATAATAGGATTTTCAATCTCAATTATTTCACTTTCATTTAAAATCCAAATTCTATTCCCGAGTAAAACAGCTTCAGATACATCATGAGTGACAAACACAATGGTTATCTTGTATTCTTTCCAGAGAAACAGCACTAACCGCTGCAAGTTCTGCCGAGTTCCGACATCTAAACTCCCAAACGGTTCATCCATAAGGAGAACTTGAGGTTTCGTTATTATACTTCTTCCAATGGCAACTCTTTGCTTCATTCCACCAGACAACTGATGGGGATAAAGATTTTCAACAGATTTCAAATCTAATTCATCTAATAACTTCTCTATATCAAGTCCATTTGAATTTGTATGAATTAATGGAAATTCAATGTTTTCTCTAACTGTTTTCCACGGTAAAAGTTGATCGAAAGTCTGAAAAACTATGATTCTATTTCTATCAGGTTTTTTTACACTTTTTTCGTTGAAGATAACTTCTCCATCATCAACCTTCTCAAAAGAACCGATAATGCTAAGCAGTGTACTTTTGCCTATCCCGGATTTTCCGACAATAGTTACAAATTCACCAGAATCTATTTCGAGATTTATATTTTCAAATAGTATCTTGTTTTCATATTTTTTAGAAATATTCTTTAAAACAATACTCATGACTTCAATCCCCATTTCTCAATGGTTATTTTTTCTAGCTTATTGAAAACAAATCTCTCAAGTATGATTCCAATTATTATAATCACTATCAAGCCTGCAAATATTCCAGTTGTATCTAAAAATGCTCTCTTTTTTACAAGATACCAACCCAAACCACCCGTAGCGCCGATTACTCCAAAAAACATCTCAGCACTTATCACCGCCCTAAAAGCTCTAGCCCAGCCGGTCTTGATTCCAGAAATAAAACTCGGCATAATTCCAGGGAAATATATATACCAAAATTTCTTTAGCAATCCCATTTCATAATTATCTCCAACCATTGATAACGTCTTGGGAAAAGTCTCTAATGCTAAAAACAGATTTGTTATAATCGGCCAAAGAACCGAGTGAATAACCAATGCAAATATCGCTTTATAACCCACTCCAAACCATATGATTAATATCGGTAATATTGCTATCCCTGGTAATGGATGCAAAATACTATTAAGAAATTTAAAAAAATCCATTACCCATTTATATTTAATTGAAAAAAGAGAAATACTTAATGCTAATATCGTACTGATACCCAGCCCGATAAAAATTGCAACAATCGAGTAAAAGGCGTAAAGCCACAGTTTGCCTTCTATTAGTTCATACCATAGTTTTTCAGCTATGACTAAACTACTTGGCATTAGCTGGTCATTTCCAACAACTCTTGATATCAATTCCCAAGATAATATCAAAAGTAAAATATAAATGGATTTTCTATTGTTCATTCAAAACATCTTCTTCTAAAATTCCAGTTTCAATATAATCATTTCTAAGCATGAATTCTGAAAACTTTTCAATTCCTAATATTTCATTGTTAAAGTCCATACCATCCCATGTTAAATACGATAATGTTGTTTCTTCATCTAGTCCATAGATTGGAGCTAAAATCTCAGCAGCTTTTCCAGGATCGTTGATAATCATTTCTACAGCCTCGTCAACGCCCTTATTTATCCCGTCAATTGCTTCCTGGTTGTTGAATTTATCTCTTACCACTCCAACAATAAAAGTAAATTCCCCACCAAATGCTTCATTTCCATCAACTAAAAAATCGACATTATCTTCTTTTAATTCTTCAAATATATAAGGTGGTGAAGTAAAATGTGCCGCTACCTCACTATTAGATAATAAAGCCAACTGTCCATCAGGATGTGATATTGTCAGTAAATAATCATCTAGTGAATTAGCAGTTCCTGTTTCTCTCTCTAAATACATAGCTAAAAGAATATGCTGAATGCTTCCAGGTTGAGGTAAGGCAATCTTATGTTTAATATCAATTTCTTCTAGCGAACTGATTTTATCTTTATTATAAGTCAATCCCAAAGGCGCTTTTGAAAGCCCTCTGAATATTTTCCAGTTCATTCCTTTGTCATAACCTATCAAAAACGGTGGAATTCCCATAAATCCTATATCTAAATCAGAAGATAACATTCCCTCTCTAATCGTTGCAGTATTCATTATCTGCTTCCATTCGACAGTATAATCCGGTAGATGTTTTTCAATTAAATCTAATTCTTTGGCTAATTGCAGTGGTGCATAAGCCAATCCAAATTGCTGTGCAATTTTTACTGTTTTTTCTTCCGAATTTACACAACCTGATAATAAAACACTTAGTACTAATATTAAAATTATAATTCTCTTTTTCATTTCAATCCCCCAAAATAATATTGAATTTTTTCCAAAACTCGTTGATTTTACTGCTTAATTCTTTTTCTGAATCAGCTACAATAATTCCATAGCCTATTCTACTAGTTGCATTTGTCATAACTCCTATACTATCTCCTTCTTTGATAAATAATTTCCCCGAGTGAATGGCAGAAATACTATCAAGTGGTGTAATTCTTTTTACTACACCCGGTTTTGAGAAAAGTAATAATATATAAATATATTTATTGATATCTAAATAATCTTTATCAATAAAATAATCATGACTGAAATCATTTAAACTTCTATCAATCAATAAATCTAGCAAAGGTACTCCCGTAGCAATAGGAATATATTCATCCTCATAAGCTCCACCTAATCTAGCTGCTACTTCATTTAGTTTTATGCCTTCTTTTCCAATAAGCATTTGAAAATATATAGGCCCATTATTGATCTTGAATACCTTTACAATTTTTTCGGTTAATTCGACAATCTCATCTTTATATTCCTTAAAATGAATACTAGGATATCTATGACCTTTGCATATTCCAATATTCACATTCTCTGAAAATGTCTCCCTATCTGAAATTGATAAAATATATGTTTTACCTTCTTCTACCCAACCAGATACCGTTATTTCATCATTTGGATAATACTCTTCAAGTAAGATTTCATCTTCTTGGGTATATAAAAATGAATCACTGATATATTTTTTAATTTCTTTAAAATCATTAACTCTATAAATTCCCCTTTGCCCTTGTGAATCTAAAGGCTTCAGCACAGCAGGAAATTTTATAATTATTGCTGATTCTTCTATATCTTTTTTAATCAACTGATAATCGACATATGGAATATTGCTGCTTTTAAAAATTTCTTTCATTCTCTTTTTGTTTGTCATATTTAGAGACTGTTCATATGTTAAAAAACTTTTTATCCCCATTTTTTCACTAACATAACTAACAGTTTTAACCGGTTGATCCGTTCCAGCTGTTATTAGGCAGTCTACCATTTCACTTTCGGCGACTTTAAGATTTTCATCTAAATCAAAAGTACTAACTAGATAATTTTTTTCATTTATTCTCTTCCCAGGGGAATCTTTATAATAATCACAAATAACAACATCGTGATTTTTCTCTTTTAATCGATTGATTAAATTCACCTGACACTCGCCGGCTCCCAACATCAACACTTTAGACATCTAATTCTCCTCATCAATTTTATACAAAGGTTTTTTACTTTGAAGTGTTTTTATTTCTCCATAATAAATAATTATATTTAAATATAATCTAACTAGTTTTTTGAAATTATAATTTGAATTTCCATATTTTCTATGTAATTGCTCATTATAGATAGTTTTTAGTTTATCGCTCTCTATCATCATGAGCGCTGAAATATAGATAAAATGTTTCTCATGTTTTATCATTCTATCCACGAGCTCTCTTCTAATAGCTCTAAAACTACTTATATTTATATCTTTGTCTTTTTTTAAAATAAAATTAAATAGTCTGTCTGTAAAATATGATCCCATTTTTCTAAATTTACTATGGGGCTTTTCAACAGGAAAAGCAAAAATTCCTTCATGCTCTTTTAACTCGGAAATTAAAATCTGAATATCCTCTGGAGGGTGCTGCAAGTCATCATCTATTGTAATAACAATATTACCTATAGATTTTTTTAATCCCGCGAATATCGCCGCTTGCTGACCATAGTTTTCATCAAAAAATATATACTTCACCTGATTATAATTCTCAGATAATTTTTTTATAACCTGTTTTGAATTATCTTTACTATAATCATCTACATAGATAATTTCGAAGTCTTTTTTTAAAGAATCAATTAGTCTTTTATTAAGTTCGTTTAAAGATTTTTCACCATTATATACTGGCACTACAACAGAAACATTCACAAAATCACCTTTATATTGTATAATATAGTTAATTATTTATCAAATAGGAGCTTATTATGATTAAACTAGATTGCTTAGGAGAAATGTGTCCACACCCAATGATTAAGTTAAAAGCCGAAATAGAAAAAGGAACCCAAATAATTGTACTTGTCACAGATCATAGCTGTACAGTATCTTCCGTCGAAGATTATCTAGCTGTTTTAGAATTATACTACAAAACCAAGGAAGTTATTACAGGAGTTTGGGAAATAACCGTTTACAATAAAAAAACGAAGAGCTAGCAAAAGCTCTTCTTTCCTCTTTTTTTGAAGGTATTCACAAAATCAGCTAACGTTTGACTCTGATTGAAATCTTTTTTATAAACAATATAAATCGGATATCTAATATTAATCTCTTTTATTTTCACTACCTTTAGCTGCTTGCGATACAACTCTTTTTTAACTGATATATATGGTAAAAACGACATGCCAAAACCTTGAGATAATGAAGATTTAACAGCTTCTGCTGTATCCATATTCAATAAAATATTAAGTTCTTCAAGTTTATATCCGACATTCATTAAATGCGTTCTTATGTATCTTTTTATTCTCAAATTATCTTCAAGCATAATCAAAGGATATTCATATAGTTCATTAATTGATATCTCATCGCCAATACCCATCGTATATGGTGCTACTAAAACAATATCATCAAAGCCAATTTCTAAACTCACCAACGACTCATCTTTTGGTTTTCCATAGATAAAACCTATATCGCTAATATTGTTTAAAATATTTTGCTCAATAGCACTAGCCGAATTTGATTTTAAAATATAATTATGTTTTTTAAATTTATTTTTCATATCATAAAGAGTGCATGGTAAAGCATATAGCGCTAGTGGCCAACAGGCCTCAATTTGAATATTTTGAGTATTACTTTTATAATTACTCATCTCTTCCAACATCTTATTATAAGTCCTAATGATGTTATCTGAATATTTGAATACAATATTTCCCATTTCGGTCAATTCTACACCTTTGTTGCTCCTAATTAGTAATTTATGTCCCAAACTCTCTTCTAATTTTTGAATTTGTTGACTAAGTGCAGATTGCGAAATATGAGAATTCAATGCTACTTTTGAAATGCTTTTTGCCATAGCAACGTTATAAAAATAAGCAAAACACTCTAAATGCATAAAATCACTTCCCAACATATTTTCTTAATTATATCATTTATATACACATTATAAAGTTATTTTTTGGTATTAGCAATCATTATATAGCATAACGATTGCAGATAGTTAAATATTTATCAAGTGTGGTAATATAATAAGTGAAAAGATTGTTAATAAAAAAACAAAGTGTAAGGAGTGAGTATCTTGTCTGAAACTAACACAACAAGTAGTTCATTATCAGCAAGAAGATCTTCTTCTAGAAGCGGCGGTAGAACTCGAAAACCAAAGAAAAATCTAATCCCTTACGGCGTAATGACATTCATAATTTATGTTGTTATAGGCGCTTGGTTTGCAACTAAGAATCCTAGTCTTGCAATTTTCTGGATGGCTGGTATTGCATTTGGTTTTTCATTACAAAGATCGAGATTTTGTTTCACTGCTTCAATGAGAGATCCATTATTAACTGGTGTTACAAGTGTTTTTAGAGCGGTTTTAGTTGCTTTTGCCATTACTTCTATTGGCTTTTGGGCAATTAAATTCGGTGCACATATTCAAGGTTTGCCAATTCCAGGAATGGGTTATGTCGTTCCAATTAGTTTTGCTACAGCAATTGGAGCAATTATATTTGGAATAGGAATGGTAATTGCCGGAGGTTGTGCTTCTGGAACATTAATGAGAGTCGGTGAAGGATTCGTCATGCAAATTCTTTCTTTAACTTTCTTTGTTATTGGCTCTTTAATAGGCGCTCATGACTTTGGATGGTGGAAAGTAAATGTCATGCTAAAAGGAAAGGCCATTTTCCTTCCTGATTATTTAGGTTGGTTTGGTGCTTTATTTGCACAATTATTACTTATTGCAATTCTCTTTATAATTGCTGATAAGTGGGAAATGAAAAAATCTGCTGACTCTTCAAGTGGTCATTAGATAAATAGGAGGAATAGAAAATGAAAGAAGTCGTTTTAGATTGTTTAGGTGAAGCTTGTCCAATTCCTATAGTTAAATCTGAGAAAGCTATTGTAGATTTAGATGCTGGTGATTTATTAATCGTTCAAGTCGATCATTCTTGTGCTATGAAAAATTTACCAGAATGGGCTAGAGCTCAAGGTTTTAATGTTGAAATTGAAGAAGTTGAAGATGGCGAATGGGAAGTATTTATTGAGAAAAACTAAGTAAATAGGAGGAATAGAAAATGAAAGAAGTTGTTTTAGATTGTTTAGGTGAAGCTTGTCCAATTCCTATAGTTAAATCTGAGAAAGCTATTGTCGATTTAGATGTTGGTGATTTATTAATCGTTCAAGTCGATCATTCTTGTGCTATGAAAAATTTACCAGAATGGGCTAGAGCTCAAGGTTTTAATGTTGAAATTGAAGAAGTTGAAGATGGCGAGTGGGAAGTATTTATAGAAAAATCTAAGTAATAGGGAGGTTTAGCAATGAGCGTTAAAGCCTTTGACAATATTAAAAGTAACAAATACTACAAGATGTGGTTCAAAGATGCCCTTCCATATATTACAGGAGCGGTGCTACTTTCAGTTTTTCAAATATTCACTTTAGCAAGCACAGGTAACCCTTGGGGTGTATCAGGAACATTAGCTTACTGGGGTGCATGGGCTTATGAAGCTTTTGGAGGTAGTGTAGACAAATGGTATTACTTCAGTAGTGAAGGTGCAAGAGCAACTCTTGAAAATGGTTTTTTAAACCATGGCGGATCAATAAGAAATATTGGCGTTATTGCTGGTGCATTATTGGCAACTCTAATGGCATCACAATTTAAAATCAAAAAAATCAAAAGCAAAAAACAAATTATTGCTGCAATTATCGGTGGACTTTTAATGGGATATGGTGCCAGAATCGGGTTTGGTTGTAACATTGGTGCGTTTTACAGTGGAATAACATCATTCAGTTTATCTGGTTGGGTTTATGCTGTGTTCTTATTTATAGGTGCATATTTCGGAAGCAAAATATTAGTAAAATTCTTTATGTAAAACTAGGAGGTAACTATGGCAAGAGAGAAGAAAGTTGAAAATTATGATGTTATCATCATCGGTGGCGGTGCTGGTGGATTAACTGCAGGACTTTACTGTGGACGTGCTAGGCTTAAAACACTACTAATAGAAAAATCTCTAGTAGGTGGCTTGGCTACTTATACTAATGAAATCGAAAACTATCCAGGATTTCCAGATGGCACAACTGGTATTGGTTTAATGAAATTATTTGAAACACAAACAAAGAAATTTGGTGTAAAATTCAAATTAACTGATGTAAAAAGTGTTGATTTAACTGGCAAAGAAAAAATTGTTGAGACTTTTAGAAATATCTATAAAGCTAAAGTTGTTATTATCGCTTCAGGTGGTCGTCCAAGAATTACAGGAGCAGAAAACGAAGAAAAATACTTGTTTGATAAAGGTATCTCATTCTGCGCTACTTGTGATGCAGCTGCAAATACTGACAAAACAGTTGTTGTTATTGGTTCAGGAGATGCTGCAATTGAAGAAGGTATGTTCTTAACTAAATTTGCTAAAAAAGTAATCGTTTCAGTAATGCATGATGAAGGAATTATGGACTGTAACGAAATTGCTAAAGATGCAGCTTTAAATAACGAAAAAATGGAATTCATGTGGAATACAGTACCCGCATCATTTGAAGGTGGAGATCAGTTAGAAAAAGTTGTCTTGAAAAACGTAAAAACTGATGAACTGCTTCCAATAGAATGTGATACTTGCTTTGAATTTATCGGTTACATTCCTAATACAGAAATTTTTGAAGGTCAAATTGATATGACTGATAGAAAATATGTTTTAGCAAATGAAAAAATGGAAACCAACTTGCTAGGTGTTTATGCTGTTGGAGATGTTGTTGAGAAATTCTTGAAGCAAGTGGCTACAGCAGTTGGTGATGGTGCAATCGCCGGATTTGCTAGTGAAAAGTATATTGCTGAAAGTGAAATTTTCGAAGAACAAATATTAACTGATGATTTATCAATCGCATATATTTATAACGCAATTGACGCTACTTCAAGAAATTATCTTCCAGTTATAGAACAAGTAGAACTTGAAAAAAGCATCAAAGTAAATAGAATTGATGTTTATAAATCAACTGGTTTAGCTGATAGAATGGGTATTACTGATTTCCCTTCAGTTGTACTTGTTAAAAATAAAGAAGTTGTTAAAGTCATAAATGGTTTACCTGAGAAATCAGATTTACTTTCAATTTTATAAGCATAACGAAAAAGAGCAAGTTTGATTAAACTTGCTCTTACTTTTTTTTGGCCTTTATACATTCTTTACTACAAAATATACTTCCACCCTCACAGTCTGAATTTGCAGAACCGCAATTCGGGCAAAAATGAAATACTTTTTCATATGGCACTTTATAAATTTCACCACAATTTTTACAATGATAGCTACATATATTTAATGTGTAGTTCCCACCTTCGATTTTAATGGCTTTACCATTTGAAAGTGCATCTGCAACTTTGTGCCTTGCTTCATCGATAATCAGTTGAAACGTTTGTCTAGAAACATTCATCCTAGATGCACATTCAGCCTGGTTCAAATTCTCGATATCTTTAAGGCGCATTGCTTCTAATTCTTCTAATTTAAGTTCAACTTCATTAAGATCGATATAAGGGATACCTATAGGTTTGAAATAATTATAAACTGGTACTTCCTTTATTTTTCTTGGCTTTACAGGTCTTGACATTACTTTTCACCACAATCGTTGCAAGTTCCTTCAAAGACTATATAAACATTATCAATATTATTACCATATCTTTTTTCAACTTCATTTTTGATATCAATTAAATTAACTACCAAATCCGTATCCTGAAATTCAATAATCTTCTTACACTCTTTGCATTTCAGATGAAAATGCACTCTTTTTTTACTAAACATCTTCAGCTCAAAATAGCGATCACCATTAATACTGATTTCAGAAATAATGTTATTCTCTTTCAACACTTCAATATTTCTATAAACAGTTGGCAAACTTATTCCATCTTGTTTAACAAGATTGTAAATGTCTTCTGCTCTCAAGTGCTTCTCTTTATCTAAAAAACACTTTATAATTTCTCTTCTAGAAAACGTAAGTTTATAATCTTTTTCTTTTAAAACCTTTTCGATTTCAATTAACCTATCCATTGTATCCCACCTATCTATTCATGATGATCTTCACATTCACCTTTATGTTCATGTTTATCACAAACTTCATCCGAAGAAGCTAATTCTCCTTTGGCAAATACATTTATTGCATCTAAAATTTCACCGTGAATTCCAACAACAACTTCAATGCCATTTCTTTTAAATAATTCCTGAGCTGTAGAACCCATTCCACCAGAAATAATTACTTTTACACCTAATTCTGAAAGAAAAATCGGAAGATAGCCTGGGCGGTGACCCGGATTATCTACATATTTGAAGTCTCCTGCTAATCCATTTTCCAAACGAAAAAGCTCAAAACCACTACAATGACCAAAATGTTCAGAAACCTTATTTCCCTCTTTTGCAATTGCAATAATCATTGAATTATACCTCCATTTCAATTTTTAATAAATTCCACATTTTTTTTATCTCATTACCTGCTATAGATTCATTATACATTACTAAAGGCTTAGACTCAAAATTAGATTTATTTACTACTGCATCATAAGGAATTTTTCCAATCACTTTAATACCTTCCTCGTTACAATATTCTTCAATTTTCTCAGCCATTTCAAAATTCAAATCATATTTATTAATTGCTACAAAACTTTTTACCCTAAAATGCTTTGTTAATTCATACGCTCTAATAAAATCTTCAAAACCTGATTGAGTTGGTTCAGTCACTAAAAGACCATACTCCACTCCAGTTATAGACGACATGACAGGACACCCTACTCCTGGTGAACCATCAATTATAATCAATTTATCTTTTTCCTTATTTAATTCCAAAGAGACTTTTCTTATTTCACTGATCAGCTTTCCAGATCCGTCTGCTCCAGGGTATAACGAAGCTCTAGATAAATAACTATCATCTTCAAGCACTGTTAAAATCTTCTTACCAGAATCTTCTTCTTCAAGAATAATAGCATCTGCAGGACAAACAACTTTACAAGCATTACATCCTTCACATCTAAGCTCGTTGACCTCATAATAAGATTCTCTTTTATCAATGGCATCAAATCTACATACATCAGAGCACAAGCCACAATTGATGCATTTGTTTGGATCTATAATCGCCTTTTTAGAACCCGTAAAATCTTCTTCTTCAATATCCTTGCCATTAAACATCAAATGCAAATTTGAAGCATCTACATCGCAATCCACTTTTATTGATGATGGGTCTGCAAGATAAGCAAAGCAGGATACAATTGTCGTCTTCCCAGTACCACCTTTACCACTAAGAATTACTAATTGCATGGTTTTCCTCCTTTACAACATCTAAAACTGAAATTTTTATCAATTCAAATATTTTTCTTATTTCATCATTTTCTATCAACAATATACCTTCAGAATACATTTTAGCAGCTTCCTTGCTGAAAGGTATTTTTCCTATAATATCAACATTCTCTTCTTTAGCAAAATCTTCGATAAGATGATCATATTCATTAGCTCTGTTAATTACTATTCCCAAAGGTATCTGCAGTTCTCTAACCAATTCTATAGCAAGCTTCAAATCATGAAGTCCAAACTTAGACGGCTCTGTAACCATCAATGCATAATCTGCTCCATCTAAAGCCTTAACGACATTACAAGAAGTCCCTGGCGAACAATCGATAATAACATCTTCATCTTTCGGCAAAGCTTTTTTTATATCAGTTATTATAGGTCCTCCCATAGGTTCATTTAAAATTATTTTTCCACTATAAAATCCAGCTTTATCATAGGTTCCAATAGACATATCTCCAATTTTTCGATCATATTCTGATATGGCGCCAACTGGACATGCAAGTGAACATGCTCCACAACCATGACATAAATCTTCAAAAACTAATATTTTTTTCCCGGTATTTACTAAAGCGTTGAACTGACAAGTGTTTACACATGTACCGCAAAGTGTGCATTTATCAGCATCAATTTTAGGCGTAGGTATTACAACATCTTTTGTAGATTCAATTTGTGGTTTAAGGAAAATGTGTCCGTTAGGTTCTTCAACATCTAAATCTGCATAATTGATATTCATCATGTATGCTAAATTCGTAGAAACTGTTGTTTTACCGGTTCCACCTTTTCCGCTTAGTACAGCAATTTTCACTATCTTCTACCTCTAACTTTTTGCTCAGCTCCTGCATTCATTAGCTCTTCTAACTCATTGTTTTTAAAAGCTTTAATATTTTCTTCAACAGTTCCTTCGATATTTTTATATCCTTTTAAACCTGCATCTTGAATAATCATAAAAGACTTAGGTCCTAAACTTGTAGTAATAACGCAATCTACATTTTGTTCAAGAACAAATTG
>LGOV01025791.1_pt1 | contig 28022 bp, 27 predicted proteins | sample 469881 | NCBI WGS metagenome assembly LGOV01 (sample SAMN03857199, study PRJNA290197) | marine sediment metagenome | biome: marine cold seep biome; feature: cold seep; material: marine sediment; isolation source: sample #5579, elevator 3A push core 41 containing 12 cm of sediment... ...
GTATAAATACCTCCACCAACACGAGCAAATAATGCAATAGATTCAGCTCCAAGAGAGAAACCAGTTAATACCTCGATAGCAGTAAGTAATCCTTGCGGATCAACTTCTCCTCCAGCAGTAACTGCCCACGTGTGATAAAATACGATGAATAAACCACCAAGACCAAATACCGCTAATCCAGCTACACCTAATCCCATTACAGTACCACCTGTAAAAGATACTTTAAGCGCTTGCTGTAAACTAGTACGAGCAGCTTGTGTAGTACGAACATTTGCTTTTGTAGCAATGTTCATTCCAAAATAACCTGCCAACGCCGACAAAACAGCTCCAATTAAGAAAGAAACTGCAATTAACCAAGACGAATGCTCAACTAATGTTCCTGACCAACCTAAAATTACTGCAGTAAATCCAGCAAAAATTGCTAAAACCCTCCACTCTGCTTTTAAAAAAGACATAGCTCCCTCAGCAATATAAGTTGCCAATTCTACCATGTTTTCATCTCCTTTTTCTTGTTTTGTAACCCACGCTGACTTTATAGCCATTACGAGAAGTCCTATCACACCAAAAACGGGGATGATATAAAGTACATACGATTCCATATTAAATCACTTACTATTTATTATTTACTATTTTTTTCGGTTGCAAAAATAAAAAAAAACGGTAGTCTTACCCTATAATTATCATAAAATTGCACTATTCAATCAAAATACTTCGCTGTTTTTCAAATAATAATGAATTTATATATCATTTATCATGTTTTGATATCTTGCTATATATATAATTATGATGGTAATCTTAAATCATAAATATAACTTATAATCTGAGTCTATAAACTCACAACCATGAACTATTATCTTTCTAACCATAAACTTTTAACTAACTTTGACTTAATAAGTCATAATTACAAAGCATGTTCTATAAAAACAAAATAGTAAGAGATTTACATCAATGCATTACCAGCCCTTATGTATTGAATGATAATTTAGCATTACCATTAGAGTTTTTAGAGATTGACAATCAATTACTTGAGAACTGGCTTCAACAGTTAGATAAATCACCAAAAGGAATTGATACTTTTATTGAAGAACACCATTCAAAAAGATTAGGTAGGTATTTTGAAAACCTATTACACTACTACTTTGCATTTCATCCAAACATAGAGATACTTGAAGTAGGTAAACAAGTTTTTAAAGGTAAAATTACCTTAGGAGAAATGGATTTCATCTTAAAAAACAAAAAAACTCAAGAAATTATTCATCTCGAAACAGCAGTAAAATACTTTGCTAAAGAAATAGACAAATCAGATTTCAGACATTTTATTTGTCCAAATGGCACACGTAACTTTGGAGATAAACTTGATAAAACATTTGGGAAACAGCTCAGAATTACAGAATTAATTGAGACACAAGAGTTCTTAAAATCTTCTGGTTATTTACCAATAAAAAGTTATCACTTCATAAAAGGAATTCTTTTTTATCATCCTAGCGAATTAAAAAACTTCAAACATGAAGGTTTAAATATTAAGCACCTAAAATCATGGTGGATATATCAAAATGAAACCTCAACTCTCAACGAAGAATCTAAGTATAGGGTAGTACATAAACTTAAATGGTTATCACCAGAAATTGAAGAAAACACAAAAGAACTATTAACGAAATCAGAATTAATTGAATTGTTAAACACTCATTTTGAAATTATATCGCAAGGACAATTAATTATTGAGTATTACTATGCAAAACCTAATTGGATAGAAAAAAGCAGGGGTTTTGTTTTAGATAACAACTGGCCTACATTGACAATGCTATAACCTATACTCTACTAGAAGTAAAAAGAAATATGGAGACGACTTTATTTCAAACCCTACATTTTACTATCGTCCCCATATCACAAAAATGAATGAGTATCAAAGTATCTAATACAGATACTCGCCTTTCAAAAAAGGCCTAAACAGAGATAAATAATAAAATCTATTCCCATCAATCTAACACAATAGCGACATATGTTTAAGTAACCGCAAAAAAAATCACAAATAATGACATTAAATAAATAACGAAACTTAATTCAGGTTTTTACTAAATTGCAAATCTCTTTTTACAAGACTATCAATACGAACCAAGATAAAGCGCAACATGATTTTCAAGATAAAATATAACTCACCCGTAATATTGAGTTTCTCTATTATTTCAGTAATATTATTTTTCCTTAATAATATATTAGGAGGAGCGTTAAACTCTGTACTAATACTTAGCCCTTATTTCAACTCAGGAAGTATTACAGACTACATATCTATGTTTACCTATACTTTAGGGCATGCAAATGTTCAACATCTATTTGGTAACTTATCGTTGATGCTAATTATTGGACCTATTATCGAAGAAAAATACGGTAGCACAAAACTTATAGCAATGATGGGGATTACTGCATTATTCACAGCAGTTCTACAAATATTCTTTTTTAACTCTGGCCTTTTAGGAGCAAGCGGAATTGTGTTTATGCTTATTATACTAGCATCATTTACTAATGCGACTCGTAGTGGTATTCCACTAACTTTTATTCTTGTTCTAGTATTTTATTTAGGTAACGAACTTATTTCGGGATTAGAAAATGATAACATATCACAATTTGCTCATATTGCTGGAGGACTATTTGGTAGCTTTTTCGGGTTTGTACTTAAGAAATAGAAGACATTATTGATTTAAAGAAATAAAAAAACCAGCTCTATGCCAAATATAATAGATAACCATATATCTCTTAATAATCTTTAGTGTTCATTTTCTTTGCTCGCACAAAGAAAACAGAACCAAAAGAAAGTGCGACATTTCCTAGATGATTCGCATGCGACCATAAAATTATTTGTTCTACATGCTATGATTGCTTGACCTCCGCAAGCTACGGTGCTTCACAATCGCAATTCCGAACATAATTTTATTATCATTTGGAAATGCGTAGTAAATTAGAAAATTNNAAAAAACAACCCACTACAAACGACATAGAACCAAAAAAACAGCTCCGAAAATGGAGCTGTTTTTTTTATGTTTTTATATTTGTGTGAAGGAAAAAATATTAATCCTTATTCTCTTCTTCTTCAGCATCTGGCAATTCGAAAAAACTAAATATCGAAGAACCATATTTTCTTTTAAAGCTGAAATTATCTAGATGTGATAAATCCATCTTACTAAAATGCTCAACAATTAACATTCCACCATCTTCTAGCATACCTCTTCTAAATACAGTTATAGGTATTGATTCAAATTCTTCTTGGTCGAAAGCATATGGAGGATCAGCAAAAATTATGTTTGCTTTAATATTGGTTTTATTCAGAAATTTAAAAACATCTTCCTTAACAATATTAAAGTCTTCGAGCTGAAGCTCATCTGACATCTTTTCAATAAACTTAATACAACCAGAATCAATATCAACTGCTGTAACTAACTCTGCTCCTCGAGATGCAAATTCAAGACTTACATTACCTGTACCAGCAAATAAATCAAGAACCTTAACTCCATCAAAAAAATAGTAATTATTAAGTATGTTAAACAACGATTCCTTAGCCATATCAGTAGTAGGCCTAACTGGAAGTGTTTTTGGAGCTCTAAGTTTTTTTCCTCTATATTTTCCTGAAATTATTCTCATTTTCTAAAAATCTATTGATTTAAAAGTACAAAATAATTATGTTCATTCACACTATCTAACTCGTGTGAGTATTTATATTTATCAAGACGCTTACCAAAACTAATATTTCTAACATACTTATAAACTATTGCATATAACTCGGAGTAAGGTTCAATATCTCCATAAAGTTCGAGCTCAAATTCTTCTGGGTTTTGCTTTAATTGTTCGGCTACAAACAATATATAATACACAAAATCTTCTTTAGTTTGATAAGTAAATGTATTGTAAAGAATTAGTTTTTTATTTTCAATAACTATTATCTCGAAATGATTGTCTTGAACATGAACAAACATTTTCAAATCCTGATTAACTTTTGATTGAGCAATCATGTTCTCTATCAAAACACTTGAAAAGTGCTTAAATACAAACTCCCCATATTTATCAAATAGAAAATTATTTATTTCAGTAAATGGAGAGTAAACATTAGCAATATCACTTGTACCAACTAAATCATAAGTAAGGTATTCGTTTTCTAATAGCTTATGATTAAAGTTTAGATATGACTTTAGATTATCATCATTAAACAAAGCAACTGGCACTAAAGTAGAAATACTATTAACGTGAGCTACTTTTACCTCATTGAAACTCATTTTCAATAACGAGCTATCATTATAAATCTCTTTAATATTCTCTAATAACTGAACGGGATGTTTTACATTATCGAAATGATAATCAACAAGTGCTACAACTTTATTAATCTCGTAGTTTAATATTGAAAAAGAAAATCCATCCAGTGTCAACTGGATGGATAATATTAATTTTTTAAAATGATCTGATTCTAATGATTTATCAATCTTGTATAAAACAGGTACTAACATATGTTAAAATCAGTTGCATCTAAATTTTTCTATTTTTTACCTGACTTAAATCCAGGTTCGTAAGGTTTAGGCCAGTTTCCACTAACACTTGATTGCTCAAGGTCACCTACCTGAAGATAATCTCCTTTAACATCAAAAGCATCAACAGCTTCTAAAACAAGTTGGCTATCTAATCCTTTTAATAAGTCTACTTTCTTAATACGAGCTACAAATACAGGAACTCTAATTCCATTTTTATTTACAACTGCAGTTCTTAATTCAAAAATAAGACCGTCAGTATTAGGTACATTCATCATTGTTTTAAAAGAAGGTCCTTTTTTAAATAATGAATCTTTAACTGATACAAAACCTAAGGTATCAACAATAACTTCTTCTTGAAGCATATCCATACGATATGTCTTATCATAAGCCATATAACTTGTATCTTTTCTTGAAATAAGAGTAAATTGAGCTGTATCAACAAACTGAACTAGACCATCCCAATTCTTAGCGAATTTACCATTTACAGATTTAAATGCAATCTGAGATTTACGAATATCTATTAAATTACCAATAGCGTCAGTATATCTAGCTTGTTTCTCCTTCTCAAATGTAATAGGAGTCATTATTGAACTATAAACCAAATATGCCATAAAAGCGATTGGAATCCAAAGAACTATTTTTAAAATTTTCATCTCTGAGCTTTATTATTTATTATGTTGTCTACAAAAAAATATTTCACTTAATCCCGCAAAGCTACAATTTTTTTTGATTCAGAAAAGTTTTTAAGCAACTAACAATCTATTATATATTAGGTAACTTTGCCGTGCTGTTGTTACAACAATAATGCCAATTATGTCTCTTGGTTATTTTTAACCTTAATTCCGCAAGTGGTTTCATAAACTGACAGAACTATTAATCTCAGTTTCTCATTTTTCATGGATGCTAATAAATTTCAACAATTAATAATAGATAGATTCCCTTTTATCCCTACTGACGACCAGTTAGAACTGATACGTGGAATTTCCAATTTTATTTTTTCTGATGATAAAGATGAAATATTACTACTAAAAGGATATGCCGGAACAGGAAAAACTACGGTTATATCTACCGTTGTAAACTTATTGTGGTTAGCTAAGAAAAAATCGGCACTGCTCGCACCAACAGGTAGAGCAGCAAAAGTAATTGCATCATATTCAAAAAAGAAAGCTTTTACTATTCACCGTAGAATTTATAAACCGAAACCTAACACCGATTTTGGGATTCAGTTTGTGAGACAAAACAACACATCCGCAGATACTATTTTTATTGTAGATGAAGCTTCAATGATTCCAGATACACAAACCGAAGGTAAAGTTTTTGCAGGTGGTTCTCTCCTAGACGATTTTATGGAGTTTGTTGACGGCGGACAAAGATGCAAGGCTATTTTTATTGGTGATGAAGCTCAGCTACCTCCAGTACATTTAGATATAAGTCCCGCTTTAGATGCAAATAATCTATCCTTTAGGTACAATAAGAAAGTTTTAGAATTTCAACTACGTGAAGTTTTACGACAAGATGCTGATTCTGGAATTTTAAAAAATGCTACTATATTAAGGAATCATCAAGAAAACCAATATTTAGAAAATTTTAAATTTAACCTAAATAACCAAGCAGAAGTAATAAGACTAACAGATGGCTATGATATTGAAAGTGCTATTGCCGACAGTTATTCAAATGCAGGTATAGAAGATACAACCATTATTGTAAGGTCAAATAAAAGAGCAAACCTTTATAATCAGCAGATACGAAATAGGATACGCATGCTGGAAAACGAAATCAGCACAGGTGATATTTTGATGGTTGTGAAAAACAATTATTTTTGGCTCGATTCTACTTCTGCCCCAGGATTTATTGCCAATGGCGACACAGTTGAAATTCTAAGGATACAATCAATAAAAGAATTATATGGTTTCAGATTTGCAGAAGTTGAAGTACAACTTGTTGATTATCCCGATGAAAAAAGTTTTGACACAGTTATAATACTAGATACTTTAACTGTTGATGGACCATCACTACCATACGAGGATAGTAATAAGCTTTATCAGGAAGTAAATAAAGATTATGAAGATGAAAAGAGTAAATCTAAAAGATATAAAAAGGTTAAAGAAAACCCGTTTTTTAATGCTCTTCAAGTTAAATTTGCATATGCAGTAACTTGCCACAAATCGCAAGGTGGACAATGGAGCAATGTTTTTATTGAGCAAGCTTGGCTACCTACTGGCGAAATTGACTTAGATTATTTACGTTGGCTATACACAGCAGTTACAAGAGCCAAAAAGAAGTTGTATCTTATAGGTTTCCAAAATGAGTATTTTGAAGAATAATACCAATTACAAACCAAAATGACCGATTTTTAATTCTGATTACTGAATTACAGGTTTCTGTTTACTGTATCGCTACAATACTGCATCACTGAATAAAAATAAAATGAAAAAAATAATAGCATCAACAATACTTAAGCTTCTAGGATGGAAAACATCAATGGAAGCTACTGAAGGAATGGATAAATGCGTAATGATAGCCGCTCCTCATACTAGTAATTGGGATTTTCCATTTACCATACTTACTTTTTGGAAACACGACATAAGGTTTAGCTTCTTTATAAAAGACAGTTACACTAAATCTATTTTTGGAGGGGTTTTTAGGGCTATGGGTGCTATAGGTGTTGATAGAAGCAAAGGTAAAAACCTTGTAGATTTTGCATCAGATTTACTTAAGAGTAAAGAAAAACTTGTGATAATTGTACCGGCCGAAGGTACTAGATCATATGTTCAAAAATGGAAAACAGGTTTTTATTACATTGCAAAAAATGCTGATGTTCCTATTGCTTTAGGCTTTTTAGATTTCAAAGAGAAATTGGCAGGAGTAGGACCTTTGGTATACACTAGTAACAATATGGATTTGGATTTTAAAAAAATTGAAGAATTTTACAAAGATAAAACTGGTAAAAACCCAGAATTGTACAACCCTATAATACGTCCATCAGAATAAATACATGGAGTATCTTAACGAAATTCTTGCGGTGGTACTTATACACATGCTAGCTGTAAGTTCTCCAGGACCCGATTTTTTCTTGGAAATAAAAAATACTCTTCAATATTCTAGAAAAATTGGCATCTATACTGGATTAGGGTTTGCATTAGGGAACATATTCCATGTTAGTTATAGCATATTGGGTGTTCAATATATTGAAAACAATCAATGGCTGATGGATGTTGTTCAGTTTTTGGGAGCGTCATACCTGATTTATCTGGGTTTACAATCTTTTGGGTTATTTACATCTAAGCTTAAAGTAGAAAAGAGCAATAACGAAGAAGAAATAAAATCAGAAATATCAAAATTTGAGGCTACAAAAATGGGGATAATTACAAACCTACTAAACCCAAAAGCAGCCTTATACTTTATAAGTATGTTTACTGTTATTATTCCACCACAAACACCAAGTGTTGTAATATTTTCGAGTGGAATATTAATGATATTGATAACTTTTGTATGGTTCAGTATTGTAGCATATTTTTTTACTAAACCAAAAGTAAAATCGATCTACTTAAAACAGGAAGCAATAATTAATAAGGTACTAGGATTGGTACTTATTTTCTTTGGAGCAAAGTTGATTTTTTCTTTATTTGCGGGTTAAGTTTTTAAGATATGAACTTATTGATCGTGGTTTATTTCCCGCTGATTTCGCTGATTTCGCAGAAAATATTAGCGATTATTTACGGGCTATCAGCGGGAAATAAGAATGTTTTTTAAAAGTAAAAACCTTTCAAGTAGCAAATAGGGTTGCGTGAGTGATAGAGGCGGCATCCTTTTTGGTTTTTTCGCCAAAAAGATATAGCCGAAAGCACGACCTGTAGCTTAGCGGAAGGACACGCCCAAATACCAATACTGAATTCTACCTTTTTCGTTTAAAAAAATCTTTTACAATAGTTGAACATTCATTTTCCATTATTCCGAAAGTAACTTCAGTTTTTGGATGAATTTGTGTTCCCATTGCTTGATACCCTCTTTTTTCGTCTCGAGCGCCAAAAACAATCCTTTTTATCTGCGTCCAATACAATGCGCCAGCACACATTTGGCAAGGCTCCATAGTTACATACATTGTGCAATCCTTTAAATACTTACCCCCTATTGCATCAGCAGCGGCTGTTATTGCCTGCATCTCGGCATGGGCTGTTACATCATTCAAGGTTTCGGTTAAATTATGGGCACGTGCAATAATCTGATTATTAGCCACAATTACTGCACCTATAGGCACTTCTCCTTGTTCTAAAGCGTACTCTGCTTCTTCCAAAGCCTTTTTCATGAAGTAACTATCGTCATATTCTAATATATTGCCCATCTGCTTACAGTTTTGTGAAATACAAAATAAAACATTTCAATATAGATTTACTCTATTTTATAATAGAACTTTTTAATTACAATTCGTCATTTGATACCCTTCTATTATGTTCAAAATCATTACATTTGCCACCTGAATAAGAGTTGTTATTTAGACTAAATCTAATTATAAATACTATTTATTTATAATTCAACGTATTAAGTTTTTTATTCGCTATTAGCGATGTCAAAATAAACTTAGCATTATGGCAAAAAAAGAAGAAGATAAAGTTATAGATGAATTAACATCAACTGATTACAAATATGGTTTTGTAACAGACATAGAGTCGGATACCTTTGCTAAGGGTTTGAACGAAGATGTTATTAAGGCAATTTCCGCTAAAAAGGAAGAGCCGGAATGGTTGTTAGAGTGGCGTTTGAGTGCTTATAAAGCATGGCAAAAAATGGAAGAACCAAGTTGGGCTCATGTAGATTATCCTACTCCTAACTTTCAAGACATATCATATTACTCTGCTCCAAAACCTAAACCTGAACTTGAAAGTTTAGACGAGGTTGACCCTGAATTACTAGATACTTTTCAGCGTCTAGGAATTTCGTTGGACGAGCAAAAACGCTTATCAGGTGTGGCTGTTGCTGTTGATATTGTTATGGATTCTGTTTCTGTAAAAACTACTTTCCAAGATACTTTAGCAGAGAAAGGAATTATTTTTATGAGTATTTCTGATGCAATTAAAAAACATCCTGAACTAGTTAGAAAACATCTAGGTACAGTTGTACCGGTAACAGACAACTTCTATTCTGCCTTGAATTCGGCTGTTTTTACTGATGGATCTTTCTGTTATATTCCAAAAGGAGTTCTTTGTCCTATGGAACTTTCAACTTATTTTAGAATAAACGAAAGTGGTACTGGTCAGTTTGAAAGAACTTTGGTTATTGCTGATGAAGGAGCAAGAGTAAGTTACTTGGAAGGATGTACTGCACCTCAACGTGATGAAAATCAATTACACGCTGCTGTTGTAGAATTAATTGCAATGGAAGATGCTGAGATTAAATACTCAACTGTTCAAAACTGGTATCCTGGTAGTAAAGAAGGTAAAGGTGGTGTTTTCAATTTTGTGACTAAAAGAGCTGTAGCTGAGAAAAATGCTAAAATATCTTGGACACAAGTTGAAACAGGTTCGGCAGTAACGTGGAAATATCCTTCTACTATATTAAAAGGAGATAATTCTACTGGCGAATTCTATTCAATAGCTGTAACAAATAATTATCAGCAGGCTGATACTGGCACAAAAATGATTCACTTAGGAAATAACACTAAGAGTACCATTATCTCGAAAGGTATATCGGCTGGGAAATCGCAAAATAGTTATAGAGGTTTAGTGAAAATTGCTAAAAACGCAAAGAATGCACGTAACTTCAGTCAGTGCGACTCATTGCTAATGGGCGATACATGTGGGGCTCATACTTTCCCATATATTGAAGCTAAAAACTCAACTTCACATATTGAGCATGAAGCAACTACTTCTAAAATTTCAGAAGATCAATTGTTTTACTGTAATCAACGTGGTATTGATACCGAAAAAGCTGTTGCGTTAATTGTAAATGGTTTCGGAAAAGAAGTATTGAATAAATTACCTATGGAATTTGCTGTAGAGGCTCAAAAATTACTAGAAATTTCTTTAGAAGGATCTGTAGGTTAAAAATCAAACAGATATATCAATGTATTTTCACTTTGTTGAAATGACAAAATAAATAAACGAATAAACACATAAGTAGCATTTTTGTTATGTTAAAAATAAAAGATTTAAAAGCCTCAATTGACGGCAAAGAAATATTAAGAGGTTTGAATTTAGACATCAAGCCAGGCGAAATTCATGCAGTAATGGGACCTAATGGTGCCGGTAAAAGTACTTTATCAGCTGTTATAGCAGGTAAAGACAAGTTTGATGTTGATGGTGGAACTATAGAGTTTCAAGGCGAAATCATTAACGAATTAGCACCAGAAGAAAGAGCTCATAAAGGTATTTTCATGTCATTTCAACATCCAATTGAAATACCTGGAGTTACTGTAACTAATTTTATTAAAGCAGCATTGAATGCAAAAAGATCTGCTGAGGGTAAAGAGGATATGCCTCCTACAGAGATGCTAAAGCTTATTAAGGAAAAATCTGCATTGTTAGAAATAGATAGAAAGTTTTTATCTCGTTCATTAAACCAAGGTTTTTCTGGTGGTGAGAAAAAAAGAAATGAGATTTTCCAAATGGCTATGCTTGAACCTACCCTAGCTATATTAGACGAAACAGATTCAGGACTTGATATTGATGCCTTACGTATTGTTGCAAATGGTGTTAATAAATTAAGATCTGCAGATCGTTCAGCAATTGTAATTACTCATTACCAAAGACTGTTAGATTATATTGTTCCTGATTTTGTACACGTGCTTTACGAAGGAAGAATAGTAAAAACAGGAGGTAAAGAACTAGCTTTAAAACTAGAAGAAAAAGGTTACGATTGGATTAAAGCTGAAATTGAAGCGGATAAGTAATTTTAAATGTTGAATTTTAAATGTTGAATGTTGANNTTTAAATGATTCACAATTAAAAAGAATATGAGTTTAAAAGAAAAAATTGTATCCACATATAAGTCTTTTGAAGAAGCCATTTCTAGTACTTCTAAAATTGCTGAAATAAAAAAACAGGCAATAACGTTGTTCGAAGAAAAGGGTTTCCCTACATCAAAAGATGAAGATTGGAAATATACTAGTTTAAAATCGTTGTTAAAAACAGATTACTGTGTTGTACCAACAGCAAATAACGATGTTGAACTATCAGATATTGAAGAGTACTTTACAGATGTTGATAGTTACAAAATTGCAATGATCGATGGTTTTTTTAACGATAAACTATCAACAATCAATACCGATAAAATCACGATTTCATCAATGCAAAATGCAATTGATCAAAATCCTGAATTGGTATTAGAACACCTTGCTAAAATTGCATCTAGCAACAATAGTATGGTTGCATTAAACACTATTAGCCATGCTGATGGTGTTTTTATCAACATACCAAATAACACAATTTTAGATAAGCCAATACAGGTTTTAAATATTGCTACAGGTATATCTGGCGAAACTTTAGTTCAACCTCGAAACCTGATTATTGTTGGTGAAAATGTAGAAGCTAAGCTTATTGAGCGTCACCAAAGTATAACTGAAAATAGTATTCTTACAAATTCGGTAACCGAAATTTCAGTTGGCGAAAACTCGCACTACTATCATTATAAAATTCAGAATGATAACGATAACGCGAATCTAATTGACAACACATTTGTTGCTCAAGCTAGATATAGCAACGCTTATATTGATACTTTCTCGTTTGGAGGAAACATTACAAGAAACAACCTTGCTTTTTATTTAAACGAAGAAAATGCTGTTTCCAATTTGAATGGAATATCTCTTCTAAACAAAAAACAGCACGTAGATAATTTCACATTTGTTGATCATAAAGTTCCTAATTGTGATAGTCACGAGATGTATAAAGGCATCTATGATGATTCATCTAAAGGTGTGTTTACTGGTAAAATATTCATACATAAGGACGCACAGAAATCAAACGGAAATCAGCAAAACAACAACTTGGTTTTATCAGAAAAAGCTCAGATAAATACTAAACCACAGTTAGAAATTTATGCTGATGATGTAAAAGCAAATCACGGGTGTACAATTGGTCAACTAGACAAAGAAGCCTTATTTTTCATGCGTTCGCGCGGAATTCCAGAGAAAGAAGCCAAAGCAATGTTGATGTATGCCTTTGCTAGCGAAGCATTAAAAAATGTGAAAATAATTGAACTAGAAAATCAGATAAATAAATTAATTTCAACTAAGCTTGGCGTTAATTTAGAGTTTGGAGAATAAATAAATTTTCATAAAATATTACAGCCTCATTGGTATTATGCCTTTGAGGCTTTTTTGTGCGAATTATTTTGGGCGTAACCCAAAGGGGTCGGGCTATCAGCTATATCTTTTTTGTGAAAAAACAAAAAAGGATGCCGCTTCTATCCCTTACGCAGAAAAAACAAAACATATTGATTGAAACATCTGCCATGTAGGAACTACCACAATATGCAAAAATTAAGTTAAAACCCATTTTAAGGGTATAGATAAATAAAAAGTTAAATTACATTTGAGTTTGGATTTGTATAAAAAACCATAATCCATCAATTATTCAATTTAACTTAAACAAATTTAACAATGAAAAAAGGTTTGCTCTTTGCACTTTTTGTTTCGATAACATTATCGATGCAGGCACAGCATATCAAATTTGAAGAATACAATCTAGATAATGGATTGCATGTAATTCTTCACCAGGACAATACGGCACCAGTTGTTGCAGTATCAGTGTCTTACCACGTAGGTTCAAAAAACGAAGATTCAACAAGAACCGGATTCGCACATTTCTTCGAACACTTATTATTCGAAGGCTCTGAAAACATAAAAAGAGGTGAATACTTCAAATATGTTGAAGAAAATGGAGGAAAGAACAATGCCAACACAAACATTGACAGAACTTACTACTACGAAGTTTTCCCATCAAACAAACTTGAAATTGGACTTTGGCTTGAATCAGAAAGAATGATGCATGCTAAAATTGACACTATTGGTGTTAATACTCAACGTGAAGTTGTAAAAGAAGAAAAAAGAATGAACTACGATAATGTTGGTTACCGCTCGTTTATGGGTGAAACTGCAAAACGTATGTTTAAAACCCATCCTTATCGTTGGACAACAATAGGTTCAATGGATCATTTAAATGAAGCTCAACTAGCTGAGTTTATTGAATTTTATCACACTTACTATGTACCAAACAATGCAGTACTTACAATTGCCGGCGACATTAACGTTGAAAAAACTAAAGCATGGGTAAAAGATTATTTCGGACCTATAAAAAGGGGTGAAATAACTATTGTTAGACCAAATATTAAGGAGCCATTTTTAACTGCGGAAGTAGTTGATACTATCTACGATCCAAATATTCAGATTCCTGCTGTTATGGTAACTTACAGAACTCCTAAAGAAACTGAAAGAGATGCATATGTAATGAGTTTTATTAATGATATTTTATCTAATGGAACAAGTTCAAGAATTCACAAACAAATTGTAGAAAAAGACCAGTTGGCTCTACAATCTGCAAGCTTTGTAATTAGTGGTGAAGATTATGGTAGAATAACATTTTTCGGATTACTATCTCAAGAAAAGAACATGGATGATTTGCTTACAGCTATTGATAAACAAATAGATTTAATGCAATCAACCTTAATTACTCAAAAAGAATACGACAAAGAAATGAATCAACTGGAATTAGGTTTTATTTCTCGAAACAGAAAAATGAGTGGAGTTTCTGAGTCATTATCAGATTATTATTTATTCTACAACAAAACAAACCTTATCAATACAGAAATTGATATGTATAGAAGTATTACAAAAGATGACATAAAACGTGTAGCAAAGAAATACTTCAAAAAAGAGCAAAGAGTTGTACTTTACTATTACCCTAAAAAATAAGAACACATAAACATGAAAAATATAATTTCAATAGCATTAATGTTCTTCATTTCTATAGGACTAAATGCACAAATAGATAGAAGCCACGCACCTAAATCGGGCGAAGCTCCAGAAATAAATCTTCCAGAAGCTAAAATTTGGGAATTAAAAAACGGACTGACTATTATTGTTGTAGAAAATCATAAACTACCAACAGTAAATTTTAAATTACATTTTGAGTACGATCCAATTTTAGAAGGTGAAAAAGCCGGAAAAACTGACATATTTGGTTCAATGATGAGTAGTGGCACCACAAACATGAACAAAGAAGAAATGCATGAAAGCATAGAATCTTTAGGAGCTACAATATATACTTCGTCAACTGGAATTAGTGTTTCTACATTAAAGAAAAATTATAAAGAGGCTTTCGAAATAATGGCTGATGTGTTATTTAACCCTAGCTTTCCTCAAGAAGAGTTTGACAAAAATATAAAACAAACACTTACTGCTCTAGAAGCTAGTGAAAAGGATAATAATACTATTGCTAGACGAGTTAGAAGAACAGTTTTGTATGGTACAAATCATCCGTATGGAGAAATAACAACTCCTGAAACAGTGAAAAACATAACTCTTGATGATGTAAAGTATTTATACTCTACATATTTCAAACCTAACAATGCTTACTTAGTTGTAAACGGTGATATTTCTAAAAAAGATATTAAGAAACTAGCTAAGAAATATTTGAAAAAATGGGAAACTGGAGAAGTTCCAACCTTTACGTATGAAATACCTAAAAACCCATCAGCTACAGAGATTGACTTTGTAAATGTTGACGCAGCCACTCAATCAAATATTGCTGTTGCAAACCTTGAAGGACTTAAAAATTCAAGCCCTGACTATTTTGCAGCTAAGGCTGGAGCTACAATATTAGGTGGTAGTGCTACAGCACGTTTATTTATGAATCTTCGCGAAGATAAAGCCTATACATATGGTGCTTATTGCAACTTAGGATCAGATAAACTAATAGCGTATACATATGCTGGTGCAAGTGTTAGAAATGAAGTTACTGACAGTTCGGTAGTTGAATTTTTCTATGAGATGAATAAAATTAGAGATGAAGAAGTAACGACCGATGAACTTAACAAACAGAAAAATTCTTTATTTGGGTCGTTTGCTATGACTTTAGAATCGCCTGCTACAATAGCAAATTTTTACCTTAACGAGCAAACTCTTGGTTTACCAAGCGGATATTATGCTAATTATCTAAAAGAAGTAAATAAAGTAAATATTGCTGATGTAAAATTGGCGATGAATAAATACATCTTACCTAATAACTCAAGAATTGTTATTGTTGGTAAAGCTGTTGATGTGGTACCTGGTTTGAAAAAACTTGGATATAAAATTAACTACTTTGATGTTTATGGTCGACCTACCGATGCTCCATCAATGGCTAAGCCTATACCTGAAGGAGTAACTGTTTCAACAGTTATAAATAACTTTGCTGAAGCAGCTGGTGGTAAAGACAAATTGAGCAACGTAAAAACTCTTAAGCAAGAGTTTACTATGCAAATGGGACCATATTCAATTGATGGAACCCTAGAGTCAATGCTACCTAACAAAAAGTTGATGGAAATGAAAATGCAAGGAAGTGTTATCATGAAAAATGTATTTGATGGCGACAAGGGTTATATTATGGCTCAAGGTCAGAAAATGCCTTTCGATGAAAAACAAACTTCAACATCTAAGATTACACGTTCTGTTTTTCCTTGGTTAGATTTTGAAAAAGAAACTTATAAAGNNAAAGTATAGTTCCTGTAGGAGATTCGGAGGCTTATAAAATGAAAGTTGATATTGCCGGCGAAACTTCTTTTTATTATTTTGATGTTAATTCAAAACTATTGATTCAACAAGAAACATCGAAAGATGTACAAGGAAAAATAATGACGGAATTAACTATACTGAAAAACTATAAAGAGTTTGATGGAATAAAATTTCCGACATTATTAAAAGTTCAAGCAGGGCCACAAACTATGGATATGAATATTAAATCTGTAGTAGTTAACAAAAATGTAAAAGCTGGAGATTTTAAATAAAAAAAAACTGTTTATTGCTTCGCTGTTTGTTGTGCCTTTGGCACTGTTTAATTGGGCTATTGCACTTCTGTTTAAACTTTTATTTCAGAACAGGACAATTTCTTAAATTAATAAGGCTGCGTAATTTAGTTATGTAGCCTTATTTTTTTATTTCACCTGTATTTTTATCATAATCATAAGGGCAATGCTTACATCCCGATTTACAGCAATACCCACGTTTTAGATGATATTTTTCGGTAAATACTCTATAGCCTTCAGGTGAGTAATAAAAATCATCTGGTTCTAATTTATTTTTTGAATCGAAATTTAGGTCCATAAAATATTGGTTGGAAATATGAAGATGTTCTTTGCATGAGGGATTGTTTCACATCCCTGCGCTTTTATTTTGAAAATGATAAGATAAGAAAAGTAAAAACTTTCCATATTTTCTCATTTATCCAAAAGCGTGAGGGATAGAAGTGGCATCCTTTTTTGCAACTATCAATTTCTGAATTTATAAATAATTATGCTTGCAAAAAAGATATAACGTATAGCCCGACCCACTTTTTTGTGGGGCACGCCCTAAAAAACCCTCAATGCTGCGTTGTATGCCGACTCAAACATCAGTGGATTTATATTTGTTTCTACCCTCTTCTCTGTCATATACGACAATAATTTCTCGGTTGGCAAATTACCCACTAAATCATCTTTGGCCATAGGGCAACCACCCAGACCCTTTATTGCAGAATCGAATCTACGGCAGCCTGCAGCGTAGGAAGCCATCACCTTTTCGCGCCAACTTTCGATACGAGAATGTAGGTGTGCACCGAATTCCACATCGGGAAAAGCGGGAATAAGACTTGAAAATAGATACTCTATTGATTCTTTTTCGGAAACTCCGATGGTATCAGAAAGAGCTATAGTTTTAACTCCCAGATTGGCTACTTTTTCTGTCCAATTAACCACTGTATCCACATCCCAATTATCGCCGTAAGGATTTCCGAAAGCCATTGACAAATACACTACGAGCTCTTTGTTTGACTTAGTTACCAAATTTTGTATTCTCTCTAAAGAATGCAACGATTCGTCTATACTTTTGTGTGTATTTCTCTGCTGAAAAGTTTCGGAAACAGAAAAAGGGAATCCAACATAAGAAATTTCATCGAATGAACATGCATCTTCTGCACCTCTATAGTTTGCTGCAATTGAAAGAAGTTTACTATCTGTTTCATCAAGTTTCAACATATTTAAAACATCAGCAGTATCGCGCATTTGTGGTATTGCTTTGGGTGATACGAAACTTCCAAAATCGACTGTATCAAAACCCACTTTGAGCAATGTATTAATGTAACGAGCCTTATTTTCTGTCGGAATAAAATCGTGAATACCCTGCATTGCATCGCGCGGACATTCTATTACTTTAACTTTATTGTTCATTGTTATAAAGATTAGCTTCTAATAATTATGAAAGATAAAAATGATTGTTTTTACTGGCAAATAATTAGCAAGCTAGTTTACAAGATGCAGAACAAAAGTGAATTTACTACCTAAAGCCATCTTACTTTCTACAAATATTCTACTATCGTGATAAGCTATCATTTCTTGAGCCACCATCATACCTAGTCCAGAACCTGGCTCTTCTGACGTACCTGAAGTAGTATGGTGAATATTTTTATTCAACAACCTTTCTACATCTAATACCGACATTCCTATACCTGTATCTTCGACAGCAATTTCAACAATTTCGTCTAATTCGTATGTGGAATATATTCTAACAGTACCCTTTGAACGTGTAAACTTTAATGAATTTGAAATTAAATTCTGAAAAACTAAGCCCAGCATATTTACATCACCCCAAACATAAGTATCCTGATGTAAGTCGTTTAACAATGTAACTTGTTTGGCTTTTGCTCCCGAATTAAATAAATCGATTTTTTCTTGAACCAAACTCTTTAAATGCACTGGGTCTTTTTGCATCACTATTGTTTCGGACTGCATTTTTGTCCATTGTAACATGTTCTGTACAAGGTCAAAAACTTTATTCCCTGTAGTTGATATTATATCAAGGTTTTCTAAACGCTCCTCTTCTGATAATAACTCATAGTTATTTTTCATCAATGAAGCTAGGTTTGACATAAACTTTAATGGCCCTTTTACATCGTGAGCCATAATGCTCAATAACTTATTGTTTGTAAAATTTACTTTTTGAAGTTTTACTTGTGATGTTTCTAATGTAAGGTTTCTCTCTTCTTGAAGTGTGTATAACTCGTTAAGCTTACGCTCTTTTAACTGCAATTCCTTAATTAAATCACCATGTTTTTGGAGTAAATTCTCGCGTCTTCTCCAATAGCTATAAACTACTCCAAGAGCAAGTACTATAGCTAGTAAAATGTAATAATTAACCCATTGAGAAAAAAACTCATTCATTTACTTATGGTGATTAAATTTCACCAAAGATAAAATTTTTTATTAGATAAAATTTGATATATTTGTAATCAATTTAGTAAGTATTAACTGTCTAAACTTTAACAAAAATGATAAATGTATTAATAGCAGACGACCATGCTGTAGTCCGAAAAGGATTGCGACTACTTTTTAAACAAATTTCTGACATCAATATAGTTGATGAAGCTATTGATGGTGAAGATGCCCTAAATAANNAAGAGCTCAACATGTTGACATTGTACTTTTGGACATTGACATGCCAAAGATTAATGGAATTACAGCTATTAGACACATTAAAAAAGATATACCTCATACTAAAATATTAATTTTAAGTATGCACCCTGAAAAAGTGTATGCAATTAGTGCATTGAAAGCTGGAGCGTCAGGATTTGTATCAAAAGAGGCTGATACTGACACTATTATATCTGCAATTAGAAAAATTAGCGAAGGTGGAATCTACATTAGTAATGAGTTGGCTCAGAAATTAGCCTTTGATGAAAATGCTCACAGACCATCACGTTTATATAAAAAATTATCTACTAGAGAAATTGAAGTTTTAAAACTTTTATCGGCAGGTAAGCGTAATAAAGAAATTGCTGAAGAATTAAATATTAACGAAAAAACTGTTAGTACTTATAAAGCAAGATTATTGAAAAAATTAGATGTTTCTAATATGGTTGAATTGATAAATCATGCTAGGAATCTAGATTTATACTAGAGACACAAATAACATACATATAAAAAATGCACTTGACTTTTCAAGTGCATTTTTTATTATAGGTGTATTTTTTTTTACAAAACTCTATTTAGCTTGAAGTTAATTAAGTTTCTTAACTCATTTAGCTTCATTAACTCTTTCATATTTTTTTGCCTTTCTATATTGTCTTCAATTGAAGCTAGTGATTTAGCTATTTTATCAATATTAGTAGAAATTCTTTTTTCCTTAAACCTCAATACGGTTTGTTCGGTAGCTTGAACTAAGCGTTCGTCTTTTCCTAAAACAAAAATATCTTTCTTCTTCCAGTTTTCACTTAGCTCATATTTCTCACTAATTATATCAGCTACAAAAGATGCTATTTGCTGGTCTTGATGTCGTGAAAAATACGATGATGCTCTGATTTCATCTGAATTTAACCCTATTACTATTTCATTAAACAATTGCTGGAAAAACTGATTATCAAAACTCATTTTATCTTCGTCAAGCCTTTCTACAATTTCTTCTAAAACGGTAGTTTTAAAAGCTTCTTTTACTAATTCTGTTTCNNACCATAAACTAAAAGCAGATTAATTAATTCTTTTTCCTGCTCTTCAGCATTACTTACTGCTTTTTTTATTGATTTTGCAACATTTGGCTTTGTACCAGGAAAACCAGGCATCTCTGGCAATGGTTCTTCATCAGGGACTATAATTAATCCAGGATTTTGTGTAGGCTGTGTTTGTTGAGATCTAAGTAGTTTGTTTTGATCTCTACGCTGTTGCTGTTCTTGTTTTGTTTGTTCTCTAATATCTATCTGAGCTAACTCATCGTAGATAATAGATTCTTGAATATTTAATAGTTTAGAAGTTTCTTGTACATAAACTTCTCTTTTTATATTATCGTCAATCTTAGAAATAGAAAAAACTATCTCTCTAATTAAACCAGCTCTTTTTATAGGGTCGCCCACTGCATCTTTTAAAAGTATATCAGTTTTAAACTTTATAAAATCAGTGGCTTTATCTTCTAAAAAGGATTTTAATTCGGTTGTAGAAACAAGGTTTGAGTATGAATCTGGATCATGACCATCAGGGAATGTAAGTACTTTTACATTCATATCATGTTCCAAAATAAGATCTATCCCTCTAAAAGATGCTTTAATTCCTGCAGCATCCCCATCATATAAAACAGTTATATTTTGAGTAAATCTTTTTATAAGAGTTATTTGCCCAGATGTAAGAGCTGTACCTGATGATGCAACAACATTTTCTATACCATTTTGATGCATGGATATTACATCGGTATAACCTTCTACAAGGTAACAAGTATCGTTTTTTATTATACTGCTCTTTGCTTGGTATATACCATATAAAACATCCGATTTATGATATATTGGACTTTCAGGAGAATTGAGGTATTTAGCAACTTTTTTATCACTCAGAAGTGTTCTACCCCCAAAACCTAAAACTCTACCCGATACAGATTGTATAGGAAACATTACACGCCCCTTAAACCTATCAAACTTTTTACCGTTTTCTTTAACTATTGTAAGTCCGGTGGCATCAAGAAAATCAAGATTATATCCTTTCGCCAAGGCAGAATCCGTAAAAGCTGTCCACTCATCAAGACAGTAACCTAATCGGAATTTACTTATTGTTTCTTCTCTAAAACCACGCTCCTTAAAATATGATAAGCCTATGGCTTTTCCTCGCTGAGAATTTAATAAAGTTTCGTTGAAATATTTAGATGCATAATCGGAAACCAAAAACATACTTTCTTTGGCGTCCGCATTTTTCTTGCTCTCTTCGTCTTGCTCCTCTTCTTCTATTTCAATATTATATCGCCTTGCTAAATAACGCAAAGCTTCCGGATAGGAATAAGTTTCTAGCTCCATCAAGAAACTAACAACATTACCTCCTTTTCCGGTACTAAAATCCTTCCAAATTTGTTTAACCGGTGATACTACAAACGAAGGTGTTTTTTCGTTCACAAAAGGACTTAACCCCTTAAAATTTTGCCCTGCTTTTTTTAAAGTAACGAAATCGCCAATTACTTCCTCCACACGAGCAGTTTCAAAAATTAAGTCAACGGTTTCCTTTGGAATCATTTATTGTGTTTTTGTGATCAATGATGCAGTGATGCAGAAATCAGTTATGGAGTAATCGGTGAAGCAGTAAAACTACTTTTTCCTATCAATTACATAATTTACAAGAGTAATTAACGACTGTTTTGCCGGGCTATCATCTATACCTTCAATTAATTTCAGAGCCTCATTCTGATACTCTTTCATCCTTTTAATTGTGTATTCTATACCTCCACTTTTATTTACAAAATCGATAACTTGTTTAACTCTTCTTTTATCTGTGTTGTGTTTCTTTACAGAATTTATAAGCCACTTTTTATCTTTTTTACTACAATTGTTTAATGTGTATATTAATGGCAAAGTCATTTTTTGCTCTTTAATATCTATACCTGTTGGCTTACCTATTTTTGCATCAGTATAATCAAACAAATCATCTTTTATCTGAAATGCGATTCCAATCAACTCACCAAACCTGTGGAAACGATGTACCATTTCATTATCAGCTCCAACCGATCTGGCTCCTGCTGCAGTACATGCAGCAATAAGTGTTGCTGTCTTTTGCCTGATAATATCAAAGTAAATATCTTCAGTAATATCTAATTTACGTGCTTTTTCTATTTGCAACAATTCACCTTCTGCCATTTCTTTAACGGCTGTAGATACAATTTTTAGCAAATCGAAATCCTCGTTATCAAGAGATAATAATAATCCTTTTGATAGAAGATAATCACCAACTAATACGGCTATTTTGTTTTTCCAAAGAGCATTTATTGAGAAAAACCCACGACGCATATTACTATCATCCACAACATCATCATGCACAAGTGTAGCTGTATGTAATAATTCTATAAGTGATGCTGCTCTATACGAACGCTCAGAAACGCTCCCAGATAATGCTTTTGCTGAAAGAAAAATAAACATAGGACGCATTTGTTTTCCCTTACGCCGTATGATATAATGTGTTATTCTGTCTAATAATGGTACTGATGAAGACATGGATTGTTTGAATTTATCTTCAAACAAACGCATTTCTATATTTATGGGTTCTTTAATTATTTCAACAGTCTTCATTGATGTAAAATTGCTTTATGCTTTGGCCTTTATAATTACTAGTACTTAGTGGCTATAAGAAAACACCAAGGTGAAATATATGTCGTTTTCTAAGAGACACTACTTATTCTAAATATATATTTAGTGACATATCTCGACCAAATGTAACATTTTGCATTAATTAATCGAATACATTTTTATATTTCCTTTTCCTTGATTCACAATAACAGGGAAGTTAATAACTCCATTCCTATTATAATCCATTACTTCGCCTACAATTTGACCATAAACTGGAAATCCTTTTTGAAGATTCATTTTAGAATCATAAAGGAAAATTTTATTAATTGATTTAGCACCAAAAATAAGGAAACGCTCTTTATTGTTTTCAAAAAGCTGTGGCTCGCAGAAATCGCCGCCATCAACGTCATAAATCTCGGTAGAATTATTATTAGTCCATTTAACAACGTTGTTTGATAACGAAATTGTTTGATTACCAACTTGCTTATAAAAAGTATAATAATCAAAATCATTTATTGCAGATACATCAATAGTTGAATTGAAGTAAATACTAAATATTTCGCCTTTTTTAGTTGTAGTAACGATACTAGATTTAGACAAGCTTTTACTCTCTGATAAATAGAAAGGATTTCGACCTAATGGATATTTTTTCCTAATATTAATTTTGCTTTTCCCTCGTCTGTCAAGAACATATACTTTACCGCTGGTTGTTGATATTACAATAAAATCTTTCCCTTTTACTCTAAAATGTTGGGGAGTTTTATTAATAATAGCAGATGCTTTTTTGAAACCAAATCCAGATACAGTTTTTCCTTTTCCATCATACATTCTTATATGCTTGCCCATAGGCACAATAAATCTGTAATCTCTAATTTTAGAATAATCAAAAACACTCATCCCTGCAGAAGCAGCCCAAGGTAGTTTTTTAGGAAACCCTCCTACTTTGTTACCGTTTCTATCAAGTATATACATGTATTTTTGTGTATTGAAAACCATTTGCAGTTTTCTGTTTTTATACAAATCTACTTGATGTATTTTACCTAAAATTTTTGATCCCAACTTCTTTTGCCAAAGTATCTTCCCTGAAGGACTTATTAAGTACAACACGTTATTTATATCTTGTACAGCTATTTCCTTATTTTTTGTATAATGGTTAAACAAGGTATTCATCTCAGGATACAACTCAGCTTCAAAATCAATTTCCCATAAAGGTTTTACTTCATTTTCTTCCTCTTCTGATTGCCTTAAAAGTACATTTGTAAAGGCATTACCATTATCATAACTAAATTGTATTGCCCCCGATTTATATTTGGATATTTCCTTAATGCTTTTAGTGACAACACCTTTTATTCCTGGGAAAATATCTGTAATCAACTCAGCAAAATCTGGGTTTTTAAAGTAAAATAAGATGTTAGACTTTGATGATAGGTTGCTCTTTAAGTTTTTGAAATGCTGATAATTAACTAAACTTCGTCCATCTAAATAATCGCTAACAACATTCTTTACAATTTTTATATCATCCGAAAAAACAACAACATCATCAACTATAGTGTAGTATGGAGAATCTATTTTATTAAAACCATCGCCCAAATAGCTGGCAAATATTCCTTTTTTTACAACTTTCCTTATTTCGTAACTTCTAAAATCAATTACAGATTTATCACTAACAAGCTGCAATGATTTTAATGTTTTAGATACGTCTCGAGTTTTTATTAAAACTAAATCATTAAAATTAATACCCTTGTTATTCGAAGTAATAGATGCAAAACCAAATTGATCTCCCACCCATGTATCAAACAAATCGCTTCTTTTAATTTTATGAGCTTTCTGGTTTAATTCAAACCTTTTTAATCTACCATGCTTTCGCAAATACTCTAAATAGCTACGGTTATACTGCGAAAAATTCTCGATTCCGAAAACAATTGAAAATGCTGTACCCGACGGTAATAGCTCATCAATAGTTATTTTCTGAGCACGTTGATTCTTAAATATCCCTAGAAAATTACCAATAGAATCATTTGTTGAAGCAATTCCACTTAAAAAAATCTCGTTTTTTTCTGGACTTGCATCTAACTCTACCCAATCAGAAAAAGTTGTTGTCCAACCAATAACGTCTTTCTTAGTTGAAAAGTTTTTCAGTATATTAAGTTTAGAAAAATTTATTAACNNNNTTTAGAATTAACCGAATTATATAACGATTTGAAATTAGAATTATCCATTAAACTCATTTTAGAGTTTATTTGACGTATAGAATTTTCTAGAAGAATAATACTTCTACTTACTATCAAAACACCCATATAATCACTCACAAACAAAGGAGATGATAATACAGGGAGTGCATATTCTATAATATTTGCGTTGTCGTAAGTTTTTGTAGATACCTTGTGTGCTGCGAACTTGCCTAAAGCATCTTCGCTTATATCATTATAATCTAAGTAAATAATGTAATCAAAAGATTTTACACCAACTTGATGAACACTAATCAGTGCTTTTTTGTTACCAAGCTTAACCTTATTTTTTGCTAAATACCCATTAAGCGATCTTAACTGTGTAACAATTAATTTAAGATTATCCTCTTTTTCAATTACATTCCACAAACTATTATTTTGCAAACTTTCAAAAGCATCATCAATCTCATCTGCCTCAAAAAGTAAGATAGCGCTTTCAGGAACAGCCTTGATTCTGCTTACATTTTTTTGCAAAGGAGACTCACACGAATAAAGTGTGAAAATAGTAATGATTACGAAAAACCTTAGTAAGTTTCTCATTTTAAAAAAATTAGTAGCCTTCAATCCCAGATGATTTTCATTACCAATTCATATATAATTGGTGATTTTATTAGTTGACAAATATACTTTTTATTGCCAATTATTATACCTGTTTATCAGTGCAAAAGCATTAAAAAATAAAAAATTGCTGAAAGTGTTTATTTTACCAATTTTTAGTCAACATAATAGAAGTAATCATTGAAAAGCTCATGAATATTGAGGCATATTTACTAACCTATAGTTGATACTATTAACTTTTCTTATATTTTCTTAAATATAAAGTTGAACCAGCTTTTGGTTGAGCACCAAAAGGCATCTTATTTCTTTTATATAAATACTCTAATCTAATACCTTCTTTTTGAGATATTGAATACATAGTATCACCTCTTTTTACTTTGTAGTATTTATTTTTACCGTGACTACGCTTGCGTTCTAAATAAAATATTTCACCTTTTTTCAGTGTACTATCCCATGTTTTATCATTGTACTCAAGTAAACGTTCTTCCTTAATATCAAGCTCTTGCGAAAGACTTTTGTATGTATCACCATCCCTTAAAACTACATAATCAAGCCTATTAGAGTGGCGTTTTACCATATGCGGTCCAGCAAGTGCCATAATTTCGCTTTCAGAAAACTCAGCTCCATCCAATACCATTTTATCATAACGATAAAGCTGATTATCTTCAATTAATTTTATTAATCTATCCGGATATTTTCTATCGGTTGCATATCCTGCTTTTTTCAATCCTTTGGCCCAACCTTTGTAATCTGTAATTCTAAGCTCAAACAAATCAGAATATCTTCCACGGTTTTTCAAAAACTTTGAATGATCTCTATACGATCCCCAAGGCGAAGGATAACTTCTAAAACATTCATTTCGTCTATCATCATCATGATAAACTTTTTTACCCTTCCAATCACTAGCACATTTAATCCCAAAATGATTATTTGATTTTAATGCCAACTCACTTTTTCCGTTTCCGGATTCCAATATTCCTTGAGCTAAAGTTATACTAGCCGGCACGCCATATATTCTCATTTCGTCCATTGCTACTTTTTTGTAACGGTTTACGTATGCAATATTTGCGTCGGTTTGCGCATTTACGTACACTGACAAGATTGATAACAATAAAAATGATAATATGAATTTTCGAAATGACATGCGTAAGTGGTTAATTTTCAGATTAAATAAAATATAGTTTTATAACCTGTAATACTATATATTTTACTTCAAACTTCAAATAAATAATTCATGTAAATTTTAGTTTAATTAATTGGCTGGCAAATTCGGGCTGTACGTTTAACTCCTCGCACATAAAATTATTCACAATACAACTGCGGTGGCTTCCAAAGGTCGCCTCCTCGCCTGTTTGTTCATTAATTTTATGTACTCCGGGGTATCACTTCCATCCNNTCATAATGCGCTGAAAGATTCAATTTTACAAAACTCTTTCTCTTAGCCAATCAATAATCTCTTCAAATTCTTTTTGAGCAATAGAGTGTGCAGCAGGAAACTCGTGATAAATATGTTTAATATTTAGTTCTTTCATTAGCTTACCTCCAGTCCTGCCTTTTTCAATAGGTATTACACCATCCATTGTCCCATGAGCACAATAAAAATCTAGATGAGAGTAATCTTTATCAAAACTTTCTGGCATGATTTCATCCATAATAAAACCACTTAAAGGTAGCAGATACTTGTACTTTTCAGGATTATTCAGTACCATTGAGTAAGTTAATATTGCTCCCTGCGAAAATCCTAAGACAAATATATTTTCACTATCAAAACCATACTCGTTTACACTGCTATCAATAAATTTAGCTATTTCAGTAACCGATTTCTTAGCTTGAACAGCATCAGATTTATGTTCACCATTTTCTATTTCAATACTATACCAAGCACTTCCGCCAAATGGCATAGAATATGGAGCTTGCATTGCTACCACCGTCATATTTGCAGGAAGATAATCCGCGAAACTAAACAAATCGTTTTTATCGGCTCCATAGCCATGTATTAAATAAATAACTTTCGATTTCTCTAACCCCAATGTTGAGGGTCTTATATTGTAATCAAGATTAAACTCTTTCTTTTGCATTTTTAATTTTTATATAAATTGTTAAAATGGGTTAATTATTAGCTTTAAACTATAAGCTAACAAATCACACCGCAATATGCTGAATTACTTACCACGGTATTACTACACAACTATTTCATCACATTATCTCTTCCTTTCAATAATCAACAGTATTATAAAAGGAATAAGTATTAATAAAATAGTCAACCAACTATCAGCCAAAACACTTGGCATTAATAAAACTGTAATTGCAATACCTGCAATACCACCTCCTAAATGCGCACTATGTCCAATATTACCAAGTTGCTTTTTCATTCCATAAATAGAATACAAAACATATGCTATCCCAAATAACCAGCCTGGTATAGGGAAGGGTATTGGTAAGATATACATGCTCATCCCCGGATAAAGTATTATTGCTGA
>LGOV01008312.1_pt4 | contig 27914 bp, 42 predicted proteins | sample 469881 | NCBI WGS metagenome assembly LGOV01 (sample SAMN03857199, study PRJNA290197) | marine sediment metagenome | biome: marine cold seep biome; feature: cold seep; material: marine sediment; isolation source: sample #5579, elevator 3A push core 41 containing 12 cm of sediment... ...
CTACCAGCAGACATAAAACAAAAACTAAAAACCATAGCAACCGACATAAACAAGAAAACAAGTTCACAGCTTTTAGAGTACAGCAAAACGCTACACGCTGTAAAAGATACATTCCACCCTAAAGTGTACGGATTGATTTTAGACAGCATTGACAGTAGAAGAGCGTATCTTAATGCAGGGTATGACAAAATAAGTGAGTGTAGGTTCGATAAGATGGTTCAAAAATTTAAGGGTGGGAAGAGATGAAAGTATTAAATTTATATGCCGGAATAGGTGGTAATCGTAAGCTATCGGATGAAGTAGAAGATATTGAAGTCATAGCAGTCGAATATGATGCAGCAATAGCTAAAGCTTATCAAGATAGATACCCAAATGATACTGTGGTAGTAGGAGATGCAAAACAATATCTATTAAAACACTATAAAGAATTTGATTTTATTTGGGCTTCACCACCTTGTCAAACACATACGCAAGTAAGGAAAGTAGCAGTGGGTAGTAGATTTGGAGCAGAAGCTATTTATCCAGATATGAGTTTATATCAAATGATTATATTCTTAGATAATTATTTTGATGGGAACTATTGCGTAGAAAATGTAATCCCTTTTTATAAACCAATAATAAAGCCCAGTGTTCAGATAGATAGACACATATATTGGAGTAATTTTAATATTACTGAAATAAAGGTAAAAAAAGACAAAATACACATGGAAGTTAAATCATCTGATTTAGATAAAATAATAAAAGACTCAACGGGTATAAAAAATAAAGTGCAAGTCGTTAGAAATCAAGTTAATTATGAAACTGGAAAACATATCTTTGAATGTGCTTTAGATAAAGTATCTTTTAAGCAAGGGAGTTTATTTTGATAGAAATAAATCTAATTCCATTCCCAGCACCTCGACCAAGATTTAGCAAATATGGTACATATAATCCGGAAAAATACACTGAATATAAAAAAGCCTTTGCCCTATTAGCTAAAAGACAGTGTAAAACTTATTTAAACGGTGCTATTAAGCTTGAAGTCACTTTCATTATGCAAATACCTAAGTCACTATCAAAAAAGAAGCAGAGCGAACTTATAGGGCAGTATCATATAAAAAAGCCGGATACAGATAATCTAGTAAAAACAGTTAAAGATTCACTTAATGGAGTTTTATACAAAGATNNGATGATAGCCAAATAAGCAAAGTAGTAGCAACAAAAATTTATGGCGAAAATCCAAGAGCGTTACTAGAATTGACAGAGTTATGATAATACTATCACTTTAAGCAATAATAAAGAGTAATAATATTATCATTAGGGTAAGACAAAAAGGATAACAGATGAATGAGTTTATAGTATATGACAGTGTTAAAAAAGAGTTTGTTGATGATGTATCTTATCTTATTGACAAGCAGGGAGATTTGTTCTTTGCTGATTTTGAAACAACTACTGGAAGTGGTTTAGATGGAGTTTGTTTTGTTATGGGAGCAAGTGAAACTAAAAAAGCCTTTAGTTACATAGGAAAAAAAGATATAGATGGGAATAAAATTTATGCTGATTGTTCTATTGTTGAGTTAAGAATAACATTTGATGTTGGTAATACTTATGAAACAATGATGGGTTATTTCAGATATAACGAATTAGCATTATGCTATGAATTTATCGAACCACTCGGAGATAATTTTAGTAGAAGAAAATGGAACTATTCCAGGTATGATTACAAGATAGCTGATTTAAAAACAATAGGTACACTACAAGAAAATCCAGAACTACTTAAATAAAAAAGGATAACAGATGTTTAAAAATCTAAATGAATACGAAGCGGCACAAGACCGAGCTGATAGAATGTTAGAAAACTTTAGAGACGATATCGACCCTTATGTAGATGAAATTGAAACTCTAATCGAAAAAATCAGAAGCATTGAAAAAGGCTATGAAGATGACTTTGATGAAGAGATTGATGAAGTTTTAACTGACTTGGTTTATCCGACGAGAATAAATGATAATGTTCGCAAATTAATAGATATAAGGGATGATTTATTAAAAATTATAGGGAGGTTGTGATGTTATCGAAAAAAGCCCAAACCAAACGAGGTAGTAGGTTGAGAGATGATGAAGTCATCAAAGAACCAAAATATCTAAAATGGTTGCATGAAGATTTACAACCCAGATGCTTTGTATGTAATGTGAAATATGGAATTCAACTTCATCATATCAAGCGTGATAGTACATCAAAGCGAATAGATAAATATATACTTCCTTTATGTTATGAACATCACCACGGATTTGATTTAAGTCCTCACGGCAATCCTAAAAAGTTTCGTGAAATGTATCCGATGGAAGAGCAGTTGAAATATGCTGAAAAACTGTATAACAAATTTAAAGGAAAATAAAATGAAAAAAGCACAAAAGTTACTCAAAGAGTGTGAAAGAAAACTAGGTATAGCAAATAACACGGTTTGTGACTTAATGAAAATCAACGCTAATTTAGAGCGTTCAAGTCATAAAACATGGGGATTAAAAGAGACTATAAATAATTTAACAGAAGAGAACGCTGAATTAGATATAAGTAATGGGGTGCTAATTGATAAAAACCAAGAGTTAGAGTGTGAAATATTCGCCAAAAACATAGAAATTGACAGTTTAAGAGAGTGGATTGAATTGCTTTTAAAAGCCGAAGATTAAGCACTAAAAAACTATAATATAAAGGATATAAAATAGAAAAAACGGACTGGAAAAAAGTAGCCGAAAAAGTATCAAAAACATTTAGTAAATAAAGGAAAATAAAATGAGTAAGAGTGAGATTTTAGAAAAATTATCAAGCAAGAGACAAAAATGCACAGTATATACAAGAGTTATGGGTTATCACAGACCTGTCGAGAGTTTTAATATAGGTAAAACTGGTGAGCATAAACAAAGAAAACAGTTTATCTAGCAATAGATAAAAAAAGGATAACAAGATGAACAGAGAAGAAGCAAAAGATAGATTTTGGGCAGATGGAAGCAAAACGCATAATCATAACGAGATAATAGATATAGTTTTTGATGATATAGATTCAAAGACTTGCGATAATTGTAAACTAAAACCAAAAGAGGGTGAAAACTATTCTTTTGAATGTGGAGAGTGTAGTAGATTTTATGGTGATAAGTTTGAAAGAAAACCAAATGAATAAAACAATAATAACAATACTATCAACACTTATAACAGCGTTTATAGTTTGGATCAGTTACACCGTGTACGAAACTAGCGTAAAAGTTGTAGTGATTGAGAATAATATCGAGATGATTTATCCGGTTTTACAGGATTTGAGTGAGAGATAGCCCTACTTTTAGTGAGGATATGCTATAATAACACAGTTTTAACCACTTGGTTATATTAAGAATTATTTACAAAGCCACATCATCTTAAAGCCTCCAACGGTCTGATGTGGTGGTTTTGTAAATTATGACTGTTGGAGGTCAAAAAATGAACGAAATAATTCAAATCACACAAACACAAATCAACGGTGCTGAGGTAAATTCAGTAAATGCAAGAGAACTTCATCAAAATCTTAAACTAAAAAGTGATTTTAGTAACTGGATTAAAAGAGTATTAGAGATATTTGTAGAGGGAGATGACTATATTCGCTTCAACAAAAAAGTTGATGCGAACAATGCTACAAAAAAAGAATATATCCTCACTTTAGATACAGCAAAACATATAGCAATGCTTCAAAAAAACAAAAAAGGTAAAGAAGTAAGAGATTATTTTATAGTAGCTGAAAAACAAACAACAGCACTTATCCCTAAAAACACTATGGAAGTCCTCGAATTAATGTTCACAGGCTTAAAAGAGTGCGATGCTAAAGTCGATATACAGAACCTAAGAATAAACAAAGTCGAAACCTACATAGATGAAGACTTAAAAACAAGACCTATCTCATTCACTCAACAAAAAGCACTGCAAGATATTAAAAATCAAAGGGTTTATGAAATAGGTGGCGAAGATAAAGACCTTATCAGAAAATTACATAGTCGTATTTGGTCGAAGTTTAAAAAACAGTTTAATTTGCCTCGTTACAACGAATTAGAAGCTGTTAAATTTTCAGCAGGTGTTGATTATTTAAGAAATATTACTATTGCTGATATAGTATGAGTTGGATTAAAAATGCTTAATAAAGTTTTTAATGAAGACTGTTTAGAAACAATGAGTAGAATGAAAGATAATAGCGTGGATTTGATTTTAACAGACCCCCCTTATGGGATAAATGCTTCAAGTAATTCACTTGGACTTAGAAAAGAACACACTCATAAAAGAAAATGGGATAAAAAGAACTGGGATAAAGAAACTCCAGTTAAAGAGATTTTTGATGAAATATTTAGAGTTTCAAAACATCAGATCATTTGGGGTGGTAATTATTTTGATATTCCTCCGTGCAAAAACTACATAATATGGGATAAAAAAATAACTGGAAATGTTCCATTCGCTCACTGCGAAATGGCTTGGACTTCATATAGTAATGCACCAACCCTATACAGTTTAGCCGTTCAATCTATAAGTGAAGATAAAGTGCATCCAACTCAAAAGCCTCTAAAGTTATTTGATTATTGCATAAGAGAGGCTATTAAAAATGATAGTGAAATTAAAACTATATATGACCCATTCGCAGGAAGTGGCACGGCTCTAATTGTAGCCAAGAGTTTAGGCTTAGACTACATAGGAAGCGAACTAGACAAAGACTACTACAACATAATACAAAAACGCTTATCAGCAGTACAAGGCAGTCTATTTTGAAACAATCAAAACTACAATCTTTACTAGAAGCAAAAACAAACACTATAATAGGCTTTACAGTATCATACATACTAGCATACACCGTTTTACCTCTTTACGGAGTAGAACAGTCACACGCAACCAGCTTAGAGATAACACTCATATACACAGCAGTTTCAATCATGCGAAATTATACAGTAAGACGATATTTTAATAAAGGGATAAAAAATGCCTGAAGCACAACCAATGATTAACTTCATGCTAACTTTAGATGATGAAGAGTTAAAAGACTATAAAGATAAAGTTGAGAGATGGGAAACAAAAACTGAAACATATCGAATAGCAAGAGTTAATTTGTTGGAAGCGATAGAAAAAAGGGTAGAGAGTGGAAAATAACCACTTGTTAAAAAAAATGTTATAATACCAAATCAAAACAAGGATAAAGAAATGGAAGAAAATAACGAAACAACCGACAGTCTAGCACCTTTCACACTAGAAGATGCAAAAGAAGATGAGAAAGCGTGTTTATTATGTGTGCATAGACCAACTTGTCCTATAATTATTTATGTGAACAAGCTATCAATCAAAAGAAATGGTAAAGTAGCAGATGATGAGTTTAATTGTTGTTTTTTTAAAGATGAAGAACAAAAAGAAGAGGTAGAAGTAGTATGAAAAAAGTAATTTTAGCAATCGCATTTGCAGTATCAGCATTTGCAGGTACAATAGCAACAACAAGCATTTCGTATGGTAATGTAGAAGCAACACTAGAAGCAGCAGGTAATTCTGCAACATTTGACACAACAACTACATCATTTAGACAGGATGTAGGTTACGCATGGACTAATGTCAGAGCAGTTGGATATGTTCAACTTGATAAATATGAAGATAGTGTAATAGCAGACACAGAGAGTAATGCAGTATCTTATGGTGTAGAGGTAGACTATACTCACGCAATTAATGATGGTTTTAACTTCTTTATAGGTGGTTTAATTGGTAAAGGATCAAAAGATTTAGGTAGTGATGGTGACTCAGTAGGAGTAAATGAATTAACATTTATAGATACTGCAATCAGAACAGGTGTAACATATGATATTGACTCATGGCAAATAGAGATAGGTTTTGAAAATAAGCTTAGAAACTATGATAGTGAAATACTATCAGGTGTATCAATAGATATGAAAGAGAAAATTCAAACTGTCTTTATTGGTGCAGGTTACAAGTTTTAGTTAATAGTACATCCTTAGGGGTGTATTAGTTAGTTAAAAGGAATATAGTGAATGAATGAACGTCAAACAAAGTTTTGTCAATTTTATGCTAAGTCGGGAAATGCTACACAGGCTTATAGGGAAGCGGGTTACAAGTCAAAGAATCCAAAAGCAGATGAAGCGAATGCGTCAAGATTGATAAGGAATGATAAGGTAGCATTATATTTGAAAGAATTAAGCCAAAAGAGCGAGTCTAAAGCCATTGCAAGCATACAGGAGATAAAAGAATTCTGGACTAAGGTCTTACAGTCAGATGAAGAAGAAATGCCTCACAGGTTAAAGGCTAGTGAATTAATGGTTAAGGTTGAGGGAGGCTTCATTGATAAAGTAGAACATAGTGGAGCAATAGTTAAGAGAATAATCAATATAAACCCTACTTCAAAGGATAAATAATTATGGAAACTAAATCAATTACAGACTACATACAAAGCTTACAAGACATAATACCTGCTTTACAAATGGGGCTATTCCCTGACCCTACAATAGGTAAAGTGTTTTCTAAATTTGGAGAGACTATTAATTTAACCGTTAGTTCAAGTATTATTTCAAGCTTACAAAATCAAGACCCTTTTAATGATGATGGAAATCAACTCTATATTAGTTCTGAAAATGATACAGATAATCAAGCTATTTATATAGAGGGTGTAGAATATGGCACAGGCAACCCTGTATCTGAGACTATTACGCTTACCGGACAAACAGCAAAAGCGTTAACCACTTCATTTAGAACTATGTATACTGCATATAATGCTAATGGAACTGAAATACTAGGGGATGTGTGGGTAGGAACTGAGGCAATACCTTTAAATGGAAAACCTGCAACAAATAATGCCTACTGCCATGTACCTGCTACTTATCATGGACATTCTGCACAACAAGCATTAACTACTATTTTCACAGTACCAACAGGATATACAGGTTTTTTAATAGATGGATATGGGTCAGTTGGTAAAGGAAAAGATTCAGAATTTGTACCTTTTGTGAGAGCGCCCGGTAAAGTATGGAGATATGCAGACAGTTTATTTGTTTTTGAGGCAAGTTTTCAAAAACAACGACCATGGGTAAGATTAGAGACAGGTGTAGATTTTAAAGTAACTGGAATAACTTCTCAGGGGACACAACAAGCAGCATTAACTTACACTCTAGTATTATTGAGGAATGATATGATAGGTAAGTTTAGACCACTTAGTTGGAGATAACATGGAGATAAACTTAGCCCCTACAGTATCAGACTATTACCTAGATGATGCTTTTGTTAGTTTAATAATAGGACCTATTGGAAGTGGTAAAACTTTGGGCAGTATATTAAAGTTAGATAGGCTTATGTACGACCAAGAACCGGATAACGACGGCATCAGAAGAACTAGAATAGCAGTTATTCGTAATACAGCTATAGAGTTAAGAGATACAACTATTAAATCTTTTGAGGGTTACTATGGAGATTTACTAAAGTTTAATTGGAGTAATCTTACAGCTTTATATGAGCATGATGATGTTAGGTGTGAATTTCTTTTTAGAGCTTTAGATAAACCCGGAGACATGAGAAAGCTACTATCACTAGAGATTACATATGCTTATTTAAATGAGATTAGAGAGTTACCAAAAGAAGCACTAGAAAATGTTACTTCACGTTTAGGTAGGTATCCCTCGGATATGGATGGACCGGGAGCAACCAAACAACAATGTATAGCAGATACTAATGCTTTTGATAATGAAACATGGATATATAAATTATTTATAGAAAATAGACCTGCTAGATGGAGTCTATACATACAACCTCCTGCACTACTAGATGATAACTCTGTTAATCCTAGTGCTGAAAACTTAGAGAATTTACCTTATGAGTATTATAGGGGGCAAGTAGATGGTAAGACAGACGATTATATTAAAGTTATGTACAAAGTGATGTTTATTCCTCTACAGACTGGCAAACCTGTATATCCTGAATATAACGATACTCTCCATTGTATAGATCATGACAAGTTACAACCTCCCACTAAGTCCTTACCTCTTATTTGTGGTGGAGATAATGGTAGATGGAGTGGTTTTTTAATTGGTCAAATGGATGCTTTAGGTAGATTAGTGGTATTTGATGAACTAGTAAGTGATGATATAAACCTTACAGAGTTTAGTAAGATAATCGAAACTCACATGAAATTACATTACTCAGGCTATAAGTTTGAGTCATGGCTAGACCCTTGGGCTGCAAATACTAGAGGACAAGTAACAGACGACACAATGTTTAAAGTCTACAATAAAGCTGAATTACATCCAAGAACTTCCCAAACAGGTAGTCCTACTACAATGGTGGAAGCTATTAAGACAAAGTTAGGTAGATTAATTGTAGGGCAACCATCTATTATTATATCTAGCAAGTGTAAGACACTTAGAAAAGGCTTAAACGGTGGCTATGAGTATAAACGTGTTAATGTGAGTGGGGATAGATACAAAGATAAGCCAGATAAAGGCATTTATTCTCATATATGTAATGCTTTTGAGTTCCTAGTAGATGGGACAGGAGCTAGTAGAGAGTTAGTGAGTAGTAATAAGTTTAAAAATACAGGACCTATTACAATTAATGCTAACTTTAACCCTTTAGCATAGGAGCATGTGATGAATATAACTCCTGAAATGGTTTTAATGTGGGTAGAAAGTAACCCAAAACGATATTATAAGAAAGGTAAAATATACGGACTAATTAGCACTTTTGAGGGGAAAGATGGTATTCTGTATATTAGTGCTATGGTACAAGACATAGATTCTCCTTTTACTAAAGATATGTTAAAAGATATAATAACATGGTATAATCAGCGTGTAATTTGTTTAATAACTGATGTTGAGAGTAAACAAGGATTGATACGTAGAGTTCTTGAGAAATATAACTTTAGTTTTACATATAAAGATAAAATTATGTATAGTATCGGAGGTTTAACATGGCAACAGCAGCAGTAGTATTAGCGTGGGCAGCAGGAGCATCGGCAGTAGCCGGAGTAGCATCAGTTGCAGTATCAACCAAAGCAGCAGCAGAGCAAAAAAAAGCTACAGCAAGAGCAGAAGATAAAGCAGAAGAAGCACAAGTAGCACAAGAAAAAATAGCCTTAAGTGAGAAGAAAGCAGCAGATACTAAGCTAGAAGAGCAAAGAGCTAGAATACTTAAAGGTCAGCAAGGAAGAGGTGGTTTACTATTTGGTAGTGAGCTAGGTGTAACAGNNAAGCAACATTAGGAGCATAAGATGAGTGAATTTAGAAGTGAGAATTTTGGCAGAATAGTGTGTGGTGGTTGTGGAGAAGCAACAACAATAGAGCCGGGGCAGATATATGCAGGACTCAACTGTACATGTGGAGAACCCATTAAGGGTTCAGATACAGAGAAGTCTACACCTGTGCAAGAAGAGTTAGATTATATTAAGACTCAGACTGTAATTGTTATCGGTATGTTTAAAAATGGAGACTATGAGGTTTGCAATGGTAATGATTTGAGTGATACTTGGAGAGTTCCAAAAGAAACATTTGAAAATACTTATGAGGTAAAAATCAATGAAGCTCCTGCGCCTAAAGCAACTAATGAAAAAAAAGATAGTTTACCAAAAGGAAGTGATTCACTAGCTAAGGTTAAATAAATGAGTAGCAAAGTAGATAAACTAAAAAAAAGACATTCAAGAGCTAAACAAGCTTATCATGCTTACCAAAGCGTGTTAAGAGATGCTTATACTTATGCACTTCCAGATAAGGGATATTTTGACACTCTATCAGGGGGTAAGCGTACCACTAGAATTTATGATAGTACAGCTATTTTGGGCTTAGGTGTGTATGCTGACAAGGTACAACAACAATTAGTGCCACCTTGGAGAGAATGGTTTAAACTTATTCCGGGTAGTGAGATAGATGATGAGACTGCTGATGCAGTGCAACCAGACTTAGATAAAATCACAGATGTGCTATACGATCACATCAACCACTCAAACTTTAATACTAAGATAAACGAGGCTTTTCAAGATGTAGGTATATCCACAGGTATCTTAACATGTGAAGAGGGAGACGGTATCGAAAGTTCTCTTACATTTAATGCTATTAGTGTAGAAGATGTAGCTATGGAACACTCTCAAACAGGTATCGTAGAGAATATATTTAAGTCTTTCTCTATGCCTATTAGAGAGATCGAAGAGGTTATTAGAGGGGCAAAACTTACACCTAAACTAAAGAAGATGTTATCTGATGACGCATTAGCTGAGATAGACTTAGTGGAAGCTATTGTTAAAAATGAGAAAGCTAAATACGATCATGTTGTTTACTGGGAAGAAGAAGATGAGATTATCTATGAAGTAGAAGATGATACTAATCCTTACATAGTGTTTAGGGAGCGTGTTACATCAAAAGGTATTTACGGTTTAGGTCGTATTATTCAGTTGTTGTATGACATCAAAGTATTAAATAAAATATCTGAAATGGACTTACAGAATGCAGGTCTAGCTATTGGTGGTGTATGGACTGCTACAGATGATGGTGTGTTAAATCCTTATACTGTTCGTATTGCACCCGGTACTGTTATTCCTGTGTCTAGTAACTCTAATCAAAACCCCTCATTACGTCCTTTAGATGTTGGTAGTAACTTTCAAATAGCACAACTCAAAATAGAACAAAAACAAGACTTAATTAACAAAACTTTGTTTAATATGTCTCTCGGAGAAGTTAGCAGAACTCCGGTTAGAACTCTTGGAGAAAACGAGATGCGTTCTATCGACCAAGCGCAGGTTACAAATGCTGCATTTAGTAGGTTCCAAACTGAGTTACTTGAGAGACTTATTAAGCGTATAGTAGATGTATTGCAAAAAGCAGGTAAGATTAAACCTATTATCGTAGATGGTAAAGAGGTTACAATCAAGTTTACATCTCCATTAGCTAAGCAACAAGATCAACTAGATACTAATACGCTAGTAGAATTTGCTCAGACTCTTGCAGCTACCGGAATACCATTAGAAACAGTAGGTGCTAAGATTAAATTTGAAGATGTGCCTGTATTTATTGCTAAGAATGTTGGTGTACCTGCCGAACTTATCAGAACACCTGAAGAAGAAATGCAGTATAGTATGCAACAACAACAAGCTGCACAATTAGCAGCTCAACAAGGTATGCCAAGTGAATAAATTGCTAGATACTCTCACTCTTAAAGGTTATAGAAATAGACGAAAAGCACAACAGTCTCAAGAGCAACATAACGCTGAGCTGTTAGAGATTAATAATGCTTATTATAGACTATTTACTAGCGATGATGGTAAGTTTATACTAGACCATCTAGTTAGAACTCAACTAACAGGTGCAATAGCTATGCAAGGGGATAATTACTTAGATATAGGTGAAAAACAAGGTAGAGCTAATCTAGTACAAGAAATTATTATGCGTGTTGAACGCGCAAAAACAAGCTAGAAAACTAGCGGAGGTAGCTTATGGCTTCCACAAAAACCACGGCAANNGCCCTACTTAAAAAGGACACCTAATGTCACTAATTCCAGATGAACAATCGACAGAAACAACGACAGAAGCCCAAACTGAGACAACAACTACAGAGAGTACAGATACTACTCAACAAACTACAACTACTGATGGTACTACAAAAGGGTATTTGTTAGCTGATGGTGTAGATGCTGAGGGAGATGCTCCTGAATGGTTTAAGGGAAGTAAATATAAGACTGTATCTGCTCAAGCAGAAGCATACAATGAACTAGAGTCTAAGTTTGGAAGCTTTACAGGTGCGCCAAAAGAGGGCAAGTATGAGATAGAGGGTGCAGACTTTGAGAATAGTCCACTATTAAAACTTACTGCTGAATGGGGAGCTGAGAATCAATTATCTAACGATGGTTTAGAGTCTCTAATAGCTAAAGTTAATGAGTTGGCAGCTAGTCAGATAGAAGAAGACTCAGTAAATGCTAAAACTGCTTTGGGTGATAATGCCGATAAACGCTTAGGCGATATATCTCAATGGGGTAAAAACAATCTAAGTCCTGATGAGTTTACACAGTTCCAAGGTCTAGCACAAACAGCCGGACAAATAGAAGTTATAGAGAAGCTAATAAGTCTTACTAAAAACTCCAAGCTAGTAGAGACTCCATCTACACCACCAAAAGGTAATCAAGATGCTATGGAAGAACTAACTAAGATGCAGTTAGCTACCGATGATAAAGGTAAGCGTATGATGGACAATCCTGCGTACAGAGCTAAATACAATGCTAAAAAGGCTGAATTGAGTAAATAGTATGTTATACTTACAACAGAACAATTACTTACACTTCAAAGAATACCCTCTTTCATAGAGGCTCTAAGAGGATAAGATGTTAAAGTTTAGGATTAAGCTTGACTCTTCTCTTAGAGTCAAATACCAAAATATCCGTAAAAACAACAAAACTAAATAAAAGGAAAGATAATGTCAAAAGAAGGCTCAACAGTCGCAAAAGTTGAGTTTGATACGGAAGTAAAACATTCTTATCAAACAATGTCAGCTACACTAGCAGGAACGACAACAGAGCGAAAAGGTGTAGTGGGTAACGAGTATAAGTTCCGTAAAATGGGTAAAGGCCAAGCAAGTAAGCGTACTGCTCCATCAGCTGATGCAATTCCTATGAATGTAGATCACGGCTTCGCTGTATGTCTATTGCAAGATTGGGATGCTAATGAGTATACTGATATTTTTAATGCACAGGATGTAAATTTTGATGAAGTAAAAGAGTTAGGACAGACAATCGCAGGTGCAATAGGTCGTAGAGATGACCAACTTAAAATTGATGCTATGGCTGCAGGTACTTATAATGCTACTCCAGTTCAAGGAACATCAGGAGGTTTAGTTGGTACAGCTATTGGTGGTGCAGATACAAACTTAAATATCGCTAAACTTACAGCTATTGCTAAGTTCATGGATGATAACGAAGTACCTGCTGAGGGTAGACACCTTGCATTTAGTGCATCAGGTAAATCATCTTTACTTAACACTACACAAGTAACATCAAGTGATTACAACACCGTACAAGCTCTAGTTCGTGGTGAGATTAATACATTTATGGGATTCACTTTCCATATGATTGGTATTCGTACTGAGGGTGGATTACCAAAAGCCGCAGCAGTAAGAGATGGTTATGCATGGCATGAGTCATCTATTGGTTATGCTAACGGTATTGACATGACTACTTCTGTAGATTGGATACCAACTAAAAAATCTTGGTTATCAGCAGGTAACTTAAAAGCTAATGCAGTTATTAGAGATATTGACGGTATCGTTAAATATCAAGCAACAGAAGCATAAGGAGTCTTAAATGGCATTTGATAGAACATTATTCGCTAACAACAGTATGGGTGCAGGTAATTCTGCTCCCGGAATTTTCTCTTACAAGGGTTCAACAAATACAAAAGCAGAAGTTATCGCTGATAGCTTCTTTGATGATATTGCAGATAGATTAGAAGTAGATGATTTAATTTACTCTTCTACTTCTGATACTACACCAGTATTACTTTGTGTAGTATCTATTTCGGCTGCAGATGTAGTAGTAACAGGTTATCCTCTAGTAGCATAATCTTTTTAGTAGATTAGCATTAAGGTCGCCACTTAACGCTAATCTACACTAAAGGATTAATTATGGCATCTAAAGTAGAGATAGCATCAAACGCAATGGTACTTATAGGAGCTAATCCTATTTCATCTTTCACAGAGGGTACAGAGGGTACTGTAGCTGATGCACTATATGAAAGTACATATACTTCAATACTTGCATCTTTTAGATGGAGGTTTGCCAGTAAACAAGCTGTATTAAGTAAGCTAACTACTGCACCTTTAAACACGTGGCAATATCAATATCAAATACCTACGGATTTATTAGTAATTATTAAGACTGAGTTCTTAGGTGATTATGAAATATTCGGGGATAAACTATACTCAAACTCTCCTAGTCTTTCTATTGATTACATATATAGAGTTCCAGAAACATTATTACCTGCTTATTTTGTAAAAGCCTTAGAGTTCTTACTAGCTGCTCAGTTTGCAGTACCTATTACAGACAATACACAAAGAGCTACATTATACGAGACTCTTTATGAGAAGCAATTAGCAAGAGCTAAAAATATAGATAGTACACAACGACCTCAAGTAGCAATACAAGATAGTCCATTGATGGGTTTATAATGGCGCGTCAAAGAGTTCAACAAAACAGTCTAATCACAGGGGTAATAGCACCTACTTTGTTTGGTAGAGTAGACTTAGATAAGTATTACAATGCTGTAGCAGAGGCAGAGAATGTAGTAATTAGTCCTCATGGTGGTATGATTAGAAGAGATGGGCTAAAAGCCCTTACTGATGTACCAACAGGCTCTAGGTTATTCAGTTTTGAATTTAGTATTACACAAAATTATGTTTTTGTTCTTACTACTACAAATTTAATAGTATATTTACCTGATAGTGGAACACCTCTAGCTACGATAGCGTGGTCCACTCCTTTAACAGTTACGCAACTTAACGATATGGATATTATTCAGAGTGCAGATACAACGATAATAGTGCATGAAGATTTTAATCCTTTATTAATACAAAGACAAGGAAGCGACACATCCTGGTTAATAAGCAATATGGCTATAACAAATATACCTAAATTTGATTATGATAGTACAAAAGTACCAACTAAATTTAACTACGGAACAAGCTTAACAACTGATGTAAAAATAGGGGATATTGTATACAACAATGATGGCAACGCTACTAATGGTTTAGATGAATATTTATATAAAGCTAAAGTTGCACAGACAAGCATAGATTTAGCCACTCAAGATTATACAAATGCTACGAATTGGGAAAACTTAGGTATTCGCCCTGATGCTTGGGGAGATACCGGAGGGATGCATACCGATCATGGATGGTTACGAACTTGTAGTTTCCATCAAGGTCGTCTATATTTCGGAGGCTCTAAAGATAAACCTACTAGCGTATGGGGTAGTGTTGTTAATAACTTCTTTGACTTTGACACAGGAAAAGATGATGTACAATCTGATGATGCTATTTTTGATACTTTAGATACGGACCAATTTAATGCTATAGTAAACATAGTATCTAGTAGAACATTGCAAGTAATCACAGCAGGGGGAGAGTTTACTAACACTGCTGATGTTATCACACCTACAACAAGTGCATGGGTTCGAGATACAGGATATGGAGGTAGCAGAGTTAAACCTGTAGTATTGGACGGTGCTACTTACTTTATGGATAGATTTCGCAAAACTGTAAGGGGTTTTATCTACTCTTTTGATGAGAACGGATACACAACTCCACCTATTAGTATTTTAGCAGAGCATATTATAAATAATGTACAAGACTTAGATATTGTTAGAGGTTCTAGTATTTCAGTATCTAATCTACTTTATTTAGTAAACGGAGATGGTACAGTAGCAGTATTTAATACCATGAGAGCCGAACAGATAGCAGGTTGGACTAAGTGGACAACAAACGGACTTTTTAAGCGTGTAACAGTCACTAGCGATAGAGTTACATTTATTGTAGAGCGTGACGGTACTGAATACTTAGAGACTTTAGATAATACTGTACTGCTTGATCATGCTTTTGCTACAACAGCCTCAGATAAAGTAGAGGTAGATGCTTTACTATTTGCTAATGAGATACGCGTAGTAGCAGACGGTGTAACTCAAACAGCAGTAGCAACTATAGAAGATACAGGCAAATATTATGGAGTAGCCGATAGAAATGCAGATGTTATTTATGCAGGTATGAATTATGATGTAAAGATTAAGACTCTACCTATATCAGCTAATACACAAATAGAGGGAAATATAGTAAATATACCTAGGCGAATTACAAAAGCTATTGTAAATCTTTATGAATCAAGAGGTGTTTATATAAACGGTAAACTAGTAACTTCACGTAAATTTGGTACTAACAACCTAGATGTAGCCTTAGAGCCTATAACAGGTATTGAAAGCGTATATCTATTAGGCTATAATGTATCAGCAGATGTAGAAATTACACAAACAAATCCTGAGCCTATGCAGTTACTAGCTTTAGACTTAGAAATATCATATTAAAGGATAGATAATATGCCCCCTTTACAAAGTCTAAACATTCCTACATCAGGGTATACCCCTATAGCACAAACACCAACAAGTAGCTTTGTAGCAGGAGCAGGAGCTATTAGTGCTGTAACAAGTGCATTTAGTGCTTACCAAGCCGGACAAATGCGAAAGATTGCTTATGAACATGAAGCTGCTGTAGCTGAAATTAACGCTAAACAGATAGAAATAGAGGGCATGTTTGTAATAGCCGATAAGACTACAGAACTTGCAAATATTCTAGCATTACAAAGTGTAGTAGCTGCAGCATCTGGCAGAGTAAGTGGTGAGGGTTCGTTACAACAGATACAGGCTACAAGCGAAGCAGCACTAGCTAAAGATGTAGAACGCATAAAAGTAACAGGTAGAGCAAGACAAGTAGCAACACTTATGGATAGTGAAACTAAAAGAGCAGCAGGACAAAGTGCAGCAGCTCAAGGTTTACTTAGTGGAGTTTCAGAGCTAACAACAGGTTTAGCTAAAGCTGAAAGATTTATAGCGTAGAGGAATTAGATTAATGGCTGAAATACCTATTTATAAAAGACAAAAAACTGATGATAGTGTTAGATTTGGTGCAGGTGCAGCAGGTGTAATTAGAGAGCAAGTCAATGCTAGTGATAGATTACAAGCAAGATTAGCAGGTGGTATAGATGTAGTTACCCAATTAGCAATGCCTATTATTACAGAAGAGACAAAACTAAAAGCTATACAAGATGTAAAAGATGGAAACATTAATAGTAAATCTGTAGCTGCAGTAGCTCAAGATGTATATAAACGCACTGCTGAGAGTTCATTAATGGCAGATGTAGAAGTAGGAGCTAAAGAACTAGGCACTAATTTAGTTAATGAACAAACTGCATCAGGTAGATATGATTTAAACGCTATTAACTCTTCCTGGAATAGTTATGTAGGTGGTACAACAGCAGGTATCAAAGATATTACAATTAAGAATAGTATTGAACAAAAACTAGCTAAGATGGGACAACAATTCCAAGGGCAAGTAGCTACATTGCAAACTGTTCAACAACGCAAAATACAGCAGAAAAACCTAAAAGCAAAATTAGAGATGGATACAGAATCATTAAAGGCATCTTTAGGTGTAAATGCTGAGGATACCATACAAACACAAACAGAGATAGCATCAACTTTAGGTATTCTAGTAGAGAGTAATATGATAAGTTCTGATGAAGCTACTCAACTAAACAAAGGCATAAACAAAGAAGCTTACTTAGACCAACAGCAACGAGCATTTAAAGCAGCAATGATAGCAGGTAATGGCGAAAAGTTTATAGAAAAATTTGATAAAAGTAAACAACCTCTATTAGATGAGACTGAGAAGCTTAGAAAGATAGCTAGTTTTGAGGCTCAAATGAGTGACACAAGACGCGATGCTAATTCAGCAGGAATAGCACTTAAAAAGACTTATAAGCTAGATGTGAATGAGGGTATCAAGGTATATAAAAGTGGTAAAAGACCTGACAATGAATTAATTCTAGATGAACAGGTAAAAATGCTAGACGAGGGTAAACAAAGAGAGTACCAAAGAGCAAAAGTAGTACAATCAGCTATGTCAAGATTCTCTGATTTTACTTTACCTGAGCAAGAAGCATATATTAATAGTGCAGAAGCTAAAGAAATATCTAATATTTATGGTGTTGAAGTACTAAATGAAGCTAAAGAAGTAATTGCTAATAAAAAAAGATTAGCGAAAACAGATCATATCTCATTAGCTGTCCAAGATGGTATATTTTATCAACCCAAAACAATAACATTTACTGATTTATCATCATTAGGCGAAAGGTCAGAACTAAATGCGATAGCATCAGGATATTACGGAACATCATCAAAATTTTTAACATCAACAGAAGCAGAAGAAATCTCAACAGTTTTAAATGATATAAATACTCCGATGTCTTCAAAATTAGATTTTTTAGAAAGAGTACAAGCAAGTATTCCAAGCGAAGCCGATACTTTATATAACCAACTTCTAAAAAAAGGAGCTTCTGTCTATGCCTTTGCAGGTTCTTTAATATCAGAGGAAAAGAGAGATGTAGCAGTTGGAGTATTAAGAGGACATGAACTTTTAAAAACAGTAGGTCCACAAGATTACATCAAGGAGTCGAGAAGAAGCCTACTCTCAAAAATCGGAAACGCTATGACGAAATCAAGTCCACAAGATGTGGAAGCTCTTGTGAATTCATCCTTAGCGTATGCGGTATTTCTTGCAGAGAAAAAAGGGGATATTACAGACCTCAAAGGAAGTAATGCGAGACAGGCAATAAACGACTTAACTAATGGGATGCACCAAAGAAATAATCAAGACTTATTTCTCCCTAACGGAGTAGACTCTAGCGATTTTGATGATTGGATAGAGGATAGACTAAGCATTGAGAGTTTCAAAGATGTTCAAGGAATGAAACCTGCCGAAGCTTTAGCTTTTACACAAGGGAACAAAGCGAGAATAACATCCGTAGGAGCAGGACGATACGCTATATATGACAGCATGGGAAGAACATTGCAGGATACAAGTGGGAAGCCATTAATCATAAGGTATTAAGATGCTATTTAATGAAACAGAATTAGAAGATACTCAACCTATAACAGAATACACCNNAAAAGAGCCTACTAGATGGGAAACAATCCAAGCATCTTACGATAATTTCGTTTCTGTTACTTTATCAAACTCTAAAGATAAACACTACAAAGAAGTAGTGAGTGAAGCGAGTGGCGAGTGGACGACAGCTGACCCAGACAATAAAGAGCTATATAATAGAATAGCAAATTATGATGAAAGAGATATAAATAAATTAGAAGCTCTATATGAGACTAATCCTGAGATGATTGAGGGATTTCAACAAACAAACCCTTTTAATGCGGATATTTTCTTGACAGAAGATTTTTTAAAGATGAAAGATTTACAAGGACTTCACGGATATGAANNTAATGAGCTAAATGATAAAGTATTAGCTAAAGCAAACTTAGAATATTCAGAAAGTAGTAAAACATTAGAAGCCTCTGAATTTTGGGGGATGGAATTATTGGGTACTGCCGGAGGAGCATTAACAGATATTAAAACTCTTCAAACCTTACCACTAGGAACAATAAAGATAGGTGGAACAGTTGCAGCTAATGCAGGGAGAGCAATACTTGAAGAGATGGGAATAGAACTTCTTGCACAAACAAGTATAGCCCCAGAAATATACTCATTTAAAAAAGAACTTGGGATAAAAACTTCAATAATCCAAGAAGCAACAACAGCAGTAACAAGTATTGTTGGGGCAGGATTATTTAGAGGGGTAGGGAGTGCAGCATTTGATTTAACAACAAAAGGTATCACAAAGTTAAAACTAAAAGACCCAGACCTTGGGTTGGATTATGAGAGGTTGGCTTCAACCCAAGCAACAGAGGATTTGGCTTCCCATGTTGAAAATTTACAAAAAACAGAGTTTGGTGATGAAGTGGTAGAGATTAAAAACCCTAATGCTAAAGGGGAAGAACTTAACAAAGCAGCACCAATACCAGAGCATGACCCTAAAATAGTTAAACAAGCACAAGAAGTACAGACCCCAAAAGCAGAAGAAAAACTTGAAGCATTGCCAGACCTAAAAGTTCATTCAGGAGTAGATGAAGCAGGAGAACCAGTTTATAAATCTTATAGAGAGTTGATTGATGAATTAGATGCAGAAGAAACAATATTAAAAGGGATAGAAAAATGCCTAGTATAGACAGAGATTGTATAGATTTATTAAAAGATGTTCCTCAGTACATAATAGATGATATGAAAGCATCAAAAAACCCAAAAACACGAATGGATGAACTAAAAGCAGCGAATAAAAAAGCAAAAGAATTGCTAGATATGAGACTTGTTGCACATAATAAAGCAGAGGTTTTGTTGAGTTCACATCCTAATGGTCCAAAAGCCGGACTTGTTGGAATAATCACTAACGATTCATGGGCGAAAGCACAAAATTCAAACGTACAATACAAGCAAGAAGCATTACAGGGGTATGTAGAAAAATTTATTTCTTTAACAAAACAGAACTTATCAACTAAAGTATTCGGACTTAAAAGAGATGTTGACCTAGGAAGAGCTTTTGTTAAAGCAGTGATAGATGGAGATGCAACAAATCCTTTAGCTTCAAAAATGGCACAAGAAGTAAACACTGCTAATGATTTTATGAGAACAAGATTTAATAAATTTGGTGGAGAAATTGGTACATTAAGAACAGGAAAGGGATATTTACCACAAACACACGATTCTATAGCAATCAGAAACACACCTAAAGAAGTATGGACAAAATTCACATATGATTTACTAGATGATGTGGGAAAGATGGATGTAGACAGGGGAGCATTAGATTTAGACATGGTTTATGACACAATAGCGACAGGTGGATTAAATAAGGTCGAGGGTACTGGTGGAGGTGGAAGAAAATCAACAGTTAAGAAATACACAGATGAAAGAGTTTTAGACTTTAAAGATGGTGATGCTTGGCTAGATTATCAGGAACGCTTTGGGGCAAAAGACCCTATGGCAACAATGGACGACCATATTAGAAGAATGACTACTGATATGGCACTAATTGAAACTCTAGGACCTAACCCCGACGCAATGTTTAAAACCTTGTTGGCAAGTGTAGAGGCTAAAAATGTATTAGCAGGGGAGAAAAAACCAGCAGTAGGATTAGACTTGTTATCTGACATGTATGAAGTTGTTAGTGGTAAAGTTGATGCAGATGTAGGTAGATTTACTTATGCCCCCGCACTTCAAACACTAAGAGCAGTCAATACTGCAACAATGTTAAATAATGCAGCTATTTCAACAATCACAGACCCAATTTTGGCATCATTTACAGCAGGGTATAGAGGAATGAACCCCCTCACTACATTAGGTGGCTATTTTAAAAATATTGTTCGGACAATGGGAAAAAGAACTTTTGAAGAAGAACAGCTTATGGGACTAGGTGCAGATGTTTTCGGCTCAGAAGTAACGAGAAGATTTAGTGAGCTTGGTGGTGGATGGTGGGCGAAAGCATCAGAAGCAGTAATGAGAGCAACATTAATGAACATTTTAACAGAGTCCTCGAGGATGTCAATCAAAGCACAATTCTTTAAAAAGTTTTTAGGGAAAAGGAAAATTTCTGATTTAACACCAGATGAGCATATAAGGCTACTTGAAAAAGTAATGGAAGAGGCTTCATATGGGGTAATTATGGGAGATGTAAGAGCAAGGGCAATTTCAACCGCAGGAAAGCCGAAAGGAACAATAACGGGCGAAATTAGAAGAAGCTCTACTCAGTTCATGACTTTCCCCGTTTCGTTCATGGTAAAACAGGGGGCGAGAATGATAAGACAAAATACTGGAGCATCAATCGCAGGATATGGAGCTATGCTATTTACATTAATGACAGCAGGGGGAGCATTAGCAATGATGGGGAAAGATGCTTCTAAGGGATATGGAGTAAGAAAGGGATTTAACCCTTTTAATGAAGATAATTCTAATGAAGATATTATGAAGTTTTGGGCGGCAGCAGCACTTCAAGGCTCAGGAATGGGAATAGTAGGAGATTTTATATTCAGTGATGTTAATAGGTTTGGAAGAAGTAAAGCCATTACAGCCGGTGGTCCAACTGCTAGTGTTGGAGGAGACTTACTAAAATTAACTTATGGAAATATCCAAGAACTTGCACAAGAAAAGGATACTCACTTTGGTTCGGAATTGGTTGATTTTGCGAATAAACACGCAAACCCTGTAAAAACTTGGTACACACAGGCTGCATGGAATGAGTACGCAATAAGAAATCTTAAAATAATGCTAGATGAAGATTTTGAGAAAAACGAAAGAAGAAGAGAACGCAAAAGAGATAAAGAGTATGGACAAACCAAACACGAGTGGTTATTGGATTCAAGAGAAGAAGTAACAGAGGTAGTCGGAGCAGAGAACATTCAAGAGTCTATTTTCGATTAGAATTTTAGATATAATAAACCATTAAAAAGGATATTCACATGAGTTTTAATTCTAATCCGGGTAAACAAGCTTTTACTGCAACAGCAAGTCAGACTAATTTTGACTTTAATTTTAAGATATATGTAGATAGTGATATTAAAGTATATCTCACTCCAACCGGGCAAGACCCAGACGATACTACCGATATTCTTATCTTAGATACTGATTACACGGTTAGTATAAACGGAGACTTAGGAGGTAGTATTACTCTACTAAGTGGTGCTACTTTAAACGATACAATAGTAATAAATAGAGACTTGCCAGTTACTAGAGATATTAGCTATGTTACTCAAGGGGATTTATTAGCAGATACTATAAACTTAGATCAGAATTACCAAACATATCTTATTATAGATAGTTTTGTGGCTCTCAATGCTGCTATAGTATTGCCAGTATCAGCAACAAGTGTGTCTACAAAATTACCTGCAGTAACACCCAACAGTTATTTAAGATGGAATTCAACAGGGGATGCGATTGAGAATGATACTACAATTCCTGATGCAGTAGTTACCACTTCTGATAATGTGTTAGATGCTAATAGTTGGGCTAATGAGGCAGAGGATACACCTGTAAAAGTATATACAAATGGTGTTGGAGCTAATAGAAGCCCTATGGTTTACTCAGCTTTGCATTATCAAGCAAAAGCTAACGGATTTAGTGATGAGGCAGAGTTAGAAAAATGGGATGCAGAGGCAAAAGCTTTAACTTCTTTGAGTTATGCTACTGAGCCTGAAGATATACCAGTTAATCTTATTACTTCTGATGGCGATGGTACATTCACATATGCACCTCAAGCTGGTGTTTTTAGTGCGTTACACTATTCAATAAAATCAGGTACTATACTGGGTAATTGGGAATTTGTAGATAATAAACTTAAATTCTTAAATGCTACTGGGGCTCATATTCATGGCTCAACAACGGATGGAAGCGATACCGGTGCTTTGGCTTTATCAGCGGGTGGAAATGAGTCCTCAACTAGAGGTGCTGTAATCAATCTTTATGGAGAACAACACGATACCTGGGCTGGAGAATTATTCTTAACACCAGTAACAGACGCAGCATTAGGTAGAATAAATCTTGAAGCAATAACACAATCAAGAAGAGGTATGACAATTAATGCTAGATGGGATTTAGTTCTTGGTACTTATGATGCTAAAGATGTCCCTGACCCCGATGGAATACTTCATGTTCTAGGAAATTATGGAACGCTTGGAGTAGATACTCCACAAATACCAAGTTTTACTGCTCAAACAAATGCTAATCTTGCAGTGTTTGAACAGAGAGGCACATCGAACGGGATTACTATTGCAACAGAGAATAGTGTTATTGGTAGATTGGCTTTTGGCGACCCTGAAAATGCTGGTGCTGGACAAATAACATATAATCATGCTGATGAGAATATGGTGTTCTCTAATGTTAATGGAGAGTCTGCTAGAATAGATGAAAACGGGAAGTTATCTGCTACTGACTATGATGGGAAAAATGTATGTTCTGCATGGGTTAGGTTTAATGGACAAACAACCCCACCAACAATTATAGATTCGTACAATGTGTCTAGTGTAGAAAGAATATCTACTGGTAAGTTTAGAGTGCATTTTGCAACTTCTTTACCAGTTGGGTATTCAGCATCAGGACTTGCTTCATTAGGAGGCACAGCAGTAGTGCAACTAGGTTTTGAAACGGATAATAGTGCAACAGGTGCTTCTTGTGATGTTACATCATTAAGAAGTGATACTGGTGCAGTAATAGAAAGAGCATTAAATACAGTTTCATTTTTTGGAGGAAATTAAAATGGTAGGATATGGAAAATTAAATACAGATGGAACACTAAGGTCATGTTCAGAGCAACTTGATGGAATGGTGCCATTAAGCAATTTTGATACAGATAAAAATGGAAAATATTATGGGTTTTATAAATTTAGTCCTAGTAAAGATAAATATATAGCTGACACATTAAAAATACAATTTGAGTTAGATGAAATTTTTTTAGAGGATATAAAAGAAACTAAAACTAAAGCTCTTGATGAACTTATCATTACCCACAATACAGTGGCTTATGATGCAAATGGTAAAGCTATTGGAAATATGGCTGCTGTTATGGGTATAGCAAACTTCAAATATAATCAATTGGTTTCTTTAGGTGTATTAGATGATGTAACTGGTGATTATGTACCAATGACACCTTTAGAAACTTATACTTTTGTATATAAAACTTCTAAGATTTGGTGGAAAGGTGCTGATGATAATCCACATGAAGTAATGATTGAAAGTGTTTGTGAAGCACTTGAAAAGTCCATGCTTGAAGTGGCATCAATTATAGGGGTTTAAAATGATAACTTTATCAGCACCAACTACTTACACAGAATTGTCTCCTGAACAGAAAAAAGAGATTTGTAATGGTTGTGGTGCCAAAGGTGGATGGATAAAAGTTCCTAATTTCTTATTCAAAGCTTCATGTAATTAACACGATTTTTATTATTGGCTAGGTTGCTTAGAAAACGATAGAATCAAGTCCGATAAAGCTTTTTACAAATGGATGAGAATTGACATAAAACAAGCTAAGTCGATTAAAAAACCTTATTATCATGCGTGGGCTTTAACTTACTATTTAATGGTTAAATATTTTGGCAAAAAGTATTTTAACTATTCAGATGCTTATAAAACTTTAGCCGATATATAGTATAATAACAAAAAAAGGATTAATTGTGACTCCTACACAACAACAGTTAGAAGCAGATTTACCACACACTCCTATAATTCAATCATTAACCGAAAATCTCGAAAGCATTACTTCAATGGTCGAAGAAGATAGAGAGTTTAACAAAATGGAATTTGAAAGAGGTACTGAAAAATTTAAAGAATTAGGTGAGGGACAAAGAGAACAAGCAAAAGGATTAAGAGAAGTCAAAAGTGAGGTTTCTGAAATGAAAGAGGACTATAAAAAAGGTGTGAAAGAAATCGTCGACACTATACACAACAAAGAACTAAGCGATCTTAGAGTAGAAATAAGAGATGCTAAACAAAAAGAAAAAGATAATAAAATGTTTTGGAGTGGTGTAGGTAAAACGGTTTTAAGTGCTATCGTTATCGCTATTGTTTTGTTTGCTTTATCAAAAATAGGGCTAACAGCACCTTAATGATTTACAAAGGTATTGCATTAACCGACTATCACATAAATTGGATAAAAACTTATGTGGTGTTGGATTATGATAACCTTGATAGATATTTAGATGAAGATAAGGACTGGCAAAATATCTTCAATAGATATCTTCTTAAAATAAAAATATACAAAGCACTATTTAATTTCGGAATATATGGATTGTTTTATAGTGTTGCAATTTTAATAAAAGGATAGAAAAATGGAATGGAAAGATATAGGACAAACAATCGGCAAAGTTGCACCAATGTTGGGAACACTATTAGCACCTGCTACGGGTGGTGCTAGTATTGCGATAGGTGCTTTAGTGTCAAGTGTGTTGGGTGTTGAAAATGAACCACAAGCGATAGCAGATGCTATTAAAAATGATCCAGAAGCACTAATCAAAATAAAAGAACTTGAATTTAAAGAGCAGGAGAGTTTAAGAAGCCAAGTGTTAGAACTTGCAAAACTTGAAAGTGCTAAATATGACAAAGCCCACGATACATATCAATCTAAAAACGAAATGGCTGATGAAGTAGCAAAACAAATAATAGCAAGGAATTTACCACTTATCGGCATATTGGTTGTTTTGAATGTTGCGATAGTATATTTTTTCAAAGAAAATGCAACATTAATAGCAATCGCATCTAATGTTATTGGTATATCTATTGGGAATTTGTTTGCAGAGCGTCAATCTATCGTAAATTTCTTTTTCGGTTCAAGTTTAGGAAGCAAAGAAAAATCTATGCAAATAAACAAAAGAGGCTCAAATAATGATAATCAAGCTTAAACGATTCAAAAGCGATAGTGATGGTACAATCGGCACTCTTTCAATAGATAACGAGCCTAAATGCTTTACTATGGAAGATGCTCACCACGATGTAAAAATCCCTACAAAAACTCGTATCCCTATGGGTAGTTATATTGTCAAACTTAGAAACGAGGGTGGTATGACTCAACGCTACGCTAAAAGGTATGACAATCATAAAGGTATGCTATGGCTTCAAGATGTACCTAATTTTGAATGGGTTTATATTCACACAGGTAACACAGATGAAGACACCGACGGTTGTATCTTAGTTGGAGATATTGCCGATTTAAACGAAAATAGAAAAATGGTAGGTGAAAGTCGTGACGCTTATCAAGAAATATATGCAATTATATCAGGTGCTATTCTAAATGGTATCCAAGTACGAATTCAAATTATTGACGAGGGATAACCTATGGTCCAGTTATTTTTCTTTTTATCCCATCAAAATTAGTAGTCATTAATTTAGCATCGCAAAAGGTGGTTAAAGATTTTTTATCAAACTTCACAACCATTATAGTTTTATCTAATGAAAAACTTTTGACAACACCTCGACCAAAGCCATCGTATTCACAGTAAACTAAATCCCCTACTTTTGGATTAACTAACTTATCACGCTTGTATAAGTGATTGTATTTTTCTTGGAGTAAAACATCATAGAGAAACCAAACACGCTTAGAACATAACTTATCTTCACGCTCAAAGTCATATTTGATTATCGCTTCATCACTTTTAATCTGATTAGCGATAACTTCTTTTTTTATGTTGTTCCACTCTACTTTTGATATATTGTAGCTTTCTGAGTTTAGGGAGTATTTATTTTGCATCATTCCACAACTCATTTATATCTTTCATTAATTCATCTGTTTCAGTCAATGAATATCTTTTTATATCATCTTCAAAAGGGAATAATTCATAATAAGGGCTTCCAAAGCATCCTAGTCTATCATACCAATCAAGATAAACACTACATACCATTTCATCTTCTCGAATTATTATAAATCTTGCAACTGCTCCAGAATAGGGTGGAATTATTTTAACATTCCATTCTTCTTTAAAATTAAGAGTTGGAATTTCTTTATTTATCTCAGCCCACTTCTCGCCACTCTCAACCTCACTTCTCTTAATGGTGCTATTCACATAATCCTCTAGCTTATATTTATCCATCTTCAATCCTTTATGTATGTTTTTTCTTTTCAGATACACATATAATAACTAAGAGATTTAAAAGTGTCAAATCATACTAAATAATATTAAAAAAGAATTTATACATTCACTTCATATTAATTAATATCTTCTCATAGCATATTATTAATATTAAATAATATTAATAATATGTTTCTATACAATCCCTCTTTAATATCACTTTAAGCAATAATATATTATACTTTTGAATATCAAATAAAAGGATAAAAGATGACAGCAGACAAAAGAGCATTAAATAGACAATACTCTCAACCAAGCATATATCAAGAAGTTCACAAAGCTTTTAAAGTTATAGCCTCACTTGAAGATGTACCGTATCGCAAACTCACAGAAGACATAGCAATCGAAATGCTCAAAAAATACAACGCTGATAAAATCCCACAGATTAAAAAAGTGTTGGATGAATTAGAGCAGTTCGGGGAATTGTAATGTGTGAATTATATATAGTATCTATACTTATTGCGATTATAGGTTATGAGTATTATGAGTATAAAACTCGTAAGTGGGGCTGTAATTATGGAAGCTCTAAAAGATGAAATAGCTAATGCTATAAAAGAGTTAAAAAGTATAAAACTTGACTTGAAAATGGTTAAGTTAATGAGTAATTAAAAAGGATAGAAGATGAATAGAGCAAAAAGGATAGAAGATGAATAGAGCAAAAA
>LGOV01012460.1_pt1 | contig 27670 bp, 22 predicted proteins | sample 469881 | NCBI WGS metagenome assembly LGOV01 (sample SAMN03857199, study PRJNA290197) | marine sediment metagenome | biome: marine cold seep biome; feature: cold seep; material: marine sediment; isolation source: sample #5579, elevator 3A push core 41 containing 12 cm of sediment... ...
TTTGCCATCTGACCGCCATGGATGGCGAAAATGCCGGAATTGAAGGGATCATTTTTCCGGCCATGGCAAATGACCTCCTCTACGACCTATCCCCGGCGCCCCTGGCAACAAGCATGAAGCATGGCTAGATATACAGCTTTTTGCTTTTCCGCTATCCTGTGCTTCTTTGCAAGTCGGCAATGACACTTTTCAGCATTTGATATGGCTGCCAGTACGATTTTTCAGGGAACCGACGTTACATGACCCAGTTTGATGCCTCTCAGTACGGCGCGAGTTCCATCGAAGTCCTGTCGGGCCTCGAGCCGGTACGTAAGCGTCCCGGTATGTATACCGACACCACACGCCCCAACCACCTTGCTCAGGAAGTGATTGATAACAGCGTCGATGAAGCGCTGGCGGGCCATGCCACCGAAATTAACGTCGTGCTACATAGCGATGGCGGTATTGAGGTGCAGGATAATGGCCGAGGTATGCCCATCGACCTACACCCGGAGCATGGTGTTTCAGGCGTTGAACTGATATTTACCAAATTGCACTCGGGTGGCAAATTCTCCTCCACTAGCTACCGCTTCTCGGGCGGCCTACACGGGGTAGGGGTCTCGGTGGTTAATGCGCTATCGCGCCGGTTAGATGTCGAAGTCACCCGGGATGGGGCACGCCATGCCATGGCCTTCGAGTTCGGTGAGAAAGTCGAAGAGCTGCATGAAATTGGCAAAGCCCCCAAGCGGGCAAGTGGTACTTTGGTGCGTTTCTGGCCGGATGAGAGCTACTTCGATAGCCCCAAGTTAGCGCTAACCCGGTTGAAACACCTGTTGCGTGCCAAAGCGGTGCTGTGTCCCGGCTTAAAAGTCACGCTGGTAGAACCTGACGGCACTTCCACCGAGTGGGAGTTCGCCGATGGTTTGCGTGATTATCTGGTCGAAGCCACTGACGGCTATGAAGTGCTTCCGGCGGAGCCGTTTGTCGGCCACTTCAATGACGACGAGCACGGCGTAGACTGGGCGATTCAGTGGCTACCGGAAGGCGGCGAAGCGCTGCTGGAGAGCTACGTTAATCTGATTCCCACCCCCCAGGGCGGTACCCATGTAAACGGCTTCCGTTCCGGGCTGTTGGATGCGCTGCGGGAATTCTGCGAATACCGTAACCTGCTGCCCCGCGGCATCAAACTCACTGCTGATGACCTCTGGGAGCGCACCTCCTTTGTGCTCTCAGTGAAGATGCTCGATCCACAGTTTGCCGGGCAAACCAAAGAGCGGCTCTCATCGCGCACGATTGCCGGTTTTGTTTCCGGCGTCGTTAAAGACGCTTTCTCGCTATGGCTGAATCACCACGTGGATCAAGCCGAAGCAATTGCCGAGCTGGTCATCAGCGCGGCGCAAAATCGCCAGAAAAAAGCCAAAAAAGTCGCCCGTAAAAAGGTCACTTCCGGCCCGGCACTGCCCGGTAAGCTGGCGGACTGCTCCGGTCAAGATCCCGCCCAGAGCGAGCTGTTTTTGGTAGAAGGGGACTCTGCCGGCGGCAGTGCCAAGCAGGCGCGTAACCGCGAGACCCAGGCGATACTGCCCCTGCGCGGTAAGATTCTGAATACCTGGGAAGTGGAAACCCACGATATCTACGGCTCCCAGGAGGTGCACGATATCGCCGTCGCCATTGGCGCTGACCCCGGCAGCGCTGATCTGGAAAAACTGCGCTATCACAAGATCTGTATTCTCGCCGATGCCGACTCCGATGGCTTGCACATTGCCACGCTACTGTGCGCGCTGTTTGTACGCCATTTTCCGAGCCTGGTAGACGCAGGCCATGTGTATGTCGCCATGCCACCGCTTTACCGTATCGATCTGGGTAAAGAAGTGCACTACGCCCTGGATGAGAGCGAAAAAGCCGCCATTCTTAAGCAACTGGCCAATAAGCGTGGCACACCTAATGTGCAGCGCTTTAAAGGCCTGGGTGAGATGAGTCCGCTACAGCTACGTGAAACCACCATGTCGACGGAAACCCGTCGCCTTGTGCAACTGACGTTGACCGTCGGCGACGGCACCATGGAAATGATGGATATGCTGCTGGCCAAGAAGCGTGCCGGTGATCGCAAAAAATGGCTGGAAGATTACGGCAATCTTGCCGATATCGAAGTGTAGGTAAAAGCAGACAAGCGTTAACAAGCCGTTGTTACAGTAACGCGTACTTTAGCCGATAGTTGAATGTAGAGCTTACATACTAAAAAGACGTAATAAACGTACATTCATATATAAGGGGAAGGCTTTTGTTTAACACGATATCCCGACAGTTAACGCTGTCTGCATTCGTACTTATGCTTCTGATGGCGGCCAGTATTTACGGCGTAATGGCGTGGCGAGGTCAGCCGCTGGTTATCGATGCGAGCCAGTCATTGATAGAGCGTACGGGGGGCTCGATTGTAAATGCGCTCAATGGTCAATTAGCCCGGGTCGAAGGCAATACATCAAGTTTGGCGGCTTTGGCCGAATCGCTACCGCGTGAAGAAGCCATTTACCTTGAAGCCTTGCCTAATGTCGTTGATGACAACGGCAATGCAACGGTGGCGGGCGGCGGTATTTGGCCGGAGCCCGGAGCATTTTCCTCGGGGGTCGAGCGTTTTAGCTTTTTCTGGGCACGCAATGCCCAGGGCGAGCTGGAATTTTTGGATGATTATAACGCAAGCGATATTGCCGCCTATCATGATGAGGCATGGTACAGCAGTGCCCTTGATGCAACCCCTGGGCAGTGTGTTTGGTCTGCTGCTTATCGCGATCCGGCGACCGGCGTCGCGATGGTGACCTGTAGCGTGCCTTATTACCTCGATAATGACTTTGCTGGTGTGGCCACCATTGATATGCAGTTAAACGGTGTTGCTGAGTTTCTCGCCGAAAATGGTGGCGGCACAGGTGGCTATGCTTTTGTGTTGGATAAAGATCACAACGTAATTGACTTGCCGGGCGTTGAGCAGGCGTCGGATGAAATGCGTGGCCTGGGCGATTTAGTGGGTGATATGCCTTGGCTTCAGCCCATTGTAGAGGCCGTTGAGGCTGGCCGTGATGAGGCCAATGTAGAAAGTGCGGGCGTATTGGACGAGCCTGCGGCAGTGCGTTTGTTTGATATGCCAGACACTGGCTGGACACTCGGCTTGGTAACGCCTAGCGAACAGGTAACGGCTTTGGCGCGCACCTTAACGCGTGATTTATTGATGTTTATTTTACCGCTGTTGGCGCTGCTGCTCGCGCTAGGCTGGTGGGGTGGGCGTATCTTGTTACGTCAGATTCGCAGTACTACTGGGCAGATTGATCAACTGGGCCAGGGCGGTTCCAGTCGTGAACTGACCATTTATCGCGATGATGAAATCGGCGAGCTACGCGGTGCCGTTAATCGCTACGCGGAGAAGTTGCAGCGTCTGTTTGGTGACGTGCGTGGCGTAGCGGATGCCATTGCCAGTGAATCGACGGAAATTGCCGCGGGCAATACCGAGCTTTCTAGCCGCACTGAGCAGCAAGCGGCTTCTCTGCAAGAGACTTCTTCTACGATGGAAGAGATGGCCGCTACGGTGAAGCGCAATGCTGACAACGCTCAAGAGGCGGATCAGCGAGCGAAAGAGTCAGCAGAAAAAGTGAAACAGGGTGGAGAGCAGGTATCACGGCTGGCGCAATCCATGGAGGCCATCAATGCGAGCTCTACTGAGGTCTCTTCGATAGTCGATGTGATTGAAAATATTGCCTTCCAAACCAATATTTTAGCGTTAAATGCCTCTGTGGAAGCGGCGCGAGCCGGTGAACATGGGCGTGGCTTTGCGGTAGTGGCCAGCGAAGTACGTGAGCTGGCGTCGCGTAGCGCTGCTTCTGCCAGAAACATTAATGGGCTGATTAAAACCACCTCAGAGCAGATTGCGACCGGTAGTGGCTATGCTCAAGCAGCTGAATCCGCCATGAAAGACATCGTGGTGGCGATTGAAGAGGTTACTGCACGTATTAGTGAGATCAGCCAGGCGTCTGGCGAGCAGACCAACGGTATTGATGAAATCAACCGGGCGGTCACGCAAATGGATACGGTGACGCAGCAAAATGCCGGGTTGGTTAGCGAAGCGGCGAGTGCTGCCAATGAGCTGTCGTTACAGGCCCAGCGCTTGAAAGGGCTGTTAGACGAGTTTCACGGTAGTTCTCAAGAAGCGTCATCTACGGCAGCGCTATCTAATGCATCAAACGAAAGGTATCAATTAACATAGCGAGCCATGTTAAGTGGCCGCGTGTCCGCTTATCAGCCGCCCCAACAGGGGCGGTTTTGTTGTCAAGGTAGGATATGATCGACATGGATATTCAAGTAGCGGAAGGAGACGTCGAGCGTCTCTCCCTGCGCGACTACACTGAAAAAGCGTACCTCGACTACTCGATGTACGTCATTCTTGACCGCGCCTTGCCCAATATTGGCGACGGCATGAAACCCGTGCAGCGGCGAATCATTTACGCCATGCGCGAGCTGGCGCTGCATGCCAACGCCAAGTACAAAAAGTCGGCGCGTACCGTCGGTGATGTGCTGGGTAAATTCCACCCCCATGGCGACAGCGCCTGCTACGAAGCCATGGTGCTGATGGCGCAGCCGTTTAGCTACCGCTACCCGCTGGTAGACGGCCAAGGCAACTGGGGGAGTCCTGACGATCCCAAATCCTTCGCCGCCATGCGCTACACCGAAGCCAAGCTTTCCAAGTTCGCCGAAGTGCTGCTGGGTGAACTGGGTCAAGGCACCGTCGATTGGGCGCCCAACTTTGACGGCACCATGCAGGAGCCGCTGGTACTGCCGGCCAAGTTACCCCATGTGCTGCTCAATGGCGGCACAGGGATTGCGGTTGGCATGGCCACCGATATTCCTCCCCATAATGTCTCGGAAGTGGTCGAAGCGACTTGTCATCTGTTGCGCAATCCCAAGGCGACCACCGCTGATTTAATGGAATTCGTACCCGCACCTGATTTCCCCACCGATGCGGAAATTATTACTCCGCCTGCTGATCTGCGAAAGCTTTACGAATCCGGGCGTGGCTCGGTCAAGCTGCGTGCCCGCTACATCCGCGAAGAAGCCAATATTGTTATCACCGCCGTGCCCTATCAGGTCAGCGGTGCCAAAGTATTGGAGCAGATTGCCGCGCAAATGCAGGCCAAAAAGCTGCCCATGGTGGCTGACCTGCGCGATGAGTCGACCCACGAAGAGCCGACTCGCTTGGTCATCGAACCGCGCTCTAACCGCATTGACGTAGAGTCGTTGATGGCGCACCTGTTCGCCACGACTGACCTGGAAAAGAATGTACGGGTGAACATGAACGTGATCGGCCTGGATGGCCGCCCACGGGTGATGCCGCTTCCCGAAATGCTGGGTGAGTGGCTGCAGTTCCGTCGTAGTACGGTGCGCCGTCGTTTAGAGCACCGCCTAGGCAAAGTCGAAGATCGCCTGCATATCTTGGAAGGCTTGCTAATNNGCCGCATTATTCGCGAGGAGGACGAGCCTAAAGCCTCGCTGATGGCGACGTTTAGTCTCTCCGAACGCCAAGCCGAAGCCATTTTAGAGTTGCGCCTGCGTCACCTTGCCAAGCTCGAAGAGATGAAAATTCGCGGCGAGCAGGATGAACTGGAAAAAGAGCGCAAATATTTAGAGGGGCTGCTGGGCAGCGAAGCCAAGCTCACCACACTGATCGAAAAAGAGATCCGCGCAGCGGGTAAAGAGCACGGCGACGAGCGACGCTCACCGCTGGTCGAGCGCGAAGAGTCCAAGGCGCTTTCAGAAGTGGAGCTGCTGGGCGCTGACCCGATTACCGTGGTGCTCTCCGATAAAGGATGGATTCGTGCGGCCAAGGGGCACGATATCGACCCCGAGGGGCTCTCCTATAAAGCCGGGGATAGCTTCCAACTGGCGGCGAAAGGTAAAACCAATCAGCCGCTGGTACTGCTGGATGACACCGGTCGCGCCTATACGCTGTCTGCTCACAATCTTCCCAGTGCGCGGGGTCAGGGAGAACCGGTCACCGGTCGCGCTAATGTTGCCGCTGGGGCGAAAATGGCGGGCCTGATGTTCGCACCGCCGGAACGGCGCTTCGTGCTCGCCACTGACGGCGGTTATGGCTTTGTGGCGCGGCTCGATACGCTCACCGGTAAAAACAAAGCCGGTAAAGCGGTGCTTAGCCTGCCCAAAGGTTGCAATGTGATGGCGCCGGTTGAAGTGCCAGAGGGCGACGAGCTGTGGGTTGCCTCGGTTTCAAACGAAGGCCGGCTACTGCTGTTTCCCTTGGATCAACTACCGGAAATGTCCAAAGGCAAAGGCAATAAGATGCTCGATATCCCCGGCCCACGAGCTGCCCGTCGGGAGGAGTTTGTTACCGGCATTGTGGTGCTCGCCGCCAGTGAGGCGCTGATGATTCATGCTGGTAAGCGCAAGCTAACCCTAAAAGCTGACGATTTAGCTTATTATCGCGGCGAGCGTGGCCGCCGCGGCAGCAAGTTGCCCCGTGGCTTCCAGAAAGTCGACCGTTTAGAGGCAGGAGAGTAAATAATGGCAGGAGCTAAGTGATGGCAGGCGGTGACTTAATCCTAACCGTATTAGCGGCACGTTTAACCGCAGATATTCAATCCCAGGTAGACGCCCTGATCGTGCAATTTGGTCTGCAGAAAAGGAGCACCCGTCGACTTGCCGATCTGTCGTTGCAGCAGAACTCGGTACAGCTGAGCAAGTGCCTCGACTGTATCGAGCATCGTCTGGTAGGTGAGGTGGATGTTGAAGCGGTTCGTAATGCCGCACGGGTACTGAGCGAAACTCTTAGTGCGGATATTGTTATCCAAGCAGATACTCGTGATCACGTTCAGCCCCGTTTGGTGTGTTTCGATATGGACTCCACGCTGATCAAAGCTGAAGTGATTGACGAACTGGCCCGCCGCCATGGCGTGGGGGGTGAAGTCGCAGAAGNNCCATGCGCGGCGAGCTGGATTTCAAAGCGAGCTTTCGTGAGCGGATGAGTAAACTGGCCGGTTTGGATGAGTCCGTGCTGGCGGAGATCGCTGAGGAATTGCCGTTAATGGAAGGTGTAGAGCGCTTAATGATTAACCTGAAGCGCTTAGGCTTTCGCACCGCCATCCTCTCCGGCGGCTTCACTTACTTTGCTCGCCACTTACAAGAGAAGCTTGGCTTTGACGAGATCCATGCCAATGAACTGATCATCGAAAATGGCAAGGTAACTGGCGAAGTAAGTGAACCGATCGTCGATGCCGAGCGCAAAGCCGAACTATTAGAGTCCATTGCTCAGAGGGAAGGTTTTACCCTGGGTCAAACGATTGCGGTAGGGGATGGCGCCAATGATCTGAAAATGCTTGCCAAAGCGGGCATGGGGATTGCATTTCGGGCTAAGCCTTTGGTGCGTGCTCAGGCACGCCAGGCGATTTCTACCTCAGGTCTTGATGGCGTGCTCTATCTACTGGGCTATCACCAGCAGGATTTAACTCCGTAATGTAATGCGTCTGGAAGCTAATTGTGGGAGGCAGCTTCAGCGGTGGTTCGACATCTCGGCGAAGGGAGCAGAATGCTCCCCAAGGTTATCAGCCTAAAGGGTCGCGAGCTAAAGCTACCTCCCACTGTGGGACTATTATGCTGGAAGCCAGTTGGTTGTGAGCTAAAGTCCCGCTCACTTAGGCAGGCGTTTTTATTGTTATCGTTTCAGCCATGGCCTTTATCCGGGTGGGGGACCGGTTTATCGCCGACTTCTTCTGGTCGCAGCTCTACCGGTTTACCCTGGGTTTTATCAGCGTGCTTTAAACGCAGGTGCAAGCCGGACTTGGCCAGCAAGTGGGCACTGACCGGAGCGGTAATAAACAGGAAGAGCGTGATTAGCAGTTCTTGAATGTCGGGTTTGCCGTCCACGCTCCAGAAATACATCATCGAAGCGATCAACATACAACCGATACCCAGAGTGGTGGCCTTGGTCGGGCCATGCAGGCGCATATAAAAGTCGCGCAAGTGGGCCATTCCTAGCGAACCAATAAACACAAAAATGCCGCCAGCAACCAGCAGCAGCGAAATAACCGCCTCTATTACTCCTGACATAACGCCCCCTGGCATGATCCTTTCTGGCATTGCAGTTGCCTCTTTTTGGAGGCGGCGATCACGGTACTCATTCGATAATATCTCCGCGCAGAATATATTTGCACACCGCAACGGTACTGATGAAACCTAACATCGCGATCAGCAGCGCCGACTCGAAATAGGTTTTGCTGTTCAGCCATAGCCCCAGTAGCACAATCAGTGCAATCGAGTTGACGTACATAGTGTCCAGGGCGAGTACCCGGTCGGGCAGGCTGGGGCCGATGGTAAGCCGGTAGAGATTCATCAACAGTGCCATCACCACCAGGGCTAAGGTGATATAAAGCGCAATGCTCAGCATTCGTAAATCTCCTTGAGCGGGCGTTCATAGCGCTCACGAATCTGCTTAATCAGCGCCTCTTCATCGTCCACGTTTAATGCGTGAATCAGCAGTGACTTGCCATCCATGCGTAGATTGGCCGATACGGTGCCCGGTGTCAGGCTGATCGTGCTGGCCAGCAGCGTAATGGTGAAGCGCTCTTCGAGCATGAGTGGGTATTCAATAAAGTGAGGCTTAAGCTTGCGCCACGGGTTGGCGATCAAGTAAGCCACTTCAAAGTTGGCGATGATAATGTCGCCCAGTAGCCGGAAAATAAATCGCAAAAGCGCGAAAGGTTTGGCTATAAGTGGGCGCGCATCCCAAAAGCGGTGGGTCAGCAGTGGGATCAAAATGGCTAATGAGCCACCGAGTACGAATTGACCAAAGGCATAACTGCGTACCAGCAGCAGCCAAACGACTAGCAGTAGTAGTGATAAAACAGGCGTGGGTAGCCAGGAGCGCGGAGCAATCATTGGGCATCTCCAGCATCAGGTAGTAGCGTGCGAATTAGCACCTGGGGGTTAGCTAATTGCTCAGCCGTGGCTTGAGTGTAGCTGCTCACTGGCCCGGCCATGGCGACTAACAGAGGGGCTGCACTCAGCAGCCAGATAACCCCAAACCACTGGCAACGGGAAAGTGGCGTACCGCTGATGGTGCCCCGGTGGCTACGCCAAAACAGCGTAGAACCTGCCCGGGAAAGAGCGATCAGCGAGGCTAAGCTGGTTAGCAGCAGCAGCGGCCATAGCCATAGTCGCTGGGTGCCTTCGGCAGCATTGAGCATCAACGCTTTGCCGAAAGCGCCGGAGAACGGCGGGATGCCTGCGACGGCGATAGCGCCGACAAAAAACAACATGGCGAGTGCTGCGCCCTGCACCATAGGGCGGCCCTTGACTATGCGAGTACCCGCTTTGCCACGCTGTAGGCCAATCATTTCCGCTAGCAGGAACAGACCACCGGTGATCAACGTAGTGTGGATCAGATAGTAGATTAGTGCAGAGACCGCCTGTGGCGAGCGCATGCCGATACCCGCCAGCAGCGTGCCCACTGACACCAGCACCAAATAAGCAACCAGCAGTCGTAAGTCCCGTGCGGCCAATACCCCAACGCCTGCGGCAGCCAGGGTAGCGAGCGATAGCCACCACACCCAGGGCTGTTCCAGCGCTTCCAAGTCGCCAGCGCTGTCGCCAAAAATGAGCGAGTAGACGCGCAGAATGGCGTAAATACCCACTTTGGTCANNCCGCCACTGGGGCGGGGGCCGAGGCGTAAGCTTTGGGCAGCCAGAAGTAGAGCGGCAAAATGGCGGCTTTTAACCCAAACACCACCAGCAGCATCAGTGCCCCAGCGCTCACTAAGCCGTCACGCTCTGCGGATAGTTCTGCTACCCGAATAGCCATATCGGCCATATTGAGCGTACCCGTAGCGCCATACAGGATCCCCACTGCAATCAGAAACAGTGAGGAGCCTGCCAGATTGAGCACCACATAGTGGACGCTGGCTTGAATTCGCGCTTTACCGCCGCCGTGAAGCAGCAGGGCGTAGGACGCCAGGAGCAGAACTTCAAAAAAGACGAACAGGTTAAACAAATCACCGGTTAAAAAGGCGCCATTGATGCCCAGCAGTTGCCATTGAAAAAGACCATGGAAGTTACTGCCTTTTTCATCGTCACCGGCGCAAGCAAACACTACTGCGCCAACGGCTAATACGGCAGTCAGCAACAGCATTAACGCCGAGAGGCGATCCAGCACTAACACGATGCCGAACGGAGCTTGCCAGTCCCCCAGCGCGTAGTAGGTGATTTCACCACTGGCGGCTTGGCGTAATAGGCCTATCGCGACCAGCAGCAGTAGCACCGTGGCAGCAACACTCACCGTGCGCTTGTAACGCACTAATCCTTGGCGTTGATAGAGCAGCAATATGCCCGCGACTAGCGGTAGAACGACAGGGAAAACAATTAGATGCTGCATCATTCTCGGTCTTCCTTTTTACCGTCGACGTGGTCGTTCCCCACTTCACTCCGCGCCCGCATGGCCAGGATCACCACAAACGCGGTCATCGCAAAGCCGATCACTATAGCCGTGAGCACTAGCGCCTGGGGCAGCGGGTCGGCGAAACCTGCACCCTCGGAGACAATGGCAGCTCCATCAGTGGTTAGCCCCCCCATTGAAAACAGGAACAAATTCACGGCGTAAGAGAGCAGCGTAAGACCCACCACGACCGGAAAAGTACGGCCGCGTAACGTTAGATAGAGGCCAGAAGCAGTCAATACACCGGTGGTCATCGCATAAAGCAGTTCCATTAACGAGGCTCCTTGGCAGAGGTGGCGGCGGCGTTGGCGTCAGCATCCTGTTCGCTTGCTTCGGTCACCGGGCGGTGAGCGGTGGTGACCTTACCAAGGTTGGCAAGAATCATCAGCGTAGCGCCCACCACCGCTAAGTAGACACCCAGATCAAAGAGCAGCGCGGTGGCCAGTTCAAAGGTGCCGACTAGCGGTAGGCTGAAATAGCCAAATGCGGATGTTAAGAACGGATGACCAAATAGCCAGCTACCCAGCCCAGTTAGGGTGGCTATCGCCACGCCAATGACGGCTACTGGTTGGAAAGGGAAGTCCAAACGCTCTTGCGCCCACGCCACGCCCCGGGCCATGTATAGCAGGATCAAGGCTACCGCCGTGATCAGCCCGGCGATAAAACCACCCCCCGGCTGATTGTGGCCACGCAGGAAGATAAACGCTGATACCAACAGCGCCAGCGGCAGCAGCGTCATTGAAATTGATGTGAGTACCGCTGGGTAGCGGTCAGGTGACCATACTCGGCCTTCGCCGTCGCTGTGCGGCATAAACAGGCGTAAGCGGTTCAGCAGCTTAAATATCGCCAGGCCAGCGATGGCCAGTACGGTGATTTCACCTAGGGTATCAAATCCCCGGAAGTCGACCAGAATCACGTTGACCACATTGTAGCCGCCACCGCCGGGCTTGCTGTTCTCCACAAAGAAACTGGAAATCGACAGCGTCTCGCGGGTCATGACCGCATAGTTAAGGCTGGCAATCACCAAGCCAAGGGTGCCGGCTAGCAACATGTCGCGAACGTTGCGTAGTGGGCTGGATTCCCGTGGGGTCTTTTGTGGCAAGAAAAATAGCGCCAGCATCAACAAAATCATGGTCACCACTTCCACCGAAAGCTGTGTCAGCGCTAAATCGGGTGCTGAGAAGCGGGCGAAGGTGAGTGCCACAAAGAGCCCGACGACCGATAGCATCAGCAGAGAAATTAGCCGGTAGCGGTGAGTGGCAGCGGTGGCCACGCCGCCAAACATCAGCATCCCCGCCCCGAGTATGAGGATACCGTCCAGCTCTTGATTGCCGGCAGCACCCGTTAAGTCGGTGATCTGAACCAGGCCGATCCCACCCATGACTAATGCGCCCAGCCAGAGCCAGCCCACATAACGCTGTAGCGAATTGCCTTCCAGCGCGGCAATAAGCTGCTCGGCGCGATAACCTATGGAGACAAGCATGCGCTCAAACACCCGCCGGGCATCGACCCCGGCAAACTGCTGGGTAAATCGACGCACCTCTCCATAGCGCCAATAGAGGGCAATGCCCACCACGAAGGCGAGCAAACTCATGATGAGCGGTAGATTCACGCCGTGCCAAATAGCCAGGTGGAAATCTAGCGGGCTACCGATCACCGCTTGGCTGGCGAGCTCTAACAATCCCGTTGCCATAAAGGCCGGGAACAGTCCCACTATCACACACAGGGCTACCAATATTTCTACCGGCAAACGCATAAGGTGTGGCGGCTCATGGGGCGATTTCGGTGGTGCTTCCCGAGCCGGTTTGAAGAAAACGGCGTGTACTAAACGCAGTGAATAGGCCACGGAAAGAATACCGCCAAGCGCCGCTAATGCGGGTAACAACCAGCTAAGTCCGCCTAAAACGGGCGTCGCTAGCGTTTCTGTGAAGAACATCTCTTTGGATAAGAAACCATTAAATAGCGGTACGCCCGCCATTGCGGCAGCCGCTAGCGTAGTCAAGAGTGCCGTCACTGGCATGGCTTTTTTCAGCCCGCCCAACTGTTTCAGCTCCCGGGTACCGGTCTCGTGATCGATAATGCCGGCACTCATAAACAGTGCAGCTTTAAAGGTGGCGTGATTCAGAATGTGAAACAGGGCAGCTAAAATCGCCATGGGGCTACCGATACCCAGCAGCACGGTAATCAAGCCTAAATGGCTAACGGTGGAGAACGCCAGAATACCCTTTAGGTCGGTCTTCATCAGTGCAAACCAAGCGCCATATAGCATGGTGATGATACCGACCAGGGAGACCACCACGCTCCATAGCTCGCTACCCGCGATGGCTGGGTGCAGTCGTGCCATCAGGAAAATGCCCGCTTTAACCATGGTGGCCGAATGCAGATAGGCTGATACCGGTGTGGGCGCTGCCATGGCGTGGGGTAACCAAAAATGGAACGGGAACTGCGCCGATTTGGTAAAGGCCCCCAGCAGTACCAAACCCAGCATAAGCGGGTAGCGGGAATCCGCCAGAATCACTTCGCCGCTAGTCAGTACATCGCCCATATTGAAGCTGCCCGCCATATCGCCCAACAGCAGCAAGCCTGCCAATAGGGCAAGGCCGCCCGCGCCGGTAACAGTGAGCGCCATGCGTGCGCCTTTACGGGCGTCCGATTGGTGCGACCAGTAACCGATCAGCAAAAACGAAGAGAGGCTGGTTAACTCCCAGAATAGCCATAGCAGAATCAGGTTGTCCGACATTGAAATACCCACCATTGACGCCATAAAAAGCATCAGGAAGGCGTAGAATCGGCCATAGGGTTCGTCTTTGGCTAAATAGTAGTGAGCATAAAGAATAATCAGCAGACCGATGCCGAGTATCAATAGGTTGAACAGCAGCGATAGCCCATCCAGGCGGAACGCCAGGTTCAGTGCCAGTTCCGACATCCAGGTGGCCGAAAAACGTAGCTGCTCGCCATCTAAAAGAGCTGGCACATTGAGTAGCGTCATTACTAGGGCGGTAGTGGGCAGCACCGCCGTTGCAAGGGAACAGAAACCGCGCCCGCGCCGTGCGGTGAGTGCCGGCACCAGTACGCCTAGCAGAGGCAATAAGGCTATCCAAAGCAGTGTCATGGGGATCATCCAGCGGCTAAAGTAAAAAAAGTCAAAAGAGTACCAACAGGGCGTCTAAAGAGGCGTTCTGGTGGCGTAGGATACATCAAGTGAAACAACAGGATATCACTTGTGTAGCAGGCGTGTAATTTTAGTATAAAGTGTGCGGATTAACCGTTGAGAGATTTTTTGTTACATGAGTGAGTCCTTTACTACCTGGCAGGCCCGTTTTGAAAAGCTGCGGTCAAACAAGTTTTTTGAAGCGATGGTGATCGCCATTATCGTCATTTCCGCCCTGGTGATCGGAGCAAAAACCTACGACGAAACCACTCAGGTTGAGCAGTGGCTGCTCTATCTCGATATCGCAGTAACGATATTTTTCCTGATTGAGATTTTAATCAGAATGGCCGCGGAGCGCAGCCTGCTCGACTTCTTCAAAAAGGGCTGGAACGTTTTTGACTTCCTGATTGTGACTGCCAGTCTCATCCCCATGGATGACTCGGAAATGGTGCTACTGGCCAGGCTGCTGCGCATTTTCCGGGTACTGCGCCTGGTGTCGATGATTCCTGAACTTCAGATGCTACTTAGCGCCCTGGTGAAGTCGGTGCCACGGATGGGCTATGTGGTACTGCTGATGTTTATCATCTTCTATATATACGCTGCCATTGGGAGTTTTCTGTTTCACAATGTAGACGAGGGGCTGTGGGGCAATATTTCCCTGGCCATGCTAACGCTATTTCAGGTGGCGACCTTTGAGAGCTGGGCCACCGCTGTGCTGTACCCGGCCATGGACGTCTACCCTTACGCTTGGATCTATTTTCTCACCTTTATCTTTTTGAACGCCTTTATCTTTCTCAATATGATGATTGGTATTGTGCTGGACGTGATGCAGAAAGAGAGCGCGCAAATGGCGCTGGACAACGGCGAAGGCGAAGAAGCCGAGCTGCAGTCGCTGCGCAATGATGTTCGCGGGCTGAAAGCGCAGCTTGACCGTATGGAGTCAGCGCTCTCTCAAGCATACTCGACAGACCCAACACAACAGAATGAAGCGGGCGGTAAGCACAGCGACAAGCCCCCAACTGACTGATTTTAGGAGAGCCGCCATGATGTTGACTGATCCTGCCAAAAAGTACCGCCCCTTTGTGGCCGTTGATCTGCCCGACCGCCAGTGGCCGAGCAAGCGTATCGAGACGGCGCCTATCTGGTGCAGCGTTGACCTGCGCGACGGTAACCAGTCGCTGATCGACCCCATGGATCAGGAGCGCAAACAGCGCTTATTCGACATGCTGCTTAGTGTTGGTTTTAAGCAGGTAGAAGTGGGCTTTCCGTCAGCCTCCCAAACTGACTTCGATTTTGTGCGCTCGCTGATTGAGCAGGATAAAATTCCTGAGGATGTGATCATTCAAGTGCTTACCCAGGCACGGCCACACTTGATTGAACGCACTTTCGAAGCGCTGCAGGGTGCCAAAAACGCCATCGTCCACGTCTATAACGCCACCGATCCCATGTTTCGCCGGGTGGTGTTCAACGTCGATAAAACTGAGTGCGTACAAATCGCCGTGGAAGCAACCCAGCAGATCCGCGCGCAGATGGACGCCGCACCAGAAACCAACTGGACGTTCCAGTACTCGCCGGAGCTCTTCACTACCACCGAGATGGACTTTGCCGTTGAGATCGTCGAAGCGGTCATGGACGCTTACGGCACCCGCGCCGATAAGCCCATGATCGTGAACCTGCCGGCCACGGTAGAAGTCGCCACGCCCAACAACTACGCCGACCAGATCGAGTGGTTCTGTCGCCACGTCAAAAACCGCGACCACTTGATTGTTAGCGTTCACCCCCACAACGACCGCGGTACCGGTGTAGCGGCGGCAGAGCTGACGCTGATGGCCGGGGCTGATCGCGTTGAGGGCACGCTGTTTGGGAACGGCGAGCGCACCGGCAACGTTGATATCGTCACCCTGGCGATGAATATGTACACCCAGGGCGTTAACCCCCAGCTCGATTTTTCCAATATCACCCCGATCATGCGCGAAGTGGAGTACTGCAACCAACTGCCGGTGCATCCCCGACACCCCTACGTGGGCGATCTGGTGTTTACCGCCTTCTCCGGCTCCCACCAGGATGCGATCAAAAAAGGCATGGCAGATCGTCGCGCCAACCCTGATGCCGTTTGGGATGTGCCTTATTTGCCTATCGACCCGCTGGACGTGGGCCGCAGCTACGAAGCGGTGATTCGGGTTAATAGCCAGTCGGGTAAAGGCGGTGTTTCCTACCTGCTTGAGCAGGAACACGGTATTGAGCTACCGCGTCGGCTTTCCATCGAGTTTAGTCAGGTCGTTCAGGAAGTGGCAGAACGCACCGGGCGTGAGATCACCTCGCAGATGATCTATCAGGCTTTCTCGGATGAGTATTTAGAGCAGCGAGTGCCCTTTGCATTAGTTAACCACCGTTTGTCGTCTGAACCCGACAGCCCCAAAGTCACGCTGGACGCCGTGATTGAGGAGAGCGGCACACGGCAAATGTTAAAGGGCGAGGGTAACGGCCCGTTAGCGGCCTTTGTTAAAGCATTGGCAGCCGCAGGGCACGATGTAGAGATTATCGACTACCACGAGCACTCCCGCGGGCAGGGCGCTGACGCTGAGGCGATCGCTTATGTGGAAGTGCGTATCGACGGCAAAGCGGTATTCGGTGTAGGCAACGATGAAAGCATTACCAGCGCGTCGATGAAGGGGGTGTTGAGCGCGATCAATCGCCACCACTCTACCCAGCCCGCGGCGGCCAACGTGACGGCGGAGACATTGGGGTAATCCTGAGGTTACCCGTTGAGTGAGGTGGATTGCGATGCGGCCCTGGCAGATAATGGTAGTAACCGCGATAGTGATCGCCGGGCTAGCATCAGCATTGGCCTCTCATGAGCCGTTTGAGTCCAAACTGGTACGATTGGAAGCTCAGCGGGCGTTGCCCTCGCTAGAGGCGTCGCTTCAGCAGGAAACACCGGAGCTCAATGCGCTGTTTCTCAGCTATGCTGACGATCAGGCGCTGTGGATGAGTGCCTCTTTGGCGATTTTGCGCCACGGTGATATGGCCCGCGATGTATTAGTGGAGTACGGCTTACTGCCCAATTTTCAGCGAGTACTGGTGCGCTATGGGGCTGACGCAGTACTTCCCATTAGCTACTTTCGCAGCCACGATGTGGCCACGCTAAAGGCGCAGTACTGGGTCGGTGAGCGTTATCAGCAATTCAGCCGCTGGTGGAGTGATGAGGAGGGAGAAGCGGATTCAGCGTTCACCCCTTACCGCCGCGGGCAGATGGGTATTGCGCTGCTGGATGCCAATGGCCACGCGCTGCTTAACCAGTTTGTGGTCAGCGAACAAGGCGACGTGGAGTGGCTACAGGGCGAGCGTCTGGTTGCGGGCCTGGGCGATTTCTTCACCAGCGGTTTACGCGATTTGGAAAGCCAGTGGCGGCGGGGCGACGATGTTGGCGCCGCTGATCTAGGCTGGGCCGGTGTCGATCTACTCGTGATGGCCAGCACCGTGAAGGTGCTGCGGGCAGGCAAAACCGCTCGTGCTGCCCGGGTGGGCAGTGTGGAAGCCCAGGGCGCTCGGACGAGCCTGCGCCAAGGGATTTTCGCCACCAGCGGACGTTTTACGCGCTTGCCTCGTATGGCCAAGGTGGCCGCAGTAGCGGGCACTGCCTATGTGGTGGTGCGCCACCCAAGCTTAGTGAGCGCACTCGGCGCCAACCTCTCTACTTGGCTTGGCTGGCCGGTCTGGTTCGGTCAGTTTCTTATCTGGTTCATCGTGCTACTGCCAGTACTCTTCATCGCGCGCTTTATTTACCGCTGGTTGCTCACGCCGATACTGTGGTTGCTGGTACCACTGATGCGAGTATGTTTTAGGGCGGCAAATAATCAGTTAGCCAGGCGTACCAAGCCTCAGACTCGTGACCTTGGCTGAAGCAGTGAGAGACAGTAGCTGTTAACGTAAACGAGACGGCCTCAGAGGCCGCCCCGTTTATCATTTTACCTACGCTGAGGGTTACTCTGGCAGCGCGTAGACTACGATCTGATCACCCACCTGGTCTTTCAGAATGGTATTGCCACCGGAAACAAAGGCGACATATTGGCGACCGTTGTACTCGTAAACCGCAGGGTTCGAGACCGAGGGGGCTTCGGTCTGATCCGACCAGAGCTCCTCGCCGGTTTCTAGGGAGTAGGCACGCACCTTGGCATCCATGGAGGCGCCAATAAAGATAATATCGCCTGCGGTGACGGCCGGGCCACCGATGGTAGGCGAGCCCCAGCTCTCAGGCATAAAAAAACCATACTGTTGCGATGCACCCACCGGACGACGCCATTTGATATCACCGCTGGTCATATCCAGGGCGACAAGCTCGCCAAAGGGTGGCTCCCAGCAGGGCATGCCTAGCCGGTTAAGCGCTACCTCAAGACGCATCCCGTAGGGGGCGCCTTCTTGGGGGGCGAAGCCGCTTTCGTTGCCGGAGCCGCTATCGGCCTTTTCATACTCTTCACGACTGTAGAGCTTTACATACTGCACAATGTGCGAGGTATTGACGATTGCTGTCTGGCTCTCCGGATCAAAGGCCACGCCACCCCACTGTACGCCGCCTGCGCTGATCGGATAGCCGAGCGTGCCTTCGCCTTGGGTAGTGGGCGGGGTGTACATGCCTTCATAATGAAGATCGCCCCACAACGCGGAACACTCTCCGAAGCTAACCGCGTCAGCCAGCGCCCAGACGTTGGGCTTTTCAGACTGATCTAACAGCGGTTCCGGTTTAGTCGGGAAAGGTTGGGTCGGCGCGTAAACTTCGCCCTCAACGCTGCCATCACCGCCGGGTACCGGGCGCTCCTCAATCGGCCAAACGTCTTCGCCTGTTTCGCGATTAACCACGAATAGAAAGCCCATCTTGGTTGCTTGGATGAGTGCCGGTATGTCTTCACCATTTACTGTGATGTCCATCAGCGTTGGCGCGGCATTGATATCGTAATCCCATATATCGTGATGTACCCACTGCCGCGACCAAACCACTTCGCCGGTCTCGATATCCAGGGCGGTGGTGGATGTGCCCAGGGGCACTTCTTCGGCGCGATTGCCGCCCCAGTAGTTCGGCGAGGGTGAGGAAACCGGCAGATAGACTAAACCACGCTCCTCGTCGGCGGACATATGTGTCCAGACATTGGCGGTGCCGCTTTGATCGCGCATCTCATCTGAAAGTGCCTGGAACGTCCATTCACGTTCTCCTGTGCGGGCATTAATTGAGTAAATAGTGCCTGGTGGCGCCTGTTCGTAGGCCCAGTCCATCCCCGCCCAGCCGAGTACCAAGTGGTCTCCCACCACGGTAGGGGGTTGTAGTAGCGAAAGCGGCCAGCGGTCGTTGGTGTCGTTCCACTGGTTGACGTCGAGCACACCGTTATCAGCAAAGTCAGCGCACTGTTCGCCACTATCGGCGTCGACCGCGAATAGCTGTGCATCCATGGTGCCCATATAGATAATTTTCTGGCAGGGCTCGCCTGCTACCGGATTGTCGGCTTCCCAATAGGCCACACCACGGTTTTTCAAAGCGGGTTGAGTTAGCGCTTCCAGAGAGGATTGAGTATCGAAACTCCATTTCTCTTCGCCACTACCGGGGTCTAACGCGAGTATGCGGTAGAAGGGGGTACCAATATAAAGGGTATCGTTAGCAAACACCGGGGTCGCTGACCAAACGGTGGCTGGCAACTCACCTGAGCCATCTGCGACATCGCCGGTATGCACTTCCCATACCTTCTCCAGCTCGCCGACGTTATCAGTATTGATTTGATCAAGCGGGCTATATTTTTGGGCATTAAGCTGGCCATGGAAGCTGTCCCAGGTCGGCTCGCCAGGCACCAACGGGATGGGAGCGCGACTGGGCGCTTCTTCTTGCTCGGGATTCTCCTGCTCACTGGGTTGATCCTGAGCCAGTAACGGCAAGGGCGTAAAACACATCGCCAGGGCGGTGACTGCGCCTAAGCCTGGGGTTACCGATTTAAACGGGGTGGATAATAATGTCGGCATGGGCGGCTCCTCAGGTGTGGGTGAGACGGGCATGATGGGTTGCGCGAACCATATCAACAATCAAGCCGATCAGACCGACTACCATGGCTGCACTGATCCACCACTGATGCAACAGCATTCCGGCGAAAAATGTACCGGCAAGCCCCATCAGGATGAGTATCCGCAGTACGATGGAAGCACCACGCCTTTTGACTTTAAAGAGAAGTAACGCCATCACCGCAAGGGCGAGGCAAGCCACAATGGCGACCAGTGCCCCAAGCGTTCCAGTGACGCCGGTTAGTGGTGTGAAATAGGCATATAAAGCGATAGCAAGCCCGGCAAGCGAGGCTATTAAGAGGACGAAAGCGCCCGGTCTGGACGAGAGGGATGGTGACATAACGCTATGGCCTCCTGCTGAGTGAGATGTCCAACGTTGAGGCTAATTCAACGTCAGAAATCGTTAGCACTATAACTTTAGCAGAAAACGATACTTTTACGATCTGGGTGATATGTCTTGATTAACTGTAGCAACACCTAGCGCTGTTTTTTCAATGGAGGGGAGGCATTGTAAAAGCGCCTGGTGTTTGTGGCAGGACAGTTTAAAATATCTAATGACTTTGATCGGATGGACAAAATTGAACAGCTTAAATGCCAATAATCTGTTTCGTTTAAAAGGCCCATCCGCAGCGTTTCACATGCCCATGGGCCTCGTATATCAGCGTTATGATCGACTCGCTAACCACCCCCGCCAGCCGCCAAACTCGGTAATATCCTCTGCTTTACCACCTTCGTTTAGCGCCCCTGCGGTGCAGATAAAACCGCACTTCCAACTGCCATCGACAAGTTCCACCTGGCCTAAACCGAGCGGTGCGGGTATGCCCGCTAAAAAGCTGCCCAGGGTCTCGATAGGCAGACGCCACACTTCCACTTCAATGGCTTGCCCATTCTCGTCGCGTAGCATCGCCGGGCGCTTTGGGCCCCCGCCTGCCAGAGCAAACAGCTTATAGCGCGGGGCGCTGTGGGTAGTGTTCACCAATACGCCGCGGCGTTCTGTCAATTGGTGATTCAGCGGCAGGCCTTTTAGGTGCGCACCGCATACCACTAGTTCTATGCTGCCGTCTTGGGCAGGAGCGGTGAGTTCTGCTAAAGGCGGGTGTTGAATTCCGGTCGCGCCTAACGGCAGCATTAAACGAGTTTCGAGAGCGCGAGCGAGGGAGAGCAGCGTTAGATCAGCAAATACGGGCCCAAAGAGCGTGACGCCAACTGGCAAGTCCCGCTCGCTAAAGCCTATAGGTACGGCCAGGGCGCTGTAATCGAGCAGATTCATAAAGTTGGTCCAGGTGCCCAGGCGAGAATTGACACTGATTGGATCCGCCGCTACCTCGGCCTTGCTCGGATGCGTGACCGTGGTGGGTGAAAGCATCACATCCACCTGACTGATGAGTGCGTCTGCCTGACGCTTATACTCAGCGAGTTTATAGCGTGCATCGAAGGCGTCTACCGCCAGCGGCGTGGCACCATCTTGGGTAATTTCAAACGTGACCGGATGCACCGCATCCGAGTGGCTCTTCATCAAATCGCGAATCACATGGTAGCGCTCGGCCACCCAAGGGCCTTCGTAGAGCAAGCGCGCTGCCGCCAGTAACGGCGAACAGTCCAGCTCGACCTTTTCACCCCCAATGGCTTCAAGCTCGGCAATCGTCTGGTGCATGCCTTGGGTATAGGCCGCATCGGTTTGCCACTGGGATTCCAGCGGCACCCCAAAGCGGAACGCAGTGGGCGCTTTGCCGTAGCGTTTACCGTACACCGCAAAATCATGCTGTCGCGACCAAGCGCACTGATCATCATAGGCAGCGGTAATATCCAACACCTTTGCGGCATCGTCTGCGGTCAGCGCAAACAGGCTAATGGTATCCAGCGTGGCACAGGCGGGAACTACGCCGCGGGTGCTAAGCAGCCCCAGGCTGGGTTTAACCCCGTACAAGTTATGAAAGCAGGCAGGTACACGACCAGAACCGGCGGTATCGGTACCGAGTGCAAAGCTAACCATACCGGCCGCGGTGACCACCGCTGAGCCGCTGCTGGAGCCGCCGGGCACCAGCGTTGGGTCAAAAGCATTAGCAGGTGTGCCGTAAACTTCTAGCGCCCGCTCTCCCACCAGCCCGGTGGCGAACTGATCCAGGTTGGTTTTGCCCATGGGAATCGCGCCCGCATCAATCAACTGCTGCACCACAAAAGCGTTTTCCGTAGGTGCATAGGCATACGCCGGGCTGCCAGCGGTGGTAGCAACCCCCGTCAGGTCGATATTATCCTTCAGAGCAAAGGGAATGCCGTAAAGCGGTAGCGTCTTCGGCGATTCGCCTTCCAGGCGCTTCAAATAGGGCGCCAACTGCTCGCGACTTAAGCGAGTAATCCAGGCAGGCTCTTTACCGTGGGCCTCGGCTTGAGCGAGCAAATCGTCGATTAACGCTGCAGGGGTGAGTTCACCCTGTTGGTAGGCGGTGTGAAGGCTGGCGATATCGAGTGCGATAGGAAGCGTCATAATAGATTCCTCAATTAAATCGGTGTCACGAAAGAAGGCTTAAGTAGATTTTTTGCGCCATCCAGAATCAGTCCCTTTCGCCAGGGCTGGGTAGATAGCATTACTTGCCAGCCGTCTTGGCTTTGCTGTAAGTAGTCAAAGCATAGGCTGGCGCGCCAGCGTAGGGTGTCTTCGGCGGCGGTACTTATGGGGGAAAACAGATCGGAAATGTTGGCGGCTGGGCGCGGGGTAATCGCTATAGCGTGGTTACCTATTTGCAGCCAGCGCAGTTGCCCCTGCTCGTCTTGAATCACTTCTTCAACGGCATTATTGGCAAGCCGCTGCCAGTGCTCAACGTACTGACCGTGAGGGTGTCGCTCTTCCAGGGTGGTGTCGTTAATCCATTGCAGTAGTCCTACATCCTTTTCCAGACTAGGGCATAGATCCTGATAGCGGTGCCAGATGCATAGCCTTTTGCATAGCTCGCCTTTTATTTGAGTAATACCCGCAAAAGCCGTGAGCCCCGCCAGCCACTCAAGCTGAGATCGGTTGCAGTCGTCTAAACAAGTGATGCCTGCAAAGCCAGGCGAGTCCGCAGGCAGGCGCAGGTCGGCATGCCAGTGCTTGCCCTGTAGCCAATACACCTGCGTAGTGGTGTCGGCCCTTTGGTAGGGCTCAATAGCGGGCTCGGCGTAAAGAGTACGCTGCCATACGCCGCGAAATGTTTGAGGTGTGGCTGGCAGGTTAGCGTTCATAAGGGGGTTCCTTATGTTTGCCGTGCTGGCCTAGGCTGCCCACTTCGCGGGAGCCCTCTGGGAGTGTGATTTCGCCCTTTGCCAGTCGATCGCGGAGATAGCGGAAGGTTTGGATCGTTTGGGCGTAGAGGTGATCACCCGCTTTAAGCGGTGCGTAATGGGCTTTGCCGTGGCGCTGGACTAATTCAGGCCGCGGCGCGACCTCAGTATGATAATCGCAGGCGAAAAATAGCGGGAAGGAGTAGCGCTCCTGTTTCACTTTGCGCACACGGTGAGAGGTCGCCACAAACTCGCCGTTACTCCAGATTTCCAACATATCGCCAATATTCACCACCAAGGCATCGTCTTGATACGGCACATCAATCCATTCGCCCGCACCGTTCATGACTTCAAGCCCAGGCGCGGTGGGTAGCAGCAGGGTAAAGCACTCGTAGTCAGTATGCGCGCCAATGCCTTGGGCGTCTTCGGCGTCAGGATTGTAAGGGTAGTGAATAAGGCGCAGCTGGCTGGGTGGTTTGTTGACGTGGCGCAGTAGCTGCTGTTCTTCAAGCCCTAAGGCCAGAGCAAAGCCGCCCATCAGCGAGCGACCCACCTGATAAGCCGCCTCATAATAAGCGGCCACCGGTGCGCGGAAACCGTCAAGGTCTGGCCAGGGATTGGGGCCGAGCAAAGGCGTTCCGGCTAATACTTCAGGGTCGCTTTCGGGAAGCTCAAAAGCGAGATCAAAAGCCTCTTTCATATCAGGCTTGTTAGGGTCTGGTGACTCTTCACCGGGAGGGACATAGCCCCGATGATGGTGGTAAAGGCCAATATAGCGCTCCATTTTGGCTGCTTCAGGTTGAGCAAAGAAGCGCTTGGCTTGGCAAATCAACCCTTCGCGCAAGGAGTGATCAATTCCGTGCCCCACCATTTGAAAGAAACCTACTTCCCTTGCGGCGCGGCCAAGGGAATCGGCGACGGCTTGACGCGCGGGGGTATCGCCATGGAGTAGGTCGTTAATGTCGATGACGGGAATGGACTGGAAATCAGCCAAGCGCTGATCGTTAGGAAGCTGACTCATGCGCCCGTCTCCTCTTTACTGGTGAGCACTACAAGCGGTTGCCCAGGCCCAATAGACGCCCCTTCGCTTATGGGAAGCCGGGAAACGCAACCCGCGCAGTGAGCAGTTACTTCTACCTCCATTTTCATGGATTCGACTAACGCTACTGCTTGACCGGCGCTAACCTGCTCGCCTTCTTGTACCAGCAGTTTCCATAGGCTGCCGGTTACCGGGCTTTCAATACCCACTTCGCCGTCGGCCAAGGTTTCGATTTCAGGGCTAGCCGGTACTTGATCTTCAAAGGTGAACTGACCATTAGAACGCCAGGCGGCCATCTCTGCCTGGAAGGCAGCTTCGCGCTTGGTACGGAAGGTTTCGATGGCGTCGGCGTTTTCGTCGATGTCAGCTTGGTAGTCCGCCAAACGGAAGTGTGCCGTTTCGGTGGACAGCTCAAAACGACCATGGGGGAAGTCGCGGCGAATTTGCTCAAGCTCGTCGTGGCTGACTTCATAAAAGCGCAGCTGATCAAAAAAGCGCAGCAGCCAGGGGTTTTCGAAGTGTTGGGTGGTGCGGTAGCGGTTCCACATTTGTAGCGTGCGACCGACAAACTGGTAGCCACCGGGGCCTTCCATGCCGTATACGCACAAATAGGCACCGCCGATGCCCACAGAGTTTTCTGCCGTCCAGGTGCGGGCGGGGTTGTATTTGGTGGTCACCAAGCGCTGGCGCGGATCCAGCGGTGTGGCGACGGGGGCGCCTAGATAAACGTCGCCAAGACCCATTACCAGGTAGCGGGCATCGAAAACGATATCGCGCACTTGTTGTTCGCTCTCCAGTGCATTGATGCGGCGAATAAAGTCGAGGTTGCTGGGGCACCAGGGTGCATCTGGGCGCACGCTGCGCTGGTATTTGTCGATGGCTTCGTGGCAAGCAGGATCGTCCCAGGAGAGCGGTAGATGCACCACCCGCGACTCAACCTCTAGCGACTCTATGTCGACTAGCGCCTGCTCGGCTTTGAGCAAGTGCTCGAGCAACTCATCAAGGCTAAGTTCTAGCGGTTCATAGTGAACTTGTAGCGAACGAATGCCGGGGGTTAGCTCCCGTAGGCCGGGCAGCGAGTGTTCCTGTAACCACAGCATCCAAGCGTGTACGCGAAAGCGCAGCGCGATATCCAACTCCATCGCACCAAATTCTATCAGCAGGAAATCGTCCCCGGCGCGGCGGTAAACGATGCGCTCACCGGCTTGCTGAGTAGGGACGTCGCGCAGGATCGGGGTGTCGCGTTCTGGCTGAATATCGTCAACAGGCGGCGCTGTAAGGTTCTCTAACTGGGCGCGCTGGCGCGCTTCCAGGCTGCGGGCGGTGGCGAGGCTAACCGCCACAAAGCGCACCTTATCGCCAGCGGCGAGCTGTCCTAGCTTCCAGCGTTCGGCACGCACCACGGTGGCCGGGCAGACAAAACCGCCTAAAGAGGGGCCGTCGGGGCCAAGAATCACCGGCATATCGCCAGTAAAGTCGATAGTGCCAAAGGCGTAGGCGTTATCGTGGATATTGGAGGGGTGTAACCCCGCTTCGCCGCCATCGGCTCGGGCCCACTCGGGGCGCGGGCCAATCAGCCTTATGCCGGTGCGGCTGGAGTTGTAGTGGACTTCCCACTCGTGGTCGAAGAAGCACTGGATGTCGTCATCGGTAAAAAAGTCCGGCGCGCCGTGGGGGCCGTAAAGCACGGCCACTTGCCAGGTCTTGCCGCTGTTTTGATGGCCGAAGGTAGGTATTAACGCCTCATCCAAATGCGCCTGGGAGGTGGCGGCAAGCGAGGGTAAATCGAGCATATCGCCGCTGCGCAGCGCTCGGCCGCCGTGGCCGCCGAACTGCCCGAGGGTGAAGGTGCTGCGTGAGCCTAAATAGCGTGGGCATTCGATACCGCCACGCACTAGTAAGTAGGCCCGCGCGCCCGCAGCGACCTTGCCCAAGCTAAGCGTTGCTCCAGCGGGAATATCAGTTACCTGCCAAAAAGCAACTGTTTCGTCATCGAGCGTTGCAGGGAGCTCGGCACCCGTCAGCACGATTTGTGTGGCGCGGTGAAAACGCAGCGTCGGGCCGGTCAGGGTGATTTCAAGCCNNGGGGTTATCGAGCAGGCGATTGCCGAGGCGAAACGACCAGTCATCAAAGGGCCCGGAAGGCGGCACGCCCACATCCCAGTGGCCCTGGCGGCCGGGGTGGTCTTGAATCGTTGTCACTGTGCCGGGGGCGATCACTTCAATGGTGGGCGGCGCCCACTCCAGGGTGGTTAGCCAGTGGGTGTCCAGGTCGGCGTCACGAAAACGGTCTGCGCGCAGCGCATGGGCAAGCCAGGCGCGGTTAGTGGTAATGCCGTAAACGCTGGCGTTATCCAGCGTGTCTGCTAACTGTTCGATAGCTGCGGCTCGGCTGTCTGCGTGAACAATCACTTTGGCTAGCATGGGGTCAAACAGTGCCGATATTTCTAGCCCAGCTTCAATGGCGTGGTCGATGCGCAGACCGTCAGCCTTGGGGAAATCGACTTCTGTCAGCAAGCCTGCGCTGGGGCGGAAGTCGTGGGTGGGATCTTCGGCGTAGAGGCGCGCCTGTACGGCATGGCCGCGTGGGGCGAGGTCGTTGGTGAGCGTCTCAAGGGCGGGCAGTTCGCCTGCCCCGAGGCGTACCATCCACTCAACGATATCAACGCCGTAGACTAGTTCGGTGACGCCGTGCTCGACCTGGAGTCGGGTATTGACCTCTAAAAAGTAGAACGCTTCCCGCTCAGCATCGTAAATAAACTCGACGGTTCCTGCGCTACGGTAGTTGACCGCCTTGCCCAGTTGAACCGCCGTGGCGTGCAGCGCCTGGCGAACGGGTTCGGGCAGGTTGGGGGCCGGACACTCTTCAAGCACTTTTTGGTGGCGGCGCTGGGTAGAGCAGTCGCGTTCACCGAGGGCGATCACGCTGCCTTGGCCATCGCCAAATAGCTGAACTTCCAGGTGCCGGGCGCGGGCGATATAGGCTTCCAGAAACACGCCGCCGTCGCCAAAGTTGCGCTCACCTAGGCCTTTCACTGAGTCAAAGGCGCGTTCAAGCTCGGCGGGGGTTTGGCATACCTGCATACCGATACCGCCACCTCCGGCGGTGGATTTGAGCATTACCGGGTAGCCAATTTGCTCGGCGCTGGTGAGTGCCTCGTTAACGCTTTCGAGAAGTTTTGAGCCGGGCACCAGGGGCACACCGGCGTTTTTGGCCAGGGCGCGGGCCTGGTGTTTTAGGCCAAACTGTTCAATTTGCTCGGCGGTGGGGCCTAGAAAGGTCAGCCCTGCTGCGTCGCAGGCTTCGATAAAGCGGGTGTTCTCTGACAGAAAGCCGTAGCCAGGGTGAACGGCTTGTGCACCGCTTTTTTTGGCAATGGTGATCAGCTTGTCGATATTAAGGTAGGTATCGCTGGCCGAGCCTTCGCCCAGGGCATAGTTCTCATCAGCCTGATGAACGTAGGGCGCGTCCCGGTCGGCGTCGGCGTAAACCACCACGCTGCCGATATTGAGTGTTTTGAGAGTACGTAAAATACGTGCGGCAATGGCACCGCGATTGGCAATCAGTACTTTGCTAAACGTTTTATTGATGGACATGGCACTGCCTGCAAACAAAGGCGGGTCGTCCCGCAGAAGAGTCAACCTCTTGGGGTCGTCCCCAGAGATTTAGTGCTGTGGCCCATTCAGGAGAGACGCGAAAACGCTGTGAACCCATCCATGGGCG
>LGOV01016696.1_pt2 | contig 27621 bp, 21 predicted proteins | sample 469881 | NCBI WGS metagenome assembly LGOV01 (sample SAMN03857199, study PRJNA290197) | marine sediment metagenome | biome: marine cold seep biome; feature: cold seep; material: marine sediment; isolation source: sample #5579, elevator 3A push core 41 containing 12 cm of sediment... ...
AATGTAAATCATTATTTTTATATATTAATCATTACAAATATTAAAAGAAATGATAATGATATGTAATATATTGTATTTATATCAATGTGATGAAATTGTGTTACTTGAATTTTATCGTTTTTTATTCACAAAAGAAGAATTTAAACAGTTGGGAAGTAGTTAATTGATAAATATGCAGAATAAAATAGTGATTTGCGGGCTGATCAGGTTAAAAAATGACCAAGAGAAAGGGATACTGATCAGTAGCATTTATACTAAACAAAAGATACGCTAATTTTGAGCCTCTAGATTATGAATTTTATTTAAATAAGTATATTATGTATTCAACCAGATTAAGAAAAAAATTATTAAAATATTGTGGGGGGTGTAATTATTAAATGATAAACAATACAAAATTCAGAAAAGCACCAATTCACTTTAGAATTGGCGCCTAATATCTTATTTTTCAATAGCACTTTATANNTTATATTTTCTTTTTAACTTCAATTTTTTTAAATAAATTTCATAAATAAAAAAATTTCTTGAAAAATTAATTTAAATTTTTACATTATTGCTTACACCTCCATTTTATAAGAATCGTTCTAATTTCACTAAGATTTTTCGGTTTTTATTGGTTAACATCAGTGGTATAGGCGTTTTGATATATATATAATGCTAAAATAAGGTATAATAATAAAAAAATCTTGACTTATAAAATAAAACACATTATAATTATCATTATAAAAGTACTTATATAATCTAAAGGAGGTATTAATTATTAATACAACTAATATCGGTGCACGAAAAATAGAAGACCTTAACCCAGATCGTCCCAATTTATTTCAATCAGAATCGAAGTTTTCCTCGATGTCATATGCTGGAGGTAATGAAATAGTCACCAAATCATTAATTCTAAATGATACAATAAAAGAAAAACTCAAAAGCATTAATTCACGAAGTCGATACAGTATAGGAAGTACAAATAAAAATTTGCACTTATATGCGCCTCAAGCAAATGTATTAGATGGGCAATTTCGAATTTGCTACATTGCGGGAGACTCTGATTCAATTATTGTCAGTGAATACCATAATCCTCGAGGAGATAAGTATTCAGCATTATTTCATATATTAGCAGATATATTGTACGAAAAAGGGATCCAAAGCATAAATAATTCAAAAAAAGGATTAAGTTTTAAAATAGTAGAAGGCCAATTAGATTTATTTGTAGAAGCTTGTCGGGAAGTAATTGAATTATTGGAAGCTGATTGCTTAATACTTGAACGATCCAATGAATTTTTTTCAATCAATATAAGAGAAAATGGTGAAAAAATTGATTTATATTATTATAAATTCTACTACAAGATTAAGAAAATAATAAATCCCTACAAAATTATAGCAGAAGAAATTAGCCAAACAAAAATCTTAAAAGAAATCGACCAAATTATCGAAAAGTTATCTAATTTAACTGCTCTCTGTAATAATAAAAAGAATGAAATAAATACCATTGAAAACATTTGATCTTATTGATTTAATTTATCTCTAAAATAATAGCTTTTTTATCAAATCTGATGCGTATGCGCCAGTTATTGCTTTAATTTAATAACCGGAGTAAAAATCTTATTTAGATTAAGAGTTCTATTAAGGAGTGATAATAAATATTTGGTTTATATTTAAATTGGGAGTTGAAATTCAATCATATAATACACCTATTTAAATTGTTTTTCAAAAGTTTTTACCTTCTTAAGAAATGAAACTTGATCTATAACTAAATTATTTCTTGTTATTTCATATTCTTGCATTACAGTGTCATCATTTGGGTTACTATAATCAAAAACTAATATACCATCTTTAGTTGTATAAGTACCTCCATCGTTGTTAAAAACAAATGTTCCATCATTACTAAAAGTAAGATGAATAACACTATCATCTGCTGCGCCATTATAATGCTCGTAATCAGTTTCCCATTTTCCAACAATAGGATTTTTAGTCACCTGAACCGTGGTAAATACAATCAAAAAGATAAGTAGTACAATCCCACCAATAACAGCAAGTTTTGCATACTTCGGTAAACCATTAAATTTTTCCAATTTTTGTGAGCTTTTAATTTTTTCTAACATTTTCTTTCTTCTTTCTTATAAAATTTTATTATTAATTTAAATTTTCACGTTATAGCAATTATTACCCTAATTTTGTTGAAATAGTAAATTTTATTTCAAAAGAAATAAAATATGATGTTGTGAAACGTGAATCCATATTATTCTTCTTTAGAATCCAGAATATAACTTTATTAGACTTCATAAAGAAATTTTGAAAAAAATATTCAATAGGTACAAACATAAGGGCAAGTAATATTAGATCGTCAAACAATGCACTAAAATGGAGAAAATCGACTAAAAAGACTATATTCTCATACTTATTAACTTAACTTTCAATTTCCTCTTTCTAAAAAATAAAAATGCAAATAATCAATACAAATGAAACAGAATTAATTATTTTAGGTTCATAAATTTCATATATATTAATAAATGGTTATATTATACCATTCATCAACATAACCTTTATTCTTTGCTAAATGAGCAGATGCTAATCCAGTACAAAGTGACACAATAATAATAATAATTACTACATAAAAACCCAGCATTTTTTCCCCTTTCAAATTCCCCATTCTTTTCAAATAACGTTCTTTTAAAACAAGGTTTAAAAGAGTATTTATACTTATAGTATAGTTCGAAATGGATTTTTGCGCAATTAAATTTCTATTTATTCCTGTAATTCTTATGCTTTTATAATGCCTATAAATTTACCGCATTTTGTTTTAAAACATACTTGAGTAACGGGGGTGCGGACATTTTCTTGTACCACTACAATTATCAATGTCTGAATCACTTTTTCCTCGCACTTAAAGTCTAGTTTATTATAAATCTCATACAATACTCTCTAATTCGATTTTTAATCATTATATTTATTTATCAACTCTCCGTTATTATTATATAATTCCGCAGGATCACTCTTGCTATTGTTCCAAGTTCCGTTACCATCTAACCAATGAAAATCAATATCCGAATTTCTTTCTGAAGCGCCAATTTTAACAGAAGCACCTGACTCTAAACTAAACATCTTTCAAAATTCACTTATTACTGTCTTTTAATTTTTCAATAATAGGAGCATAGTATTTTTCTTCAGCACTTTTTCGAGCTCTCACTGCATCTTCTAGCTTATCAAATGATCCTAAATACCTTCTTTTTTTCTGTAGTGTAATATTTGCAATCCATTTACTATTTTTAGTATTCCAACTCACACCTTTGCAACCTGAAACATTGTTTGAATTTAAAGTAGAACTGCTAATTTTACCTAGTGACGTTCCATTCACTAAATCGTTTACTCGTCGACCTTGCATATCAGCTGCATTTTGTTCACGTTTTAAACACCCACAACTTTTAATGGCACCTCGACGAAGAGCTGCCCCCTGTATGATTTTCTCAGTACCACAATCACACTGGCAAAGCCATTGCGCATTATTATATTTATCATTTTCTGCTGGTGCTACAACAGTTAAACGGCCATACTTTTCCCCCAACATATTTACTTTTATTTTAGAAAGGCATACACAATTTGTCTTCTTTCCAGAAGTCAAAAGAAACCCCTGAACAATTACATTTTTCCCACAGTCACAACGACAAGGCCATGCTAAGTGTTGATCTTTTCCTATTTTTTCAGCCTTTTCTAGGACAGTGAGGTATCAAAAACGTTGGCCAATTATAACTTTTTTAATAGCATTTTATTTCCTTCTTTTGTAGTCGATTTTTCCTTTTTAGGTGCACTTTATAATTATATAACGTTCAAATTTAGTAAAGTTAAAAATATATTTCACCTACCCGATGTTCTTTATTAGGTATTAGATCATTATAATATTTTATAGCTTCATCTGCTTCGTCCTCAGTGTTAACAACTGAAATTAATACCCATACATTTTCACGCTTTTCCATTATTTCATATCCAATAGGCTCGTTGCGTTCATCTTCAATGATGCCACTGTAACTTATATCAAGTGTTTCGTTACCGTTATGATCTTCGGAAAAATCCCAACTATAACGATCATTGTATTGATCCCACTCATTATAGAATTCTTCTCGTTCGGATTCGGTAATGTTTAAAATTATGCTTATTGGTTCTGTTTCTGTTAATTCAAAATTTATTCTTTTTTCTTCAATTAATTTATTGATGCGTTCTACTATGTTCATTTTTTTAACTCCTTTGTTTTTTTCATAGTCTTTAATCCTGTTTATAAAAATATTATTTTAAAACGTTTTGTGGATATAAAACTTCTAAATTAAATTCAAATTACTTGTAATCGCATTTTCAAGTTCTTTAGAACCGATTCCTATATATTTTTGAGTCGTTGATGTGCTGCTATGTTGTAACAATTGTCTAACCAACTCAATATTATAATTTTCATTGATATAAATTTGCGTTGCAAAGAATTTTCTAAAACTATGTGTACTAAGTCTTTCATAGTTTAAATGATCACAAATCATTTTCAATTGCTTTTGTACGGCTCTTTCACTGATCGGAAAGATAACAGCCGTTTTCTCAATATTATTTCTTAGGATGTAGAGTTCCAAATAATTTCTAACGTCATAGGGAATCGTAAAGGTTCTTTTCTTGCTCGTCTTCTGTTCGACGATATCCAATCTATATCGATCACCGTCTTTAATTATGTCTGTAAATCTCAAACTTAGCACATCACCTATTCTTAACCCAGTATTCGCTTCTATCACCAAAATAGTTGCGATTCGATTATTAGGCTTAATAGTTGTTCCATCACTTCTAATAATCCCACTATTTAATGTTTCAATAATAGTTGTGTATTGGTCTTTGCTTAATGCAAGAGTTTTCTTGTTAGCCATCTTGAACACCAATCTTTCTTAATTTATACTCAAATTATATCAATAGTTCGTATAAACACAAGAAATTATTCGTATTTTATTCAAATAACAATTAAAACGTTATTAATATGGGATAGTTCGTATTATACCTATAATACGAACTATTAATAAATAAGAAAAATAAAAAGAGAGAACAGGTTTGTTTGTTCTCTCTTTTTATTTTCAGTATCTTTTTTTTACTTACGATTCAATCTTATTATTGTTTTGTTTAGAATCCTGAACTTATTGGCATAGAAGCTAAGAGATGTAATGGAACAATTAGAAGGATATCTTCAATTGAAAACCCTATAATTTGTTATTTATTCCTAATCTCATCTAGCCCTTTAAAAAACTTCCATCCATTTTCTGATAAACCTGTAATTAAATCGGCTGGTGCAGATGGTGATTTAAAAGCTATATTCATTTGGGTTACTAACTTACCATCAACTTCTTTAACTTTCTCATTTTCAATATAGCTATCAATAATTTCATTGCCTCTGGTATAATGTTTGATATTTTTCCATTCTTTTGTTGATGCTGGTGGTCTCTTGATTACACTACCAGAAACTAATACAAACTTACCATCTTGAACGAATAATTTTGCATTATGTTTCTTTGAAGGATAATAATATTTGACCTTTGAAGGTACTTCCTTTACTTCATCTATTGCTACCCCTTCAGCACTTAATAGAAACTCAATTTGGTTGATAAACGATTCTAGATTAGGCAAATCATAAACACTTACGTTAGGTTTATTTGGCCTTAAGTCTTTATTGGTAAGAACGTAACTACTCTTTTTAAATCTTTGGATAAAATCATATTCCAAGTAATCAATTGACAACTTATCGAAACTATTATTATCTGTCACGAATAAAATAGCATATGACCAGAAATCCTTACCTTTTATATGTTCTTCAATCCTTTGTATACCATTTATAGATTGCCCTATATATAAAAGGTTTTCATCTTCACTATCATTAAATAGAAAGTAAATAGCATAATTAGTAGATGATGGTAACGCATAAACCTTTTTATAACTTTCTCTTGTAAAGAAAAATGCTTTAATTTGATTGGTACGGTCTTGATACATTTTTAGATTTGCTGCATTAGCTGAAGCTGGGTATAAATATGTAATTGATTTCTGCATTGTTATCTTCTTTCTTTATCTATTTATTATGTAATTAAGTATTTTCTTTTAAAAATAGTTTTGAAAAAATAGATAATCTTATTAAGCTAAATTGCGGAGAAGCTAGGATTTGAATTATTACTCCACCGTAAAACGGCATAAAACCGTTTATAATTAAATACAATAGAATCCTATTATATAGCTGTTTAAATCCATTCTAGTATAGTCTAGTTGACCCCTTATCGGGTCAAAATTGGGGTCAAAAAAAGGAACCATTACTGACCTTTCTTATACTAGGCTGAATATTGGATCGTGCATCTGCTACAAAACGTTTCCATAATCTAAAATATTTAGCAACAATAACTTACCTTAGCAGTAAAATCAAAAATTTACCCCCTGCCCTACTGATTACGAATTGATCATATTACATTTATATTATTTCTTACAATTTAAGAACGTTATTAAATAGCCATCTATACACATTTATAATTTAAATTCTTTCATAATTAGCATCAAAAATTGCTCGTTTTTTTAACAGTAATCCCCAAATAATACCCAAGTCGTGGGTTTTAATTCTATAATTATAATTTCTACAATACCTTGGCATAAATGGTGTAAATGGTATAAACTAAAAAAAGAACGTTTCGAAGCCTATTACACTGTCTTGTTAACGAAATCTATACGGACATTTCGACTTAAATAATTGGAATTCACCATCAAAGTTAGCTTCCATTATTATTTCTTTAATTTGTTCTTGTGTTAAGTCACAGTTAAAACCTAAGCCGATTTCCTTCAATGCGTTATCCCCATTCCCATTTGTCCAAGGCAAACAATAATGTGGTAAAGGTGTCTCAACTAATTCACTGATTTTTAAATCATTATCTGGATGCTGTTTATTGGTATCCGGATAATACACAATTCTTTCTTCCAGCTCAGTATAAAAAGCATTATTCTTTATAAATGCAGAATAATGTTTAAAAGTTGTTCTGATTTGTATTATCCAAGCTGTATAAGCATTTTTTATAGTGTCATAGCAATAATGATAAAATTCATTCTCGAGATCCTTGTTATAATACAACGCTGATTCATGTCCAACAGATTGCATTTGTTTAGAATTCGGATGTGGCATTTGCTTTTTCAAATGCTCAAACCACTCTAAATCAAAACCTAATACAACACCCTTTGTTTTGTCACCATACTCTAACCATTGCGTTAAACTATCCGACGCTTTACAAAAACAAGTACCGAACGGTTTATCTACTTGTACCTCTAAGTTATACTGCTTGTCCAATATTTCTATTGCTTCTTCAATAACTTCTTTTTCTAAATCACTTTCTCTCAATCGTATTTTCACAGAATCCCACAATGTTTCAAATGTACAAGTAACCTCTTGCATATCATTCGATTCTGTTAAATCAGCAAGCCATAAAACCTTACTATTCATGATTTCTTTAAACGTAGTAATTTTACAATAGTGATAATATAGTTGTCTATTTGTCATTTTTTTCTCCCTTTAATAAAATACAGTAATTAACACCACCCTGTGAAAATATTTTATTTGCTTCTGATTATGCTCTTTACCGTTTGGTTAATAACACTTTCATTACATAATAATAACGAGCACTCCAACTATATGATCAAAAATAATATAGTTCGACTTATTAATATTAAAAATGGTCATAATTTTTCAATGATTTGGGAGCCTCCCTATTCTTTCGAATAACTTTAATTATTATTCCTAAAATAACAACTAAGTTAAAAATCGGGCACAATACATATATAATTTTAGCCTCAAGTTCGCCTGCTTGTAATTTTATATAACTATTATCAATAAAAACAAAATAATTAACTATCATTGCAAATACTGCAAGATAAATAAAAATAAAATTATTGGTTACTGGAATTATCATTGCTATTGCTTTATCATATATTGGTTTGTCTATAAATTCTAACTTATTTAATAAAAAATAAACTAACGAACCATTTTTTTTATTTTCACGTAATTCTTTACCCCCTATTAGTTTTCCATCATATTTTAGCATTTCTCGATCACCTGTATGAATTAATTGAATAACTATTCCATGACAAATGTTCATATAATCAAATTTTATTGAAACATGATTATCTATTAGTTCAATCTTAAATTGATTGTTTGGTTCAACTTCAGTTATAACATCTGCTGAAAGAATATTACAATCTTTATCCCCCTCTATAAAATATGGACAAGCTATAACGATATCGTTTCCCTTAATCTCAAAATTACCTGAATTCCAAAAAGCAATTTTAGTAATAGTTAAATTCGGAATCTTTTCATTATTAAAAAGAATTTCAATTTTATTTAATGCTTTTTCTCCATTAATTTGTGAATCTACTCCATTCTTGATTACATTATATGACGATGTTGCATAAGAAATTTGCTTTTTTTTTCTTCCCTTTCTATATAAATGTATAGATACAGATAAACCCACAATTCCAATTAAAATAGTTAAAAAATTATTGCTTATAAACGAATAGATTTCAAAATTATTCAAATAAATTTCCTCCATTATGATTGAATTTTAATTTCCAATATATAAATTTTATTTCTATAATACTTACCNNGTTCCTTTTCTTATTCCACTAAAATGAGTGGGTTATAAGATTGCAATTGCCAGGTATCTTGGTTTAATTCAAAAAATAATCCATTAATATTGGCAACTTTAGCAAACGGCAGGTCATCCGTTGATTTAATCTTCTCTTGAAAATAGCCATCACTTGAAGTCAAAAAATACTCTCCATTCTTTTCGCGAGAATATAATTTTTGTGGAAGGTCTTTCTTTTTCCATGTAAAAGCTGGAAATGAGATTATCTTGGTCTTTTGAACCTTATAAGACTCGGAAAACAAATTAATCCAAATTCGTGTATTTTCTGAAAAGTCAATATCTTGTGATGATAGTTCCAATAAGATTTGTTTAATTTCTAAAATCGACTTATTTTGAAAATCATCCTTCATTGAAAGTTCTAACGCTACGCAGCGTGAGCGAATGCCAGCCAGATAGATATTTGCAGCAGCTTCATTAGGCAATCCTAATTCAACAAACATTGCAATATCAGAATATGTCTGAATTATGTCTTTCTCAACCTCTGAATCGAACATTTGAGAAATTCCATGTATAATCCAAGGCAATGTAAATCCGTAATAATCTTTAATAATACTACCAGTCTCTGGTTCCAAGGTTTTTATTATTGCGAGTGAAACTCCATTTAACCAATCTAGCCGTATATTATCTAGAGATGATTGAGTAGGTACTGACTTCATTAGTCTACTAGCATTTTCATTGCTCCAGATCTCTAATTCACGAATAATCTTGTCTAATAATTCAATTTGATCACATCCTCCATCAAGTTGCTGAACAAACGATATGGCAAGGCTACGAAAAAAATCAATGTTATCTAATATAGTCTTTGCCACGGACAGAGGAACACCCGATGCTACAAGTTTTTTTCTATCTGTTTTGCTTTTTACGCGGTTTAGTAACGCAGTAGTTCGAGCTTGCAACAAATGAAGATAGTAGTCTTCATTTTCAGCCTCTGCTTGGATGATAGCTAATGACCTTCTAAAAACATCGTCAACCCAACTTAAATCTGCATCGTCTACGCCAAAATCCTCATGCATCGCAAGCAGTTCATCGTCTAGATAATCAAACAAACCATTCAACTGATCAAAAGACTCACTTGGTATATCAACCTCAATAAAATCATTAGCAATTGCTTCAATAAGTAGGCAAAAGTCAATATTTGTTCTTCTTGCAACTTGAATAATATACCTTAGTACTATCAATAAGCCGCTTTGAACCCTTTCTATACGTTGATTATCAAAATAACTCATTGCGAGGTTAAAATTCTTGTTTATTTGCCATTGTTTATTTTTTGTTGTTATCTTAGTGTCAATTGCATAGAGTATTTTTCCTTCTGTATCAGAAAAAGCACGCCCTGCTCGTCCACAAATATTCCAAAAATCTCGATGGCTTATTGATTTATTAGTATAATATGGAGTCGCAACAATCACTGTTGAAATACCAATATTGACCCCTTGAGCAAGCGTTGAAGAAGCAATAATTATTATCGGTGGTTTGGAACGCATGAGTCTCTCTATAGCAATACGTACAAGTGTAGGTAATCTGTTGTTATGGCAAATAATTCCCTTTCTCGCTGCCTTTAATACAATATTATCGTCATCAAGTTCCTCGCTACAAACGCTTTGAAAAACTGCCCATATAGAACTATCCCAAGGATAATCTTTGGGCTGTTCTCCTAAAGCCAGTAGAACATTTTTAGCCAATCCATTTATCGAATTTGCCCTTGCAGAATATATCATTACTGTTCCATTTTGAGCCAGCCGAACTGCAGTAGCAGCAATGGCTTCATTTTTATTCTTTGGGAAGAGCTTTTTCCCGAGTCCAAACGGCTTCTTTTGAATGAAGTTTGGATTAAAAGGTTCACCTTCACTTTTCCATTCCAATCTCACGCGAGTTCCATCCCATAGTAAAAACCCTAGCCGTTCAAGTGATGGTTTCCAGTCTGATTTTGCCACCAAGGCTGAATCGTTAGTAACCCATTGAGCTAAATCATCAGCATTTGGTAATACTGCTGACAAAAGCAAAATTCTTATTTCATTTCGTGAAGCGAATTCTTTGATATGCGTCAGAAACATTTCATTTCGTATATATCTTTCTTCTGCACCAAGTAGATGTCCCTCATCAATAACAATTAGCTTAATTTCAGCTTCAATTCCTGAACCACAGCGAATAAGTGCTTTTGCTTTTTCTGGAGTTGCGATGATAATCTGCGATTGATCAATAAGCTCGAAGTCGGTTACATTTGCAGTTGATCCACCATATAACTGAGACACGGTAATGCCAAGAGGAAAGAAAGTCTTATTCAGACACTGCTCAATTTCAAAGGCCAATGAGCGAAAAGGGGCAAGATACAGCACTTTTGACCTAATATGTACAGATAAAGTTTTTAGTATCGCTATTTCTGCTACTCTTGTTTTTCCTCCGCTTGTACGCAAGTTTATTACCGCACCATTATTGTCTCCAACTGCTAATGGCAGTGAAACTATCTGTGATGGCCACATTTCAGTGACAGGAGGCCTATAGCTGCTGAGTAACCGTATGTATTTCTCCGTAATACACCTTGCCGGAAGTAATGGAGGCAAAACAGACCAAAGAGATGATAATTTAAATGTAGTCAAAATTATCTTCAAGAGCCGAATGATAAGCCAATACAATGTCAAATTATCTTCTGAGGAAAGACGTTTTAGTGTGTCCAAAATCTCATTCACCAAAATAAAGTTTTCTTCATTTCCAGTATGAATAAAATCAATTATAATATAAAAACAACGTGCAACCTCATGCGAAATTACCCATTCATCAAAACTAAGAAGGTCTAGCTGATCCGGTGCAGACGAGAAAAATATATTATTTGCAACATTTATCAAAGATTCAAAATCTTTTTTTATAAAACTGATTATTATTTGTCCAACACTAAAATCAGCGTTAATGCCTTTTAACACTATAAATGCGCGAGAATATTGTTTTGCTGCATATAAAGCCATCCCTGCAATTAAGAGGTTATAGTTTCTATTTTCCCCTTCATTATGATTAAAACTAAAGGTGTCTGAGAGTATTTTCCCAGCTTTTTCTAAAGCAACTAATCCTTCGCTGGTTTTGCCATCTTCGTTTTCGACTAATGAACAACCACACGAAAGTAAAGCATATGCTATATGAGTTGTTTTTTCTGTGAGTTCAGGATCAAACTTAGGATAGTTTTTAGTCTCTTCCTTGACTTCTTGCAATATTCTTCGTGCATCTGCTTGAGCTATCAGATTTTCGATACGTTTTTCTGATAAACTATCAAGCATCTTTACTGTATAAATTGAAGGAATACTCATATTTCATCCTCCAATCGTGTAAAAGCTTTTTGTACAATTTTTTCAGGTGATTTAATCCCTACTGAAATCATAAGCAAATTATGTAGCTCGTTTGTCGTATATTTATTAACGCAATTACCTACATTCCGATTACTCATAAGCAATCCCACATAATCTATTCGTAATTTATTTGTTGCAAATAATATCGCACAGTTCTGAACTTTTTCCGCCATATCATACTTTACTTCTTCAAAAAGTCGATCTGCTACAAACATCAATGAAATAGGCAAACCAACTTTGTTTGAACGTACCAATCCATCAATTGCATCAGTTATAGCCTGCTTGGAAGGTATTCCTCGAAACTTTGCTTCCCCAACAATAATTCGAACAGGGTCAGAATCCAGATCAAAAAGCAGTACATCGTCGCCCTTTATGGATTGATCGGAATTTGGATTGTATCTTAATCTATATACAGGAAGTTGGGCTTCAGTTGTTGAACCCAAATATTCAGCAAGAAAAACTTCTGCAAAGTTTCCCTTTTGCGTTGAAGCGTTCTGTGGATAAGGTGAAGGAGGACTTGTAACATTTACAATTCTTAGCGATTTAATCAAATCTTTGCGCCGTTTTAAAGCCTCTGAACTAAGATGATGTTGTTGTAAAGCAGGAACAATGTAATCAAGCAAAACTTCATTATTCCCATTTTCCTCTAACTGTCGATGAGCAACACCGCTCGTAGTAATAATATCTGTAGAACTAAGGGCAACAGCAAATGGCTGAATTCCTGAGGGATGATTATTTATAATATTGTCCAAAATCTTTTCCTTTCTCAAATGAATTAACAACCCATTCAATATATTAAAAATTATTTAACCTACAACAACTGAATAAATATTAAATTCATCAGTAACAAATACTGCCATTTCTCCCCCTTTATCAACCTAAATCTATTTTTCGATAACTACAAAATAATCTGCTCAACTTCTCTTACAACTTCCCCATCACATCCAACAAATGCTGATAGCTGTCGACATCATAGTATTTTACCTTGCTTGTCGATATTTCATTAAACAATTTCTTAGCGCAAGAAATCTTGGCTTGTTCGATAGGACGCAACTGAAGGCTGTCCATCGTTCCCTTGGTTTCTGCTATAAAAAAGATATGTTTCACCGTTCCCTGGTTAAATGCAATGGCCCAATCCGGTGAATAATTCCCAACCGGAGTAGGAATGGCAAACCCTTTTGGCAATTTGGCATAAACACAAACCTCTTCGGCTGTATCAAGTTCTTCTGCAAATCGGCGTTCGACGCTTTTTTCTGCTGTTCCATCCGTATATACATAATCTTGAATATGCTTTTTGGCTTTAAATGCTTTATCTAAACTTTGAGAATGCTTTTCCGCTGTAAAGATCGAACTATCGTAGGTTCCACTGGTCTGATTATAGGAAATATGTTCCACAATCATGGTAGCTTTCTGTTCTTTGATCAGTTTAACTACCTTGGTAATAAACTCTTCTGGATTATTTTTAAACATTTCCAGTTTATATTGGGACAGGCCTTTTAAAATGGCCGCAACACTTCTCCGGGTTAGCTTTGTTTCCTGAGCAATCTTCCCAATCAGGTCATATTTAATCTGGCTTCTTTCCGCATGTTTCAACTCGCTAGTTACAGATTTGGCAACTTCAAATACGTCCCCTTGTTCAAACTCATGATGATTTAGATTTTCTCGCTGGGCTCCTGTTGATGTAGTATATTTGAGCTGAGCAACAAATAATTTGTCTTCGATATGTATAATCGCTTTATCAATGAGTTCTTGACTATCAAATTTAACCGTATAGGCATAACGATGATTGATATTTTTCCACAAGGTCTGAAATTCCTGCTTGGAAAAGTTGGCATTGAGATCATTTTCTGTTATCTTTGCTTTCATGCCATCTTCAATCATATCGTCAAGTATCGTTTCATCAAAGATACCTTGTACCAGCAGATGGACGCCTTCTGTCAGCACCTTAATATCATCTTTCAAAGGTACCAATTGGTCATTCGCTAAATCCGTATGATATTTATTCGTGACCTGATCATCATCATCAATATAATCATTCTTCACCAGATAATGGTAAATAACTGTTGCCTGATGGGTATTCAGGATGACGGGCTGATCATCAACTAGGATGGTTTTACCTTCAAAATAATTGATAGTAGCTTTAGTTGGTCGATCATAAAGCACGTCCTTAATCTGACGCTGTAAATCTCCCACAAAATTTTTATAGCTTTCACTGGCGATAACTGTCAGTTTATTAATAGTGTGAACGGATTCCCCACAAGTTTCAGCATCCATTCTGTTCCCAGTGCTGTTGACACATAAACGCATCCCTCTTCCAACTTCCTGTCGCTTGACAACAGAAGAATCTGAATGCTTTAAGGTGCAAATCTGAAATACATTAGGGTTATCCCAGCCTTCCCGGAGAGCTGAATGAGAAAAAATAAACCGGGTGGGCTCCTCAAAACTCAGCAATCGTTCTTTGTTTTTTAAGATCAGATCATATGCGGAAATATCATCCGAAAACTCGGAACCCCGTTTAACGGTACTATCCACAGAGTGTTTTGATTTCTTATCGATGCTGAAATAACCCTGATGGGTTTTCCCAATTTCAATTTCCTTAAGATATTTCTGATAGGGGGTATCAAATAAATTAATATACTCATTGAGAACATTGATATATTCCTGCTCAAACATCTTTCCATAGTCGCCTAATCCTTCATTTCCTTCCGCATCATAAAAGCGGTATTTCGCCACTTCGTCGATAAAGAAGAGAGATAAGGTTTTAATTCCCTTTTCAAACAAGACCGCTTCTTTTTCAAAATGAGAGAGGATGGTTTCCCGAATCTGAATCCGCCGCATATCCTTTTCAGAAATATCACCAACAACCTCCCCAATTGTCAATACGGTTCCGTTGATAAAGGTCACTCGATTGAGGACGGGATCGATTTCTGAAATTGTATAGCCTTTTTTATACTGTTCCATTTCATTGGAGATGTAGTAAAGGTTATTCCCAACTCCAAGGTTACGCACCTCCCGGTTGATGGATTTCTGATATGCAATTTCCAGTTCGATTTTTGCCACCGGCGGTTTTTTACTGGAAAGTTGGATATCCTCCAGATACAGATATTCATCAGTTCCTCTTAAATTTTTGACCTCAAAACCCTTCACTTCAATTTTTTTAACCAAGCGCTTATTGTAGGCATCAAGGGCATCCAATACATACACTAGATTATGGTGTTGCTTATGGGTTGCCGAATAATTCAGGGAAAAAAGCGAGTTGAAATTTTTCAGAGCTTTTTTGGTGGCTTCTCCACCCATTTTTTGGGGCTCATCCAATATCAGAATAGGTCGATTGGCTTTAATTACATCAATCGGTCGACGAGATGCAAATTCATCCCGTTTAGAATAAATGATCCGGCTTCCTTTATTGTTTGCCCCTTCTTTCAGGGACGAGGCAAAAGCCTGGGTATTAATAATCATCACATTAATATCCCCGCTACCGGAAAACTGATCCAGTTGATGCAAATTGGAACTGTTATAAATAAAGAACCGGGCTTTTTTTCCATAATGCTCCATAAAATGATCCTGGGTCATTTCAAAACTCTTTTTCACCCCTTCACGAATGGCAATGGATGGTACAACCACAATAAACTTACTCCAGCCATAATGCTTATTAAGTTCAAACATGGTTTTAATATATACATAGGTTTTTCCAGTTCCTGTTTCCATTTCAACATCCAGAGAACACCGACCAAAATCCTTGACCAAAGATGGGGATAAGCGAATATTGTTTAACTGCTGCATTTGTTTAATATTATCAACAAGCTCATTATCTGTCAGTTTAATATTCTCATTTTTAAAACCGGTATCATCCAATAGTTCAATGATCTCACCATTATTTGGATCAATACTTTGTTTAAGCTGTTTGTTTTTTGCTTCAGTAGTTTTACCAAGATCGCGAATATAATTAATCTTGTCATGAAAATGCTGACCTTTGAATACATTCACCACGCTGTTAACCGCATCGGTTTGAAAGGATTGTATTTTAAAAGTAAATTTCATTGAACTACAACACCTTTCTGACGGTATCGGGACTGAAGTTGGCAAAAATCTGATCAAAATTTGATGCCACTGAATCACTGGCCATGGAACTATCCCGCATGACAAAATAATAAGGCTTTTGTCTAGCAATGGCAGTAATAGTTTCTTCACCTACTGCCGTATCAAAACAAGCCATAAGAAAACCATCAGCAACGTTAAAAACTTTTTTCCCGTCAATGACACTTTCTTGAATGGGACTTGATAAGAGTACACCCAGCTCCAGCATCACCTGATAGAGCAAATCTTCCGGGGTCCGATCTTCTTTAATATTATCGATTAATTCATCAAACATTGACACATTTGTATCCGTTGGTGTATAGTACACGTCTTTCATATTGGTAGAATCCAGTTTGAGGACACGAAAACCAGTATCCAGATTTTCAATCCCTTCTTTTCCTTGATTGTCTTCTTTTATTTTTACACCAGCCCGGCGGATCCGCTCCTTTCCGATTTCACAGATATTTGAATATCCGGCTTTATTGGCTTCACTTTTTTCATCGGTTTCTTCCGGGATCTGAACCATGATGAATTTACGATTGCCCTGGTCTTCAACATTCAGTTGCATAACGGCATGGGCAGTGGTAGCTGAACCAGAGAAAAAATCGAGAAAATAACCACTCTTATCCTCAGTCATATTTATCAGATACATAAGCATTTTTAAATTTTTAGGATTATTAAATATGTTACTCATATTCATTGTTTCATTTAAAACATTAGTACCATCCTTTGTTGAAAAATCTAAGATGCTTTTAGAATTAGCAATCACATTTGAAACGTATATTAATTTCCCATTGATATTTTTAACAGAATTTTCATCAATAAAAGTTCTCTTCTTTACAGAATACGCACCTTTTTGTCCAGTAATAATAATTTCTTTTTTATTTTGATTAAATTTATCTAAAGACCATGTCCAACAGCCTAATTTCCCTCTAACTTTTGGTGGACGTATAGTTACATAACCTTTTTCAATCATTTCTTTTTTCGTTAAATATATCAAATTTAAATCATTGGATTCTTTTGCTAAATTTACATCATAATCACACTGAGCATTTTTATCTTTTGTTTTTGGATTATAGTAAACCGTATAACCTAAGTTAGGTCGAGCATTTAAAGTACCACCATCACCTCTGGTAGTAATTGCATCATTAATATAATAAAATTCGCTATTCTCTTCAAACACATTTCTAATCTTTTCAGTTCTATTTATTATCGTTGGAACTATTTTTGTATCATTTACAGTTAATTTGCATTTTCTATAGACTAGAATTAATTCATGATTTTTTTGAATGTTTATAGTATCATTTTTTGCATTTTGTTTATTTTGTATTATTGGCCCAATACTGTTTGATGAACCAAATATTTCGTCACAACACTTTGTTAAATTGGTATATTCATTATCATCAATACTAATAAAAACAACTCCATCATTTGTCAATAAATCTTTAGCTAACTTTAATCGTGGATAAATCATATTCAACCAATCAGTATGGAATCGCCCATTGCTGTCTAAATTCTTCACCAACCGGTTGCCCTCATCATCATACTGACCACTGTTGGCCAAATAGTCCGCCGTATTTTGAGCAAAATCATCTTCATAAACAAAATCATTTCCGGTATTATAGGGTGGATCGATGTAAATCATTTTCACCTTTCCCAAATAGGTTTCCTGAAGAAGCTTTAGGACATCTAGGTTATCCCCTTCAATATACAGGTTTTCGGTTTTGTCAAAACCCATACTCTCTTCTCGGCAGGGACGTAAGGTTGCAGCGATAGGGGCATTCGCTAGGAGAATGGATTTTTTCTTATCCGGCCAGGTAAACTGGTAGCGTTCATCGTTGCCTTCCACCACAAAATCGGAAAGTTCCTGCTTTAGACGATCAAAATCCACTACTTTAGTGAGTTTATTATCTATTTTTGCTTCGGTGACACAGTTGGGAAATAATCCCGCTATTTTTTCAACATTCTCATCCACCTTGTTCTGGCTTTGCATTTTCAGTTTATCCAAAATATTCTTCCTCCGTTATTCTTTCTTGTTTACCGTTAAAATCAACAATCGGATAAGCTTTTATACTTCCAATCGTTTCTTCAATATTTTGTAATATATCTTTTGTAATATTAACTGTAAATACCTGCCGATATTTATTTGACGAAATATCTTCATAATAACATTCCATAAGATATTCACCCTCAATATCATTATAATCCTCAGCATAAATATTTAATTTGAATGTCTGCTTTATATAAAATGGTCTTGGCTTTAAATAATGCTTATTTAAGCTACCCTTACAGTTAAACCCTATACGTAAATTGATTGCAGTACCATTTCCAACATTACATAATTCACATGGCAAATAAATGAACTCAGTTTTACCCAATAAATAGCTATCTGATGTATTATTCATCTTTTTTAAACCACCATTTTCCACTGTATCTTGTTGCTCATCATTTAGATTTGATTTTTCAATAGGTATACCCTTTTCAATTACGTAATACACATTTTCTTGCTGATACTCGTCATAAGAATTCTTATGATCTTTAACGTCTTCCACAGTTTTTGTCTGTAATAAATAAAAATGTGATTTTGTGTCAAATATATTTAAGGTGATAAATGGTAATACTCTATTTCTAACATCATCCCGATAATTTGCCTGTGTAAACTTAATCGTTAAAAACACACCATATACCGTCAATAAGCCACCTAAAACACAACCATAAAAACCTAAAGCATCACCTGCATTCCATTCTGCTTGAAAAATAAATAGATCTGTATATGTTTTAAATAATATATTGATCAATAATGGAATGACGATAATAAAAATTGTAAAAAGCAATACAATGAATTTCCAACGTTTTTTCAATATTTCTTTCATTTTAACAGCTCCAATTCACCAATTAATTTTTGTATCATTTGAAAAATTTCATATTTCTTCTTCGGCTGTTTTTCACTTCTTGCCTGCTTTTGAAGCACATTGATCTGTTTTTCCAATTTCAGTCGGTTCTGATTCAAAACTAATTGCTCATCTAGGCTATTACCAGCTTCCAATTCTATTCCGGCAATCTTTATAAGGAGATTTTCCCATAGGCTATCAAAATTCAAACCGTCCAGTTTTATTACAAGGGAATCACTCGGTTGCCAGTCTGTCTGCATCAGACCATTCTTATAAACTGCTAAGCAGTACATATCTTCATATACCAGTATAAAAATCAGGTTTTGTTGAATGAGCTTTGTAATCAGACCAATATTTTTTTCATCAAAGTCCTTGGTCTTAAGGGTTACTCTAACAACAAAGAAAGCGTGAATGGTTTCACCGTCTGCGATGGTTGTAGACATCGGTGAAATCTCATTAACAATCACCATTTTACTAATGTCTACATTAAATTTTTCTCTGGTAGCTGTATTCAGTTTAAAATTTTCAAATACAGCTTTTTTTGACAGCAGTTTATTCATTTCCGTTTTTTTCGGTAAACCAAGCATTAGCATCTCCCTCTTATTTTACAACCAAAAAACAGATCAGTTCAAAATCATTCAAACCTTTAATATCATTTGATAAAAAGCTGATCTCTTCTCCATTAAGAAAATCATCTAGCTCACTTTGGCCTTTTACCTCAATGATTGAACGAATAGCATCACCCAATCTTTTGGAAAAATCAGACATGTTTTTGCCATCACGGGTTTCCTTATTCAATGCACGGTAAAGTTCCGGTATGGGTTCTACCTTGCCTTTACAGAGATAGCGCATTTTATCCAGCATTTCCTTGGGTGAGAGGTGATCACAGATCACTTCTCCCTCATTACTGATATAAACCATATAGAATGGATGGATCCGGTTCTGATTATCCACATTCACTTTGCCATTGATATTCTTTAGTACATAAACAACACCCGGCGGTGCATCCTCATGACTACTCACAATCGCATGTAAACCAAAGGGTATTTTATCCATTTCTGAATGATTCTTGATATAATCCAATAGATCCAATCGAAACTCATTGAGGCCCAGATCCATAATGGAAATACCACTGGACATTTCTTCAATATCCACCACCTCTTCCTGTAATCGTTTTAGCTGAGCTTTTCGATATTCTAAATCAGTTTTTTCTTCATCACTCAAAATATTATCATCCCCAGTGGCTGTCATATTCACAATTTTCATCCGGGTTTCAACCTTGGCTTTTAAGTTAATGTATTCGTCCAAACTAATATCTGGCCAAAAATTAACCAGCTGAATACAATTATTATGGCTACCAATCCGATCAATTCGTCCAAATCGCTGGATGATCCGCACCGGATTCCAATGGATGTCATAATTAATCAAGTAATCGCAATCCTGAAGATTCTGCCCTTCTGAGATACAGTCGGTAGCAATAAGCACATCAATTTCAACTGGATTATGAGGCATCAGCAATACCTTATCTTTTGAGATGGGTGAAAAACAAGTTAGCACGGTATTTAAATCCGAGCGAAGTTTGGGATTTGTGGTTTTGCCATCAATGGAACCCGTCACCATAGCCGTATCCAGACCAAACTCCTTTTTCATCATCTTACCCACATGCTGATATAGATAGTCCGCTGTATCTGCATAGGCGGTGAAAATAAGAATTTTTTTATTATTGTCATTGATGGGATTCCTGTTTTTTTCTCTGATTACATTCAACAACACCTGGAGCTTACTATCATGTACTGGCGTGATATCAGCGATCATCAAAGACAGTAATTCCAACACTTCTCGATCTTTTTTCAAATTGTTTTTCCATGATTGATAATCCATATCGGCAATATTGATCTTAACCTTTTTTCCAAAGGAAAAATAATCATCTCTGTTCTGATCATCTTCATCGGAATCCTCATTTACGCTTAATTCCATCATATCAATCACCGTTTTTTTCTGCTGGCTGAAATTTTCAATGACCTCAATGGTTGAAACGATCAATTCTTTGATACGCTGCAACGTCAGATTAAAAGAATAAACCGAGCTTTCCATTCGTTTCATGAGATTAATGGCGGTTAAACGGCGTATTCCCTGTTCTCTGTTTGCCTGGGTAAACCCAATATTTATCTTATTATCTTCGTAGAGCTCAGCATACTTATCCATCTTACTGGGTAGAATATAATGGGATGGCGTGTAAATGCTCAGGTTCAGCAGCATAAGCTGCTCGAAAATTTCATTGTAATTAATCGCCTCTTCCAGATCTGTCAACTGGGGGTAGAAGGAAATGGGTTTAAGACGTGTGGGAAACTTGCCAATTTCCGATGTGTCATAATATTTCTCAATATGTTTTCTGGAACGAGCAATGGTGACGCTGTCCAATACTTCAAAAAAATCAAAATCAAGCATCCTGAGTAAACTTGTTGTGGTTCGTTCCTCCACATCAAATTTACTCCAAGTATTAAATGATTTTTGAGCATTTCTAAAGATGTCATCGATGGATCGTTGTGTATCCAGTTTTTCATCAATTAAAGCGCTTTCGCCTTCATAAGCAAGCTGCAACTGATTTTTGAGGTCATTAAAACGGTTGTTTACGGGCGTTGCCGACAACATGAGCACTTTTGTTTTTACACCCTTCCGGATGACCTTATTCATTAATTTAAGATAACGGTTCTCTTTTTCATTTTCATCACCGTTAAGTTTTCCGCCATTTCTGAAATTATGGGACTCGTCAATGACCACTAGGTCATAATTCCCCCAGTTCAGCCGATCCAAATCCAAGCCATTTGATTTTCCATGGGTTCGATTCAAATCCGTATGGAAAAGCACATCGTATCTTAACCGGTCTTTGGCAACAGGATTGTTAAGATAATTATCTTTATAGGTATTCCAATTATTGGAAAGTTTTTTAGGACAGAGTACTAGCACCGATTTATTTCTATTTTCATAATATTTGATGACTGCCAGAGCGGTGAAGGTTTTACCTAAACCAACGCTGTCTGCCAGAATACAACCGTTATATCTTTCCAGCTTATTGATAATTGCCAGTGCTGCATCTTTCTGGAAATTATAGAGCATCTGCCAGATTCCGCTCTCTCTAAACCCAGTGGCTTCATTAGGAAGAACATCTTCTGAAATATCTTCAAGAAATTCGTTAAAAATATTATAAAGGGTGAAAAAGTAAATGAAATCCGGTGAATTCTCATTATATGCAGTTGTAATATTCTCAATCACTTCTTCCGTCACTTCCTGCAGTCTTGAATCATCCTTCCAAAGTTGATTGAATAATTGAATATAAGCTAATGAAAAAGGCATGTCTGTTTTTTGGACCATGCTATAGGCATTATTTCCCCGTTCACATCCAAGATCAACGGTCGTAAATCCATTGATGGGCATATAATTCGTTTCATCCACGTTGATAAATCCCATCATATTTTCATTAGTCTTATTTGACTTAAAAACAACCTTTTGTCGGATCCACTCAGCACATTCTTTTGCGATAGCTTTTTGTGTCAACTCATTACGCAATTTCACCTCAAACTCTGTGCCATAAAGGCTCCGTTCCCGAGTAAGACGTGGAATATAGAATTCACGTTTTTCCTTTTTTGTTTTATCACTGGTAAATGTGGGCGAAGTGAAAATAAACCGCAATTGATCAATACCAACCATCTGTTTTTTCAATTCCTGAAACGCATACATGGAAAAACAGGCAGCTGCAATTGAAAGTTTGCTGTCTTTTTTTATTTCAATAACTAGATCATCTTTTAAGGTTTTGCCTACATTATCAATTAATTCCATGTCATTTTTTCTCCATTTTCTATTAGTTTAACTTAACAGACCACTTTATTGTAAATATAACATCCTCAATTTTTTCATAACATACCTTATAATTATACGCCTCTCTCTATTAAATGGCTATTATTACTTACACTTTTTACGCCACGATTATTCTTTTTATTCAATTTTATAAAAATGATGCGTTAATCTCTATCTTTTTTCTTTTTCAAATACGTTCACAATCCTACAAGGGGTTTTTGGGTATGCTTTTAGATTAACTTATGTGCGAACGGTTTAAATTACCGCAGTAAGGGCGCCCAGGTGTAGTCGACGGTGCGCCGGCGGCGGAGTCCGGACGTCCTGGGGCTAGCTGCCGAACCCAAAACGTACATAAGCCGCTCACTCTGACCGACAGGGCAGGACGACAACGTCATGACTTTCGTTAATTTAGCCTTAGCTCAGCGATAGTGAAACGACAGCAGAACCAAGGCACAAGTATAAAGGTCATAAAGTTAAGCAAAAAAAAACCTCTGGCGTTAAGCCTGAGGCGTGAGTAGTTTAGACTATGGGATGAAGCTGAAACCATACAGATCATTTGATAAAATTTATAAATGTTTAGGGTTCGATCTTTTAGAATAAAAGGTTTTCTCAAACTTTAAAAGAATTTCTATTTATCTGCTTTCTTTGGCTTCATATTCTTTTATTTTTCTATAAAATGTTGCTTTACTTAGATTTAATTTATTCATAGCCTCAACAGTCATAAGATCACCTTTTTTCCAATCACCATATACTTTTTTTAGAGTTACTTGATCAACTTCAATTGGTTTACGCCCTTTATACTTGCCTTCACGTTTAGCAATAGCTATTCCTTCTTTTTGTCGCTGTAACATGCATTCTCGCTCAAATTGATAAATTCCAGCAAAAATTGTTAACATCAATCTTCCTTGTGGGGTTGTTGTATCGATATGTTCTTTTTGACTTATAAAATTAACACCTCTATCTGCTAGTTCATCAACAATTTTTAAAAGATCTACACTTGACCTAGCAAGTCGAGAATAACTTTCTACAATTACAATATCACCTTCCCGAACAAATCCCAACATTTCTTGGAGTTCAGGCCTATTGGTATTTTTACCCGATATTTTATCAATAAATATTCGATCTACGCCTAATTGAGACATTATAACTTCCTGACGGGCTTCATTCTGATCTTCAGTACTAACCCTAATATAACCAACCTTCATAAACTCTCTCCTATTGTATTAAACTTTTAATTCCGTGGACTTATTATATCATTATCACTTATTCGTTTCAATAGGGTTATCTTTAAATATGATACGTATCATATTAAGACGCTTCAAATATCCACCCGTTAAATCAATCTTATCAGTAGTATCAATAGACCACGATCTAATGATACATCCATTCATCTAATTAAATTATCACGTAAAAAATAATGAATCCTTTGGGTGAAAATATGGATCCCCTTTCTATATTGTATTCAAGCATTTAATTCCTTTTTCCTACTATATAAAACTAATATTTGCGTCATAATTTGCCATAAACACCTATAATAACCGTACCGAACCCACGTCACATATATTGACTATTTATTTCAACAATATGTCTTTTTGTTAATATAATAGTTCTAGCAATAAAAAAAACGACTAAATATTGCTATTTAGTCGTTCGCAAGTTGTATTATATTCATTTTTAGTAGAAGCGAGCCGTACCATTTTACAGCGACAATTAATATTGGAGATTATCGGCATGTTAAAGAGTGAGTTATTGAAGAAATATTGTAAGATTAATCCTGATTTTTTTTCAATAACTCACTCACTTTTTCTCTCAATTTAGATTCTTGTTTATTATAACTTATAAATTTGCTTATTTTTTCGTCTAAAAAAGTGTTGACCTTCCCCAAAATGTCGCTTAACGTTCCCAAAGTTCCAAATGTTCTTCCTTTTTACCCTTAGGGGAAAAGTAGCGCATATCCTTGACCCGCAAGGATTATGACATCAGATGAATGTTGGGAACCGCTATGTTAGTCGACGTTATTTTAAATATCTAGCAAATTTTCAATTCTTTTCTTTTTTAAAGCTATAATGCGACTAATAAATTGTTCGTAATCTTCTTCTGGATAATTGAGATTTCTAATAGCTTCTTTTTGTCCAAATATACTACTAGCTAAAGAAGATGTTATTTTACCTAATGTTATTAATGCATTTTCTACTCCATTATCTTTCTTCTTATAGACATAATGATATTTTTCAATTTTAGTATAAAGAATTTCTAATTGTGCCAAATGTTCTTCTAATTTAATTTCATTAGTTGTATTGCGATTTGTACTTATCCGATTGTTAATCAACATTTGCAAATAGTCATAGCTAGCTAAAACGGAACAGGTTCCTTCTCTAACATAAATTGCATTTTCTTTTACACTTTTGCCTTCCTTCATACAAACAACCGGAATTATTGTAGGATCATATTCTATTAGCATAACTTGAAAAGTCTTTCCAATTAAATCTCCATAATCTGCAGTTTGATAACTATAATCTAACACTTCATAGGAAATATTTGATGGAATGTACGGTTTAAGTTGACTACTGATAGTAGCCTTATCTAGAATAGAATCAATGCCTACAGAAGACAATTTCTTTTCTTCAGATTCTTCAACTCCAATAATTATTAATCCTCCACCTGAATTAGAAAATGCCAAAACATGCTTTGCTAATTTTGTTGTTTCTGGCCACTCTTTCTTAAAATCTAAATTATCATATTCTCCAGTATTAAATTGAACTAATTCTCTAAATTTTTCTCGAGTAGGATTTTCAAAAAATCGAGTTATACTCTCATGGTTTTTTTTCATATTATATATCTCCTTAAAAATAATGTTGAATAAAATTCTTTAGTTCCTTCATGGACATCTATCCATATTCTTGTGTATGATGGAAATAATTTTATTAGGCGATGGAATTCACCTTTACTCTAAATAAAAAAAATTTACAATCAGACCAATGGATCGGCTACAATAAGTGCAGTGGTCAAGCAATTTTATAACACCTAGGGATGCGGACATTTTCTTTTACTGCAATAATTAATGTCTGAATCACTTTTTCCTCGCACATAAATGTCTAGTTTATTATAACTCTCATCCAATGCTCTCTAATTCGATTTTTAATCATTATATTTATCCACCAATTCACCGTTATTATTATATAATTCAGCAGGATCACTTTTGCTATTGTTCCAAGTTCCATTACCATCTAACCAATGAAAATCGATATCTGAATTTCTTTCTGAATCACCAATTTTAACCGTGTTGCCTGCCTCTAAACTAAACGTTGGGAATATAAATGACTGATTTCCTCGCACTGATACAATCTTCCAACCTGTAAGATCAATAGCATTAGAACTTGAATTTTTTAAGACAATATACTCTGCTTGCTTATCCAGTTGACTAATCACAATTCCTATGCTTGATACAACGTTTTCTTTTGTTGGCGTTGTTAGTCCAAGTGCTTCATTCACTTCATCAGGATTAACATTATCAAATTCATCATGAATCACATTGCCCTTAAGTGTATATGTGTAACTATAATGGCTTGGGATCTGTGTGGTTGTAGTTGGATATGTTATTATAGCCGTAAAATTAGTACAACCATCAGCATCTCTAATTGCCTTTTCCATATATGCTTGATCACCATGGCGATTTAACGTGCTCTCTTGTGGTGTTATATTATAAGCATTTGAAACACCACCAAGAGAATCAGCAATAACGTGGCCCTCATCTAATGTTGGGCTTTCAACGCCAGGTACTTTTGCTTCATCTGAATAATATCTTCCCGTTGACAATACTGGTTCCTTAGCGTCATCCTGTATTATAATTTCCTTAGCCGTTACTTTAACCAACTGACCATATTCATTTGTATAGGCATAATATTCTCTATCACCAAACCCAATATTAACAACAACATTTGGTTCTCTATGTCCCGATTGATTCCCACCGTCTACTTCAATCAGTCTATTTCCTTCTAAAGAATCGTTGAGTAAACCTTCTTCTATATTTGATTCATTCCCATCATTTATAGCCTTTTCTGTATTTTCTACATTTGATGTACTACAGCCTGAAAACATCAATAATGCTATAAGCATCACAGTAAATAGTACTGTTTCCTTTTTTGAAACGAATTTGAATATTTCTCTAATTTTAGTCATTTTACTATCCCCCTATAATTCATCATTTTTCAATCATATTATTAGCACCAAGTACTGCTTCTTAAATTTTTGTACTAACTATTTAAACTTTACTTACCTTTATCTTTATATTTCTCAATAATAGGAGAATAATATTTTTCTTCAGCACATTTGCGAGCACTAACTGCATCTTCTGGCTTAGTAAACGATCCTAAATATCTTCTTTTCTGCTGTAATGTTATATTCGCAATCCATTTACTGTTTTTAGCATTCCAGCTCACCCCTTTGCAACCTGAAACATTGTTTGAGTTTAAAGTCGAACTGCAAATTTTACCTAAAGATGTTCCCTCTACTAAATCATTTGCACGTCGTCCTTGTATATCAGCTGCATTTTGTTCGCGCTTTAAACACCCACAACTTTGAATAGCACCTCGTCGAAGAGCCGCCCCCTGAACAATCTTTTCATTCCCACACTCACATAGACAAAGCCATTGAGCATTATTATATTTATCGTTTTCGACCGATGCTATAATGGTTAAACGGCCATACTTTTCTCCCATCATGTCTACTTTTATTTTAGAAATACATCCACAATTTGTCTTCTTTCCAGAAATCAAAAGAAACCCCTGAACAATT
>LGOV01015161.1_pt2 | contig 27587 bp, 23 predicted proteins | sample 469881 | NCBI WGS metagenome assembly LGOV01 (sample SAMN03857199, study PRJNA290197) | marine sediment metagenome | biome: marine cold seep biome; feature: cold seep; material: marine sediment; isolation source: sample #5579, elevator 3A push core 41 containing 12 cm of sediment... ...
AGTGGCGTCCCATAGGGGGTTCGAACCCCTGTTACCGCCGTGAAAGGGCGGTGTCCTAGACCACTAGACGAATGGGACGTTGCATTGCCTCGTCGAGGTGGCGCGTATGTTACTCAGACCTTATTGAGCTGTCAAGCACCCTGCCTTCACCAAACTAACTGACACGCTTTCAATTACCTACCTCTACGTCCAACTTTTGCGAAGCCAGTATGCACACCGAGGGTGCCCTGGACACTCATTCGGCGCCATAACGGTGCAAACGTTTATTTTTCTTATACTTAACCTTTTCATTAGAGACCGACAAAATCCTTAAAAATCTTTTATTTAAAATAAAATCGATTTTTATGGCACACCCCTTGCTACTTCATTGTGTTCCCTGGCTGACCAATTCCACCATTAATGAGGTGTGCTATGTCCTTATCCCGTCGCAAGTTTCTCACCACAGCTGCCGTCTCCTCCACGGCAGGCCTTGTATTGGGCGCCCCGTCTATCGCCCGTGCGCAGTCCGCCGAGAGCTTCAACTGGCGTATGACCAATGCCTACCCGCCCGGCTCGCCCTTTTACGTGGAAGGCCCTGGCAGCCCTACTGACGTGATCGCCAAAATCAACGCCATGTCCGGCGGAAGACTCAATATTCAGCATTTTTCATCCGGCGAGCTGATTCCAGCCTTTGAAGGCTTTGAAGCAGTTCAAAGCGGCACCATCGAAATGAATGCCGCCAATAGCTACTTCTGGTCCGGCACCACCTTTGCCGCCCAGTACTTCACTACCGTTCCGTTTGGTATGAGCTTTATGGGCCATATGGCGTGGCTTTACCACGGCGGCGGTTTGGAGCTTTGGCACGAAGTGTATGAGCCCTACGGCATGGTGGCCTTCCCGCTGAATAATACCGGCGTGCAAATGACCGGCTGGTTCCGCGAACCGATCGAGGATATTAGCCAGCTCAACGGGCTGCGCATGCGCGTTCCTGGCTTGGCGGGCCAGGTTTACTCTTCGCTTGGCGTGGATGCCCGCGTACTGCCCGGTGGTGAGATATTCCCAGCGCTGGAGCGTGGCGTGATTGATGCAGCCGAGTTTGTGGGGCCTTTCCAAGACCGCCGTATGGGGCTACACAACGCTGCCAAGTTCTACCACACCACCGGCTGGCACGAACCTTCAACCACGGGTGAACTGCTTATCTCGAAAACCCACTGGGATAGTCTGCCAGAAGATCTGCAGATGATTGTCAAAACCGCCTGTATGGCCGCCTGCTTGGAGAGTGTGACCTGGTCTGAAGCGGTCAATGGCGAGGCCATGACAGATCTAGTGGAGAACGAAGGCGTCACTGCCAGCATGCTTCCCACCCCCGTTATCGATGCGCTGCGCGAAGCCACTCAAGACACCCTGGCGACAGAGGCCAACGCCGACCCGCTGGTACGCAAAGTGCACGATAGCTACATGGCGTTTAAAGCCAATCATGACCGCTGGGCGGGCGCCAGTGAGCGTGCTTGGTTAAACGATATTATCGGAGTCTGATATGCGCGCCGTGGCATTTGTTGTCCACGGGGTCGAGGCGGTGGTTCGGTTATTTGGCTGGATCGCCGCCTGGACTTGCGTGGTATTAGTCGGGCTCGTCGCTGGCGACGTATTGATGCGCTATGTGTTCAGCGTAGGAGCAGTATGGCTGCAGGAACTGCAGTGGCACCTGATCTCGCCTATTGCGCTGTTTGGCATGTCGTATTTGCTGTTGATGGGTGAGCAAGTGCGCGTAGATGTTTTCTACGAGCGTTTCCCCGCAGGCCTGCAGCGGGTGATCGAAGTGATCGGCGGACTCTTGCTGCTGGTGATGGGGCTGTATATCGCCTGGCTAACACTGCCCTGGATCGCCCAGTCGTTCGCTCGGGGTGAAGCGTCACCCAACCCCGGTGGCCTGCCTCTACGCTGGCTACTCAAGTCGCTCATTCCATTCGGCTTTGTCCTTCTCGCGCTGCAAGGGCTGGCCCACGCGCTGCGTCAGGCTTTCGCCCTACCCACACGAGGTGAATAACGCATGTCTCCCAATGAATGGCTCGCGATCGGCATGATCGTGGCTTTTTTTGTGTTCCTGCTGATAGGTATTCCGGTAGGCATTAGTATCGCGGCGACGGCCTTTTTCTTTGGCTACATTGGCTTTGGGCCAATGCTGTTTAACCTGCTGCCATCACGTATTTACGGCGTAGTAACCAATTACACCTTTATGGCCATACCGCTATTTGTGTTTATGGGGGTGATGCTGGAGAAGTCGAAGTTGGCCGAGGAGTTGATCGATGTTATCGGCCACCTGTTTGGCGGCCTCTCGGGCGGCATGGGCGTAGCGATCATTCTCGTTGGCGTGCTGTTAGGCGCCGCCACGGGAATTGTGGGCGCCACTATCGTTACCCTTGGCCTGCTAACGCTACCGACGCTGCTACGCCGCGGCTACCCTAAAACCCTGGCCACCGGGATGATCTGCGCTTCCGGCACCTTGGGTCAGATTATTCCACCCAGCCTGGTGCTGATTCTGCTGGCGGAAATTTTGGGTGAATCGGTCGGTACGATGTTCGCCGCCGCCATGGTGCCGGGACTAACCCTGGCGGCGGTGTATATTATTGCCATTCTGGTGATCGCCAAGCTCTACCCCAACTTAATGCCGCCTATTCCTGCCGAGGAGCGAGCAGAAATGAGCCGGGGTCAGTTGATACGCAAAGTGATTACCGTGGTAGGCCCGCCAGTGGGGTTGGTGTTTGCGGTATTAGGCTCGATTATTGGCGGCATTGCCGCGCCTACTGAAGCGGCCTCCATGGGTGCGCTAGGAGCATTGCTAATTGTGACCTGCTCGGGGCGGTTAACCTTTGCGCTACTCAAAGAAGTTGCCCAGGCCACGCTGGTGATCTCGGCCATGGTGTTCTTTATTTTGATCAGCGCCCAGGTATTTGGCCTGGCATTTCGCGGCTTGGGCGGCGAGCATTTGGTTGCCCGTATGTTCGACTGGGTGCCCGGTGGCGAATTAGGCGCGATGCTGTTTATGCTGCTACTGATGTTTGTGCTGGGTTTCTTTCTGGAGTGGATTGAGATCAGCTATATTGCCCTACCGCTATTTTTACCCTTCTTTGTGCAGATGGGCGTCGATATGGTGTGGCTGGGCATTCTGGTGGGACTAGTGCTACAAACATCGTTTCTTACCCCACCCTTTGGCTGGTCGCTGTTTTTCCTCAAGGGTGTAGCGCCGAAAGAAGTCTCGACGCTGGATATTTATAAAGGCGCCCTACCGTTTATCGGCTTACAGTTTGTCGCCGTCGCGCTGGTATTTATCTTTCCCAGCATTGCTACCTGGTTGCCCGAAGCCATTGGCTGGTAACGTCTTGCTCTAGCATTTATTTAACAACTATTTACTTAATAACAAGGATTCAAAGATGCTCCACACCCAACGTAGTTACGGCGGCAGCTGCGTCGCTCCTCATCACCTAGCTGCCAGCGCCGGGCGAGATGTGCTTAAACAGGGTGGTAACGCGGTGGAAGCCATGGTCGCAGCCGCTGCTGCCATTGCGGTGGTCTACCCGCATATGAACGCCCTGGGTGGCGATGGATTCTGGCTCATTCATGAGCCGGGCAAAGCGCCCATCGCCATTGACGCCTGCGGCCCTGCGGCGGGGCTTGCCAGCGCAGACTTCTACGCTGGTGAAACGCAGATTCCCGAGCGCGGCCCTAAAGCCGCCCTCACCATGGCCGGTACCATTGGCGGTTGGCATGAAGCGCTGAACGTGGCGTCAGCATGGGGTAAGCAGTTGCCTCTCACCACGCTACTGGCCGACGCCATTCATCATGCCGAGACGGGTATTGCGGTCTCCCAGAGTCAGGAAGCGCTTACCGCTAAACACCTTGAGCGTTTAACCCAATGCCCAGGCTTTAGTGACGCCCTGCTGCTTAACGGCCAGGTGCCCCGTGAAGGCGAACGACTACGCCAGCCGCGCCTGGCCGCGACACTTAAGCGCTTGGCAGAAGCGGGGTTAGACGACTTCTACCGCGGCGAGCTGGCCGCTAGCATGGCGCGAGATTTAGAGGCGGTGGGCAGCCCACTACGCCTGGCAGACTTCCATGCTTACCGCGCCCAGCGCGTCACACCGCTGGAAGTCACCCTGCAGGATGCCTCGCTATATAACCTGCCAGCCCCCACCCAGGGCATGGCCTCATTAATGATTTTAGGCATTTACGAGCGCTTAAAAGCCGCCGAACCCAACGGTTTTGAACACCTGCACGGGCTCATCGAAGCGACCAAGCGCGCCTTTATCCTGCGCGACCAAAACGTCACCGACCCCGGCCGCGTACCCACCCCGCTGCAGGAATTACTCAGCGAAGAGAGTATTGGCCGGGAGGCGGCTCAAATCGACCCACAACATGCCCTGCCCTGGCCACACGAACCTGCCCCTGGCGACACCATTTGGATGGGCACCGTGGATAGCGAAGGGCGTGCGGTGAGCTTTATCCAGAGTATCTACTGGGAATTCGGAAGTGGCGTAGTGCTGCCAGAAAGCGGTGTGCTGTGGCAAAACCGCGGCATCAGCTTTTCGCTTAACCCCGACGACCTGCGCGGCTTAGCCCCTGGACGTCAACCTTTCCACACTCTTAACCCGGCGCTTGCCAAGTTTAACGATGGCCGCACTATGGTTTACGGCACCATGGGCGGTGAGGGCCAGCCGCAAACCCAGGCAGCGGTATTTTCGCGCTACGCGCTGCACGGCATGCCGCTGCAGCAGTCGATCACGGCACCCCGCTGGCTACTTGGCCGTACCTGGGGTGAAACCAGCACGAACCTGAAGCTCGAAGCGCGTTTTGACGACGCCTTAGTGGCCGCGTTGGCAACGGCAGGCCACGATGTGGAAGTGCTGCCCGAGGCATTCAGTGACACCATGGGCCATGCAGGCGGTATTGTGCACCACCCGGATGGGTTGATAGAGAGCGCCCACGACCCGCGCAGTAACGGCGGCGCGGCTAGCGTATAGCGCTTACACTGGCACAGCGATGTATAATCGCCCATGCTGAAACTCATGATGATCAAGTGGTGTCACTAGGCTAGTGAGTCCAAACCACACTTGGCCTCAGCGATGTAAGCGCAATGCATAAGGGAGAGGAACAGAGCATGGCGAAAATAGAAAAATCCCCTGACGAGTGGCAACAGCAGCTATCCCCCGAGCAGTATCGCGTAGCGCGTGAGAAAGGCACCGAGCGCCCGTTCACCGGTGATTATCAGGTGCGCGATGCGCAGGGTATTTACCACTGCGTCTGCTGCCACGCACCGCTGTTTGAGAACGAGCATAAATTCGATGCTGGCTGTGGCTGGCCGAGCTTTGATCGGCCGCTGGGCAGCCGCTGCGTTGAGGAGCATACGGATACTACTCACGGCATGCAGCGCACCGAAGTGGTCTGTTCTCACTGCGATGCTCACCTGGGTCACGTGTTCCCCGATGGACCTCCGGAGACTACCGGGTTGCGCTACTGCATTAACTCAATATCACTGGAATTTCATCCTGACGAGTAATCAGCGCTAAATCCTCGCAAGGAAACCAGTAAAGCGGGTGCTACAATAGCAGCCCGCTTTTTTTGTGCTTGTAGGAGAGAATGATGCTCGGCTGGTTCCCCGGACATATGAACAAGGCCCGCCGCCAGATTAAGGAGGTGCTGCCTGAAATTGACGTAGTCATCGAGGTACTCGATGCACGTCTGCCCTACTCCAGCGCCAACCCAATGCTGGCCGAGCTAACCCGCCATAAGCCGGTGCTAAAAATCCTCTCCCGGGCAGACCTCGCTGACCCGGAGCGAACGGCCGAATGGGTGACTTATTTCGATGCCCAAGAGAATATGCGTGCCTTGGCGGTGACCACCACCAACACTCGCGAACTCAAGAAAATTCCCAAGCTGTGCCATGAGCTGGCCGGTGCCGTTCGTGCTGACCGGGATGTGCGCGTGATGGTGATGGGTATTCCCAACGTGGGAAAATCCACGCTGATTAACGGACTGGCCGGGCGAAAAATCGCTAAAACCGGCAACGAGCCAGCAGTCACCAAGCGCCAGCAAAAAGTGCGTATCGATGGGCGTGTGGCACTCACCGACACCCCAGGAGTGCTGTGGCCGAAGATTGAGGATCAGGCCAGCGCCTATCGTCTCGCCGCCACCGGCGCCATTCGCGATACCGCTATCGAGTACGCCGATGTAGCAATCGTTACCAGCGCAGAGCTGGCCAAACGCTACCCCGAAGCGCTCACCGAGCGTTATAAGCTCAAAGAGCTGCCGCCCTACGCCGCGCCGGACATTCCCCATGACATTGACGCGGACGGCCCGAAAAAACCCGACTTTCTTGCTATTGCTGGCTTCGACGGTAACGCCATCTTAAAAGATATCGCTGCCCGCCGAGGCGGCCTGCGTCCCGGCGGCGCCGTTGATCTGCACCGCGGCGCGGAAGTGCTGCTTCACGAACTGCGTGATGGCAAGCTGGGCAGGCTAACGCTTGAAACCCCGGCAGACATTCCTCCACCGCCCGTGCAAAACGACGAAGACAATCAAGCACTTTCCGACGCATAATGGCCTAATAGCTCGATAGCCTACGATGGCTTGTGGGCGCTGTTTTTAGACACTCATGCTTTTTGGACACTTTTGGGCCTCTAGCTACTTTTGGACAGACACCTCATGGATACCCCGCAGTCGCAAGAATCACAACCGTTAAAGAAATCTCATAAACTGCACAATGTCTGCTACGACATTCGCGGCCCGGTACTTGACCATGCCAAGCGCTTGGAAGAGGAAGGTCAGCGAATTCTCAAGCTAAACATTGGCAACCCTGCGCCCTTTGGTTTTGAGGCGCCGGAAGAGATTCTCCAGGATGTGATGCGTAACCTGCCCACCGCCCAGGGCTACTGCGACTCCAAAGGCCTCTACTCTGCCCGTAAAGCGATTATGCAGGAGTGCCAGCGCAAACAGATTCCCGGCGTGGGTATAGAAGATATCTTCATCGGCAACGGCGTCTCTGAGCTGATCGTGATGGCCATGCAGGCGCTGCTCAACGACGGCGATGAAGTACTCATTCCCGCGCCGGACTACCCGCTCTGGACCGCCGCCGCCCACCTTTCCGGTGGTCACGCGGTGCATTACCTGTGCGACGAGCAGGCGGAATGGACGCCCGACATGGCGGATATTCGTGCCAAGATCACCAGCCACACACGTGCCATTGTACTGATCAACCCCAACAACCCCACCGGCGCGGTCTATCCACCCGCCGTGGTGAAAGAGGTATTGGCGATCGCCAAACAGCACAATCTGGTGGTGTTCTCAGACGAAATCTACGACAAAATCCTTTATGACGGCGTCGAACACACCGCCACAGGTGCGCTGGCGGACGATGACCAACTGGTCATCACCATGAACGGTCTCTCCAAAAGCTATCGCTGTGCAGGCTTCCGCTCGGGCTGGATGATTATCTCCGGCACCTTGGCAAAGCTAAACGCTCAGGACTATATCCAGGGGCTGAATATGCTCGCCTCCATGCGCCTGTGTGCCAACGTGCCCGCCCAGCACGCGATTCAAACCGCGCTGGGGGGCTATCAGTCGATCAATGATTTAATCCTGCCCGGCGGGCGGCTGCTGGCCCAGCGCGATATTACCGTGGAGAAGCTAAACGCAATCCCCGGCGTTTCCTGCGTGAAACCTAAAGGCGCGCTGTACGCCTTTCCACGGCTCGACCCCAAGGTCTTCAATATCAAAGACGACCAGCAGATGGTGCTGGATCTGCTACTACAGGAAAAAATCTTACTGGTACAGGGCACGGCCTTTAACTGGCCAGAACCGGACCATGTGCGCATCGTAACGCTGCCCTGGGCCGACCAATTAGGCGATGCACTCGATCGCTTTGCCAACTTCTTGTCGCGCTATCGGCAGTAGCTTTTGTAGCCATGACTTGAAACTGCCATGAACAGCACGTATCTAAGCCATTAATCTAGTAATGCTTCGATGAACTTTAGGGGAGAACCTGCACCATGATGCGAATTCTGCTGTTTTTAGGCACCAATATAGCGGTCTTGCTGGTCGCCAGTATTACCCTGCGCCTGCTAGGCGTAGAGGGTTACCTGCGCGGCCAGGGCATCAACTTCACCAGTCTGCTGATTTTCTGCTTTGTGTTTGGCATGGCGGGGTCCATCATCTCGCTGTTTATCTCCAAATGGATGGCTAAGCGCAGCACCGGCACGGTGATTATCGAAACGCCCTCCAACTCTACCGAACAGTGGCTGTTGGACACAGTGGCTGAGCTCTCCCGCGAGGCGGGTATCAAAACCCCGGAAGTGGGTATTTTCCCGGCTCAGCAGTCAAACGCCTTTGCCACTGGTTGGAACAAAGACGATGCGCTGGTAGCCGTCTCGGCAGGCTTAATGAATCGCATGCGTCCAGAAGAGGTGCGTGCAGTACTGGCTCACGAAATTGGTCACGTCGCTAACGGCGATATGGTAACGCTGGCGCTGATTCAGGGCGTGGTGAACACCTTTGTGATGTTCTTTGCCCGGGTCGTGGCGCATCTAGTCGATAACTTCCTGCGCAGCCGCAGCGATGGCGAAGGCGGGCTGGGCTTTATGGGCTACTTCGCGGTGGTGATGGTCGCTGAGATAGTGTTCGGTATTTTGGCCTCGGCTATCGTCGCCTGGTTCTCGCGCTACCGCGAATACCGCGCCGACGAAGCTGGTGCGCGCTTAGCGGGCACCAATGCCATGGTCAGCGCCCTGGCACGCTTGAAAACCGAAACTGAAATGCCCGATCAAATGCCAGACACGCTGCGCGCCATGGCCATCACCAAAGGCCAAACGCGCTCGCTGGTGGAAAAGCTATTTGCTAGCCATCCGCCGCTGGATGAACGCATCCGTGCGCTGAAAGAAGCCGCTTATCGTCAGTAAGTTTTTCAGTAGCTCCATACGTTTAAGGCCCGCATCTGCGGGCCTTATTCTGTATTGGGTTTGACATCAGAAGCGTTAGCTACGCTTATAGACATGCTTTCGGTGCCCAACCTTTACGACAGTCACGATAAGAAGCTCATCTGCCACTTCATATATAATTCTATAGGCTCCCTGCCGTATACGATAACGCTCTTGCCCTGAAAGCTTTTCACTACCGATAGGACGAGGCTCTTCTTGCAGTTCCTCTATGCGCTGAAGAATGCGGGTAACGTCTTTGTTTGGAATTGGCCGAAAATCTTTGGAGACAGATTTCCTGAAGACAAGCTTATAATTTGCCATGGGCCTTCAAATCATCCAGCAACGCCTCATAGCTCATTGTTGGCTCGGATATCCGCTCCTCGAATGCGGCTAAATCTTCTTGATCCTCAGCCAGCGCAGCCCGAACAGCGTCGTTGACGATATCAGATAGGGAACGATGGGTATGCGCTGCCTTCAACCGCAGCGCAGCGTGTAACTGAGGGTCAAAATAGACCGTAGAACGCTTCGATGTTTCACTCATGTTGTTTTCCAAATCTCATGACGTCTTAGCACTATAGCGTCAGAACACCAAAGCGTCAAAATGACTCTAGCAACCATTTATTCCTGCCTGTAAACACCTACTAACTAACCTTTAATTATCCACCATCACACCAAACCCAGCCCCAAGCAGCATGCCCTCTAGCGCTACCGCCTCCCCTGATAGCTGCACATTGAGTGTGGCGAATTCACGCCGCAGCGGGTAGTTGGCGCGGCAGTCATCAAAGCCTTTACGCATTCCATGATTCAGGGTTTGGCGCTGGAGAGCATCGTGGTCGCGGCGCACGTCATACACCGCTCTCATACAGAGCCTTAGAGCATCTTCCGGGGGTAGTGCGTGCTGTAAATGCAGCGAAGCCAGCTCGGGCGGTGGGCAAATATCGGTGAGTGTTAGTCCACTAGGCTGCCCGCAATAGCGGGCTAGCGCCTGCTCAATCATCCAGGTGCCACGCAGCTTGCCATCCAGGCTATGCCCGGCAATATGCGGTGTTGCCAGAGAGACCAGATCGCGCAAGCCAGCCTCAATATCAGGCTCTTCCTCCCACACATCCAGTATGGCACTGATATCCCCCTTGCCCGCAAGACGACTCCGCAGCGCTAAACCATCCACACAATCCCCACGCCCGGCATTCAGCACTACGCTACCTGGCGCCAGCTCATCAATACGCTGGGCGTTGAGTAGCTGATAAGTCGCGTGCGGGCCTTCGCGGGTTAGTGGTGTATGCAGGCAGAGCACGTCACAGCGTTCGATCAGGGCGTCTAAGGAGTGAAAGCCTTGCTCAGGCTCCTCTTCGGCTCTAGGCGGATCACAGGCCAGCGTTGCCACGCCCATGGCGGTTAGCCGCGCCTGCAGCCGGCTGCCGACATTGCCTACCCCCACAATACCCACGGTGCGCTCGCTAAGTACCCAGCCATCGCGTTCCGCCAGCGTTAGCAAGCCGCTTAGTACGTAATCAACCACCGCTTCAGCGTTGCAGCCTGGCGCACTGGCGAAGGCAATATCGCGCTGAGCGAGCGCTGCCTGATCGATATGATCCGTGCCGATGGTGCAAGTACCAACAAAGCGCACGGGGCTATCGGCAATTAGCTGATCGCTGACCTGGGTAATGGAGCGCACGATGAGCGCATCGGCATCCTGCAGGTGGGCGACGTTTATCTCCCGCCCAGGCACGCGGGTGAGCGTACCGAAATGGCCAAAGCAGCGTTCGGCAGCGGGGATATTGGCGTCGATGACAAGTTTCATAGGCGTTTTGGTATCCGGGCTTTACAATACGCCCGCGACGGCTTGATGGGCAGGCGTGTTTAAAGGGTATTTAAGGAGAGTGTTGTGATCGTACGCTGGGAAACCAACCATGACTATGTGTTGGTTCATATTCACCAGGATATGTTTGGTGACTGGATTTTCAGCCGCGCCTGGGGCCAAATCGGCACTCAGTTTGGCGGTCTGAAACATCAGCTAGCCGATACGCTGGATCAAGCCCATATGTGGCTGGAGGACGAAACCACTATCCAGTCCTCACGAGGCTTTCGCAAGGTGCTGGAAGTGGCCGACCATACCCCCGAAGGCCAAGAAGCCATGCGTCAACTATCGCTACTGGACGTGATGTAAGTCACTCGAACCCGGCCATGCACTTATTAACCATGCACTTGTTAACCTAAAAAACGCCGCCCATGACGCTTATGGGCGCCTTTCGGCGGCGTAGTGTCTGGCGGTGCTGTAAACCCCGCCAGCGCGTCTTCATCCAGCCAGCCGCGCTCGCGCAACCAGGCACTTAATCGCTCCAGCTCAAAGCCACGATCCAGCTCATTGCCGTCACCATCCACCAGCACCGGTATCCGCACGCCGTAGCTCTCAACCAGGGCGTCGTCGTCGCTAATCTCGATGTGGTGCAGCCACACCTTTTGATTCGCCAGTGCCGCCACCAAAGCCTCTAACTGGCTGCATAGGTGGCAGCCCATCGTTGTGTAAAGCGATAGCTGAATCATGCAAAAGCTCTCTTATGACGCCTTATGACGAAGTAAAAACACGTGGTGCAGGTTCGTGCGCCGCTGGAAATCGGGGTCGAAACTGCGCCTGGTGATATCCTCAACAGCGTAAAGCTCGCTGAGCGCTTCATCGAGTTTAAAGCGCCGCTGGTTATTAGAAAACACCAAGGTTCCACCGGGTGCCAAGCGCGCCATGGCGAGCTCCACAAGCCGCGGGTGGTCACGCTGCACGTCGAGAGTATCGCGCATTTTCTTCGAGTTAGAGAACGTCGGCGGATCCATAAAGATCAGGTCAAACTCAGCATTGGCGGTTTCCAGCCAGCGGAAACAGTCGTCGCGCACCACGCGGTGCAGCCGTGTATCAAGCTTATTCAGCGCAAAGTTGTCCTTAGCCCACTCCAGGTAGGTGTTGGACATATCCACGCTCACGCTGTCGCTGGCGCCGCCTAAGGCGGCCTGTACCGTCGCCGTGGCGGTGTAGCAGAACAGGTTTAAAAAGCGCTTGCCGCTGGCCATTTCGCCCAGCATCCGACGTACCGGGCGGTGGTCAAGGAACAACCCGGTATCCAGGTAGTCACGCAGATTGACCCAGAGCCGTGCCTTACCTTCCTGCACCTCAAAACGCTCGCCACTAGCGGCGCGCTTCTGATACTGGGCGCTGCCGGTTTGGCGTTCGCGGCGTTTGATATAGATTTTACTGGCGTCAACGTTAAGCGCCTCGGGCATGACTTCCAAGGCATCGTACAAGCGCTTCTGTGCTTGGGCCGGATTAATCGAACTCGGCGCCGCGTACTCTTGCACGTGCACGCGGTCACCGTAGCGATCCACCGCCAATGCGTACTCGGGCATATCGGCATCATACACACGATAGCTGGTTTCCCCGCTCTGCTTCAGCCATTTCTTCAAGCGCTTCTGATTTTTGATCAGCCGATTGGCAAACATCTGGGCATTGTCTTGGTTTTTGTGAACAGCTTGCTCTTCGCTAGCCTCTTCATTAGGTGTCGCTACTGCACTGCTCTCGCTCTGAACAGGCTTTGTATCGCTCACGGCAGGTGAATGCTCGGCGCCACCAACCTCCATAAGCAGCAGCTTGGCCTCCAAGGCGCCGTTTTTGAGTGCGTACTGTTTGTGCGCACGCATCCCCAGCCGGTGGCCGAGATCCGGATTGCCGGTAAACACCGCCAGGGTCCAGCCGGGAAACAGTGCTTTGGCTTTATCACCTAGCTGGGCATAGAGACGCACCAGTTCGGGTAGCTCGCCCAGGCGCTCGCCGTAAGGGGGATTGGTGATCAGCAGGCCGCTCTCAGCAGTCAGTGTTTCGGGACGCGTCAACTGGGCAAGGCTCTGCCCATGCAGGGTAATCAAGGCTGGGATGCCTGCCCGCATAGCATTGGACTTCGCCGCCGTAAGCGCCGTAGGGCTCTGGTCGAAGCCTAGTAGCTGGGCTTTGCAGCGCTTGCGACCAATCGACGCGCGCGCTTCGGCTTCGCGCTTCTGCTCCCGCCACGCTTCATCATCATGCCCAGCCCAGCCGTGAAAGCCGAACCGCTCGCGATTCAGGTTAGGCGCTTGGTCAGCGGCCATCATGGCGGCTTCGATTAGTAGCGTGCCCGCACCACAAAGCGGATCGATCAACGGTTCACCGGCTTTGAGGCGCTCGGGCCAGCCTGCGCGCACCAACAGTGCCGCCGCCAGATTCTCTTTTAGCGGCGCATGCCCCACATCCCGGCGATAACCGCGACGATGCAGGCTTTCACCAGAGAGATCCAGCCCAATAGTTAGGTTCATCCGGTGGAGGTGGGCGTATATACGCAAATGCGGGGTTTTAGTATCAACGTTGGGACGTTCCTGCCCTGCCAGTTGAAGGGCATCAACTACGCCGTCCTTAACGGTCTGGGCACCAAAACGGGTGTGGCGAATATGTTCGCTGCGGCCGTGAAAATCGACCGCCAACGTGTTACCCGGCGCCAGGTGCTGCGTCCAGGCAATACGGGCGACCACATCGCGCACTTGCCCAGCGGTATCGATCATCGATTCGCGTACCAGGGTCAAAATGACCCGGTTAGCTAACCGAGACCACAGGCAGACACGATAAGCGATCGCTTGGCTGGCAGTGAAATAGACGCCCGCTACAGTGGTTTTACCCGGCGTGGCGCCCAGCGCTATGAGTTCGTCGTGGAGCAAGCCTTCAATGCCTTTGGGGCAAGTGGCGAGCAAGTTCAGGGGAGCGGTTTGGTTCGACTCGGTCATGATAATAGCGGCGCTGAAAGGCGCAATATTCCTGTATATAGCAAATGAGTTTACGTTTTATGACAATTTGGTAGTCGACAGATGACCCCATCATGGTCTAACAATAAGAGAGTAGCTACTGAAAAACGCATGCGTTTCTTGTCAGGGTCGGTTCAAGACCGGACCCTTGGCGTTTAAGTGTTCTTTGTAAGAGATTGCCGCTCGGCTCGTTCAGCCCGTGAGTGCCAAACAACAGGGCTGAAGCGGCGTCTCGCTCTTGAAGCAAGCTCTCGGAATAGTGGTTGTTTTCGATAACACCCTATTTCTTATCAAAGGCTTTCGTGAAAAGAGGTTAGCCAATGAAACGGCAAAAACGTGATCGCTTCCAGCGGGCTTATGTCCACGGCTACAAAGCGGGTGTATCGGGTCGTTCTCGTGACGACTGTCCCAGTCAAGATATCAATTTACGCGAATACTGGATGAGCGGTTGGCGTGAAGGTCGCGGCGACCAGTGGGATGGGATGACCGGCATCTCGGGCATCCACAAAAATCCTTTAGTCATGGCCTAACGTTTTATTTTTCAAGGTTTTAAAAGAAAGATTTTAAGCGAGAGGTTTTCAGTGAGCCCACTTTTTCAAGTGGGCTTTTTAGTGCGCCTTTATGCCCACACCGCTTCGCTAATCATCTTTGCACTCAACCTTTAGCTTTCAGTGCCCTCGCGCATTCACCGACCAGTTTAGGCCCTTGATAGATCAACCCCGAGTAAAGTTGCACCAAATCTGCTCCCGCCGCGATTTTGGCCTGAGCAGCAGCAGCACTATCGATCCCACCGACACCTATGATAGGTAACGATGGTAGATGCTGACGCAGTTGGCGAATAACGCGATTGGATGCCTCGAAGACCGGTTTCCCAGAGAGCCCTCCAGCCTCCTCCGCTNNCTCTACTCCTGCGCGGGAAACCGTCGTATTGGTGGCTATCACGCCATCAAGTGCATTGCGCTGAATACTTTCTGCCAGCAAGACTACTTCTTCAGCGCTCATATCCGGGGCTATCTTAATCAGCAATGGTACGTTGCGGCCCGTTTGGTCATTGAGCTCTGAGGCTCGTGCTCGAATCGGCCCCAACAGCGCATCCAGTTGCTCGCCGAACTGTAGGCTGCGCAACCCAGGGGTATTCGGTGAAGAGACGTTAACGGCAATGTAATCCGCGTAGGGATGCACCGCGTCTAAACATATGAGGTAGTCATCCAGCGCGTGCTCTACTGAAGTCGTCAGGTTTTTACCAATATTGATGCCCACAATGCCGCCGTAGTGGCGCTGTTTGACCTGCTGAACCAGGTGCGCAACCCCTTTGTTGTTAAAGCCAAAGCGGTTGATGATTGCCTCATGCTGCGCTAGGCGAAATAGCCGAGGCTTAGGATTGCCTGGCTGCGGCTTAGGCGTCACCGTGCCAACTTCGACAAACCCAAACCCCAGCGCGCCAAGGGCATCAAGATGGTCGGCGTTTTTGTCCAACCCGGCAGCTAACCCCACTCGATTGGCAAATCGCAGCCCCATAAGCTCGACGGGATCACTCACCGACTGGCCAAACAGGCGTGCTACCCCACCCACCCGATGCAGTGCATCCAGAGCGCTCAAGGCCATCCCGTGAGAGGTCTCTGGGTCAACGCGAAAAAACAGTGAGCGAGCGAGGTTGTACATAGCGGATCTCTTGAAGCGGGAGCTGAAAACGGGCATCAGTATAACGCAATAAAGCGCGCCCTGGTGGAGAACCAGGGCGCGCTTTCATGGACACACTTTAATTAAATAGACACGCTTTAATTAAGTCGGCTAGGTACGTTTAGGCTTCGCTATCGCTTTCAGCCAGATCTACCAGTTCGCGTACCGCCACGGCAAAGAGCGCAAAGCCTCCTTCACTGCCGCCGCGCACCTCTTCAATAAGGCGGCACCAGCGGCGATGCAGATCGGCGTGCTGATCCAGCCACTGCGCCACCCGCTCCGGGGTATCGCGACTTCCGGCATCCAACTTCAGTACGCTGGTGGTCAGCGCCAGCTGCTGGCGCTCAATATCGTCACGGAAGGTTTCCCGCGCCTGGGCCTGCCAGGCGTCGCGCACTTCCAGCTGGGTTACCTGCTGAATCATCCATGGTAACTCCAGGCGGCTGCCAATTTCGTACAGCACTTCCGCCACTCGCTGGGGTTTTTCATTCGTCAGGCGCGCCGCCTGGATAATACCCAGCCCCGCATAAAGGCTTGATGACGCCGCCACGTTGGATGCCAACGCTTCTGGCACACCCGCCTCCAACAACTCGTCACGACGCGAGTTCCAGGCGCTAAGCTCTTCACCACTGAGAAGCTCACCAATACCTTCCTGCAACTGTGCCAAGCGAGGAGCGAAGTACTCAATGGTATCTTGTGTCGAAAGCCCTAAGTGCTGACGCACAAACCAGCGCGTGGCACGACGGATCAAGCGCATCAGGTCAAGCATCATCGAGTACTGAATGCGGTTGGGCACCTGATTATCGAGGGCTTCAATTTGCGCCCATAGACTGGGCAAGTTAAAGCTATCACGGGCCACGATGTAGGCTCGCGCAATATCGGCGCGCCCCGCTCCGGTGGAGTCCATCAGGCGACGTACAAAGACGACCCCCATATGATCGACCAGATCGTTGGCCACCTGGGTAGCGACAATCTCACGCTTCAGACGGTGCTCGTACATTTCGACTTTAAAGCGCTCGACCAGCACTGATGGGAACAGCCGCTCCAGGTGACGATGAATATAGTGATCGTCCGGCACATCAGAGGTGATCAAGTCGCCTTTCAAAGTGCTCTTGGCGTAGGAGATCAGTACCGACAGTTCCGGCAGGCGCATCCCTTGATCGTTGCTGGCCCGCTCTTTGAGCACATCATCGGTAGGCAGGAATTCCAACTCGCGGTCAATCTGCCCGGCGGCCTCCAGCTCGCTGATAAAACGGCGGTAAGGGCCCATTGACTGGTCAGAAAGGGTAGCCGATAGATCCAGCGCCTGACTTTGGCGGTAATTATCCAGGATCACCAGATCCGCCACCTCGTCGGTCATTTCCGCCAACAGCTGATTGCGCTGCTTGTCGGTCATGTCGCCGCGCTTGACCACTTCATCGATCAAAATCTTGATATTGACCTCGTGGTCGGAGCAGTTCACTCCACCGGCGTTGTCAATAAAGTCAGTGTAAACGCGCACGCCTTTGGCTGCGGCTTCCATACGTCCGCGCTGGGTCAAGCCGAGGTTACCGCCCTCGCCGACCACACGGCAATTCAAGTCATTGCCGTTGATGCGCAAGGTGTCGTTGGCTTTATCGCCCACATCCGCATCGGTTTCGTCGGAGCCCTTCACGTAGGTACCGATACCGCCGTTCCAAATCAAGTCCACCTTGGATTTGAGCATGGCGCGGATTAGTTCATTCGGCGACAGGCGCTCGTCCTTGATACCAAATACCTGCTGCATCTCCGGTGTGATGCTAATCGACTTGGCGCTACGGCTAAAGATGCCGCCACCGGCGGAGATCAGTTCCTGGCTATAGTCTTCCCAGCTGGAGCGTGGTAATGCAAACAGCCGCTTGCGCTCGGCAAACGACGCCTCGGCGTCCGGGTTGGGGTCTACAAAGATATGCAGGTGGTTGAAGGCGCCCACTAGCTGAATCTTGTCGGAGAGCAGCATGCCATTACCAAACACATCGCCGGCCATATCACCGATCCCCACCACGCTAAACAGGTCGCGCTGGGTGTCGAGATCCAGATTTTTGAAGTGGCGCTTAACTGATTCCCAGGCACCGCGAGCGGTGATGCCCATTTTCTTGTGGTCATAACCGTTAGCACCGCCAGAGGCAAAGGCATCGCCCAGCCAGTGACCATACTCAATGGAAATTTCGTTGGCGATATCTGAGAAGGTAGCGGTGCCTTTGTCGGCAGCTACCACTAGGTAAGCGTCGTCCTCATCATGGCGGACAACATTTTCCGGCGGCACAACATCGCCGCCCACCAGGTTATCGGTGACATCCAGCAGCGCACGAATAAAGATTTGGTAACAGGCAATGCCCTCTTTCTGGACGACATCACGACTGGCATTTTCCGGCATGCGCTTACAGACAAAACCGCCTTTAGCACCAACCGGCACGATAACGGCGTTCTTAACCTGCTGCGCTTTCACCAGCCCCAGCACTTCGGTGCGATAATCTTCAAAGCGATCCGACCAGCGAAGGCCACCGCGGGCCACTTTGCCGCCCCGCAGGTGGACACCTTCCACCCGCGGCGAGCAGACAAAAATTTCAAACATCGGCCGCGGCTTGGGCATGCCGGTAACCTTGGAGGGCTCCAGCTTATAGGCGATATAATCTTTAAAGCGCCCACCCTCAGCCAGTTGGTAGTAGTTGGTACGTAGGGTGGCGAGGATCAGCTCCATAAAGCNNTCGTTAAGGCTGGCGACCCCTTCCAAGCGCTCATTTAAGCTCGCGATGCACTCGTCGGTGGCGTGGCTCTGCTGCTCAGGATCAAAACGCAGGCGGAATAATTCAACCAACTCACGGGTAATGGCAGGATAGTTGGCCAGCGTAGCAGCGATGTAATCCTGGGACATGCCGAAGCGGATCTGTTTGAGGTAGCGTGCGTAGCCACGCAGCATGGCCACTTCGCGCCAATCCAGGCCAGCGCCGATAATCAGGCGGTTAAACGCATCGTTATCGGCCTCGCCGGTCCAGATGCGCTTGAAGGCTTCCGTGAATACATCGCGCATGTCGCCCAGGCTGACATCCGCACCGCTGTGCTCAAGCTCAAAATCGTGAATCCAGTAGCGCTGTTCAGGAGCGTTAATATCGTAGGGGCGTTCACCAATTACACGCAGGCCGAGGTTTTCCATCATCGGCAGCACGTCAGACAGCGGAATCTGCGATTCACGGTGAAACAGTTTCAGGTTAACACCACCACCCTGCTCTTCTAATGGCCGATAGAGCGACAGCGAGAGGTCGTTCTCGCTATCCAGTGTCAGTAGGTGCTGAACATCAAACACCGCGGTGCGCGCAGAGAAGTCTTCACGGTAGCTGGCCGAGAACGCCTCGCGGAACTGATCCATCAAATTGTTGGCGCGCTCTTCCCCAAAGCCTTCGATCATGGCGTTCTGCAGCTCGTCACGCCAACTGCGCGCCAGCCGTGACACTTTGCTTTCCAAACGCTTGAGGTCATAGTCGCTGGGCGCGTCACCATTAAAGCGTAAAATCAATTGAATACGCGCCAGCACAGACTCGGATAAATAGGTATTGAAGTCGCCAAAGTGGGCGTCTAACTCGTCGCACAACACGTTTTGAATCCGCTGACGCAGATCCGTGGAAAACACGTCCCGGGGGACAAACACCAGGCAAGAGTAGAACTTGCCGCTGATATCGGCGCGGATAAATAGCCGCACCTGACGGCGCTCACGAATATTGAGGATGCCCAGCGCAGTGCTGGCCAGTGACTCGGTATCGATCTGGAAAAGATCATCCCGGGGATAGACTTCCAGCACCTGTAACAACTGCTTGCCGTTGTGGCCCTGGGGATTAAACCCAGCGATATCCATGACGGCTTTGAGCTTGCGGCGCAGCAGCGGAATATTGCGCGGCGACTCGTTATAGACCGTGGAGGTAAACAAACCGAAGAAGCGCCGCTCACCAATCACATTGCCGTCATCGTCGTAGCGATCAACGGTGATGTAGTCAGGGTAGGTAGGACGGTGCACCCGGGAGTGATGGGCGCTTTTGGCAAACGATAGTAGCTGCGGCACCAGCACATAATCATTGTGCTCATCCACCCCTTCTTCGGTGCGAATACGCTCGCAGTAGCGCGGCTGATCCAGGCGGAACACGCCCAGCACGCTATCCGCGTCGCGCTTTAACTCGCTGCCCTCCAGCAGGTACTCGTCGTAGCCCAGGAAAGTAAAGTTATCCTTGAGCATCCACTCTAAAAAGGCAATCGCCTCTTCGTGGTCGTCAGGATCGATCTGCGGCGGGCAGTTTTTCTCGAGTTCTTGAATCGATGCGGTGATTTGCGAACACATGGCGTCGAAATCGCCCACAGCGGTACGTACATCGCGAAGCACGTCATTTAGATTGCTTTCGATTTTCTCAAGCAACGCCACGTCGGTGTGCCGGTCTACCTCAATGACAATTAGCGACTCGCGCGCTTCAGGTGCGTTTTCTGCCCTGGGCGAGGCCAGCGCCTGCAACTGATGGCGCTCATCACGGGCGACTGCAAGCACGGCGTTTTGAATGGCGTGCACGGTCAAGCCGCGGCGGTTGAGCTCGATACGCACCGAGTCGACCAAAAACGGCATATCTTCGTGGAGAACGGCGACAAAAGTATGCGTCGACTGCCAGCCGTGCTCTTCAAAATCAGGGTTAAATACCCTTACTTTGGGGCTTTGCGGGTCGTGATGCTGCAAAAACTGCCAGATCGACAGCGTTGCGCCATACAGATCGTCCAGGCGGCGATCTACCAGGTCTTCCACCGGCACGGTGGCATAAAAGTGCCGAGCAAAAGCGTCCACAGTGGCGGCACGAGCGGGGTCTAACCGCGCGTATAGCCGCTCCTGGAGTTGCTTCAAAAGATCTTGCCGGCTCTCTTCAATCGCAACGTAGTGCATCCATCACCTCGACTGCCTAGGCCATTAAACGGCCAAAAAACGAAGGACAATAGGCCTTTAGGCCAACATAACGGCTAGCTTACGCTACCTATCGTCGCGGCCCTAATCACCTGACGTGTTGTTCATGGCACATACCGTTTACGCATTAGGTCGTATGCTTACTCGGCCACCCGCCGCTTCAACAGCACTCCACATTCACAGTGGTCGGTAAACGGAAACTGGTCAAATAGCGCAAAGCGCTCTATCTCATGGGTGTTGGTCAGTATGGTCAAGTTTTCAGCTAACGTGGCTGGGTTGCATGAAATATAGACGATCTGAGCGTACTCGCTGAGTTGTTCACAGCTCTGCTCGTCTAAACCAGCACGGGGCGGGTCGACCAGTACGGTGGAAAAATCGTACTCTTCCAGCGCCATTTCCGCCACGCGACGCCCGGCTTTATCGCCCTTCAGCGCCAGCGAAAACTCCTCCGCTGACATACGACCAATCTGCGCGTTCGTTACCCCATTGGCTTCCAGGTTCACGTTAGCGCTAGCCACTGACGTGCGGGAAATTTCTGTGGCCAGCACGCGGCGGAAGTTCTCCGCCAGGGCAATGGTGAAATTGCCATTACCGCAATAGAGTTCGACCAGATCTTTCTTCGCGTTATTCTCCTGCTGGCCCGCGGTGACTTCGCGCCCCCAGCTGAGCATTTTCTGGCAGATATGTGCATTGGGTTGAGTAAAGCTGTTTTCGACCTGCTGGTAGTGCAGCGTGTGGCCATCCACCTCTAGCCGCTCCCATACGTGGTCTCGGGTAAGTACGATGCGCTGCTTGCGGGAGCGGCCAATAATCATAATACCCAGCTCAGCCTCAAGAGCGCGGGCTTCGCGCTCCCACTCATCGCCTAATGGGCGGTGGTAAATAAGTGTTACCAGCGCCTCACCTGACAGCGTGGTTAGAAACTCTACCTGAAACAGCCGCCGACGCAGCTCATCACAGCGAAGGCACGCTTCGCGTAACTGCGGCATCAGTTGATTGATTCGCTCACTGGCGACTGCGTACTGATCTAACCGAATCACCCGCTTGTTCTTCGGGTTCTCAGGGTCTACCTCGAACATGGCGTAAAAGAGATCGTCCTCTTCGTGCCATATGCGAAACTCGCAGCGCTGACGGTAATAGCCTGGCGGCGATTCAAACACCTCTAACACCGGTGGCTGAAAAGCAGCAAAGGTACGTTCCAGGTAGTCGCGTTTGGCGGCTAGCTGCTCAGCGTAGCGTTCAGGTTCTACAACGGGGATAGCCAAGGCTGCTCCTTTGAATCCGATTAGAAATAGTAGCGGTCAATAGTGTTCAGGCGCCCACGTTAAGCAACTGGGGCGCATCAAATCCGTAGCGGGCCAAGCCAGCGGTCAGGTTAGCTGCTGAGGTGGTGGTAAAGCAGCGGCCGTCGTGCTGATCGCTATTTAGCTCATCGACTACTTGCGCAACCCGGCGGGCAATCGCATCGCCGGAGTCGACCCAATGTAGCGGCACGGGGGCAAGCTGCGTCAGCCAAGGCTTGAGCAGCGGGAAATGAGTGCAGCCCAGTACGACGGTATCTAGCGCCTGATGGTCAGGTGTTAAAGAAGGAGTAGACGACGGAGGTGCGACGGCGTGCCATAACGGCGCCAGCGCCGTCTGTATTCGGTCAATATCGGGCGTGATACCTGCCAAGTACGCTTCCGCCTCAACGACCAAGGCATCAGCGGCGACGCGAGTAATCACACAGTCGCTGGCAAAACTATCAATCAAGCGTTGGGTGTAGGGTCGCCCTACCGTGGCCTTGGTGGCTAACAGCCCAATATGGCGTGTCTGGCTAATCGCTGCGGCAGGTTTGATAGCAGGTACGGTGCCCACGACAGGGATTGCTAACTGCTCGCGCAAATTTTCCAGCGCCAGAGTACTCGCGGTATTGCAGGCGACAACCAAAACACTCGGCTGGCACGCTTCCACAGCGGAACGACATACCGCCACAATGCGGTCGGTCAGGGCTGCATCTTCGCGTAGGCCATAGGGCAACCAAGCGTTGTCGCAGGCATAGCACAGGGCAGCATCAGGGTAGTATTGGCGCAGCGACTGCGCCACCGACAGGCCGCCGACACCGGAATCAAAAATTAACACGGGGCCTTTCATGACTCTGCCTATCATGGCTCTGCCTGAAAAAAAACGGAGCCGCTATTTTAGCATGCTCCGTCATTTTATTGATGACCGTAGCGGCCACTTGTCCGCTAGCGCTATATCACAGGTACGTCAGCACCACGCAGTTCAGCGTATAGCTCGGGATAAGCGTCCTGTAGACGTTCCAGCTCTTTCTCAGCGCCTTCTGGGAGCGCCTGACGCAGCTCATCCATATCTTCCTGGCTAAAGTGCTGATCAATCAGCGGGAACAGGCCCTCGCGTTCGTGACGCAAATAGGCACGATGCGCTTCCAAATAATCTTTTAAGTCATCGGCAAAGCGATCCATCGGAATGATGTTATCCATTAACACCATGTCAATGTCGTTGGAGAGGCGCTGTAAGCGCGGCTTTAGCTCACGATAGTCATTCGCCATCTGCTCGGTAAGGGCAATGTGCTCTGGGGCCTGGGTTTGCAATCGCTCCACGCAGACCCGCTCTAGGGGTGCTGCAAAACCATCCATATAGGACAAAATATAGTCGACGACCTCGCGCATAAGCTGGAAGTTGGGCCGCTCACCCTGGGCAAGAGTTTTATGCTTAAGCTGCAGCACATGGAGTAGTCTCGCCATGTTGGCATGATCTAGACGCAGTTGGTTTAACATCGAACTGTCTCCTTTTATTGTGTCATGCCTACCGTCGAGCCTGAGTGATTGACGGCATGCGATAATAAGCGCGTGGTAACAAACATGTTTTATCGCTAAAACATATCGTAACCTGAGCGTGTCGTAACTAACGGGGGTTATCAACAACAGTTATCATAAACAATGCCCCTCTCAAGCTATCCTAGCAAGTGTATCTTTCTGATAGGTTACGCCTAAGGTAGTTCTCTAAAGCGCGGTTTACCACCTATACTTGTTGGCAATTTGTTGCTCAACGTACTGATTTATAACGGAAGCTTACATGGATCTTTTTGATAGCGCTCAGGCGACACCGGCTGACGATGCTCCGTTAGCCTTTCGTATGCGGCCACGCCAATTGGACGATTACGTGGGCCAGCAAGCGCTGGTGGGGCCAGATAAACCTCTACGTCGTATGGTGGAGTCAGGCGTAGTGCGCTCAATGATTTTGTGGGGGCCGCCAGGGGTTGGCAAAACCACGCTGGCAGAGCTGTTGGCCCGGGCCTCCCAGGCCCATCTGGAGCACCTCAGCGCGGTGATGGCCGGAGTAAAAGAGATTCGCGCTGTGGTAGAGCGGGCCCAACAGATGTCCTCCACGGTTATCCTCTTTTTAGATGAGATTCATCGCCTCAACAAGAGCCAACAGGACGCATTATTGCCCCACGTGGAGTCGGGCCTGTTAACGCTGATTGGTGCCACCACCGAAAATCCCTCCTTCGAAGTCAACTCGGCGTTGCTATCCCGTGCGCGGGTGTATGTGCTGAAATCGCTTACCCATGAGGAACTGATCACGGTGATGCGCCAGGCACTCAGCGACGTAGAACGTGGGCTGGGCAAGCGTGACATTCAGGTTGATGACGAAGTATTAAACGCTCTGGCCCACGCTAGCGCTGGCGACGCACGGCGGGCGCTGGGATTACTGGAAACCGCCTGCGATTTCGCTACTGAGGAAGCGAACGGCGAAGTGCTGCATAAAGAGGTGCTCGCCGATGTGATCGGCCACCAGGCCAGCGCCTTCGATAAGCAGGGTGACGCTTATTACGACCTACTTTCGGCCATTCATAAGTCGATACGCTCTTCACGCCCCAACGCGGCATTGCTGTATATGGCCCGCTTTATGCAGGGCGGCGGCGACCCGTTGGACGTAGTGCGCAGACTGACCGCGATTGCCTCAGAAGACGTCGGTAATGCTGACCCTCGCGCGCTACCGCTGGTGATTGCCGCCTGGGATGCTTATTTACGCCTGGGCGATTACGAAGGCCAGCGGGCAATTGCCCACGCGGCGATTCATTTAGCAGTGGCGCCCAAGAGTAACCGCATTGACCGCGCCTGGAGTGAAGCCAAGCAGTACGTACACCAGCAGCCTCAGGTTGAGGTGCCGACGTACCTGCGCAACGCGCCCACTAAGCTGATGGAGCAGTTGGGTCATGGTGAAGGCTATCGCTATGCCCACAATGAGCCAGACGGCTACCCGGCGGGAAGCGCCCACGACTGCTGGCCTGAGGAACTGCCTAAAGCCACCTTCTTCAAGCCAAGTGCCTTTGGTCAGGAGAAGCGCTTTGGGGAAATCATGGCGTGGCGGGAAAATCTTGACCAGCAAGCAGATCAGGCGCCCTAAGGCGCCTGATGGTTATTACCTAACGACGAATCTCCAATCAACAACTTACCACTTACTCTTTACCACTCCCCCTTCAGCATTAAAGCTCTTCACGAATAACATCGGTGCCTTCGGGAATTTCGAAATCAAACATGTCCGCAGCAATTTCGCCATTGAGGGTAATATTGCTAAAGGTAATGGCGGTGCGCTGGCCGGTACTGTCCATCATCCACAGCTCGGTTAGCGTATCGGCATCGAACACCATGCTTAGTTCTTCGAACAGCGTATCGGCAGAGATAGGCACTAGGGTAAAGACATCTTCTCCCCCGTCCTGCTCGTAGAACACCTCATAGCTTTCGGTTAAATCGTCCACGCTTCCCGACAGCAGTAACGCAGGGGTATGGGTTACTCGATCGTCCATCTCTTGAACGGTGACTTGTTCAAGGTCGGGATCGTACATATACACATCATCGCCGTCAGAGACCACGGTTTGAGAGTAAGGCGCTTCCACTTCCCAACGCAGCATACCGGGGCGAGACAGCCACATCTCACCACGCGCGCTTTGGAGGCGCTCCCCGCTGCCATCAAGAATTTGCTGCTCAAAAGCCGCTTGATAACGCTCAAGCGGATCCAGCCGTTCAGTCAAACGCTCGGCAGCATCATCTGCCCAAGCGGGAGCACCAAAGGTTAACCCCAAGGCGCTAGCCGCAAATGCCAGTTGTGGCGCACCTATTGATGACGGACGTTTTGTATGCGTATCGCGCATATGATCTCCCTAGGCAACCGTTGCCAGATAACTGTTGCTCAAAACTATTGCTCAAAAATCAAGCAGTGAGGTCGGCTTAACCGGCCATGGCTAACTCAGAAACGTAACAATCAGACGAGAAAAACGCCGCAGGGTTTCACCCACGGCGCTACTTTCACGCTTATTGCATAATTGTGGCTTTCATCAAGCGGTTAGTGGCCCACCGGAGGCGGGGCAAGCACTTCCCGGGCACCGTTAGAGCCCATAGAGGTCACCACACCGGCGCCCTCCATGGCCTCAACTAAGCGCGCAGCCCGGTTATAGCCAATTTTAAAGCGACGCTGCACGGCGGAAATCGAGGCTTTGCGCGTTTCAGTGACAAACTGCACGGCTTCATCGTAGAGCGCATCCTGCTCCGCATCGTCGCCATCCACACCCTCGGCCTCAAGACCCGTTAAGGCATCGGCGGATACGCCACCAGAAAGAATCTCTTCGATATACTCGGGTGCTCCACGGCGCTTCCAGTCATCGACCACGCGGTGTACTTCGTCGTCGTCCACAAAGGCACCGTGGATGCGGTTAGGTGGCCCGGAACCTGCGGGTAGATAGAGCATGTCACCGTGGCCCAACAGGCTTTCAGCGCCGCCCTGATCCAAAATGGTGCGCGAATCGATTCTGGATGAGACCTGAAACGCCATCCGCGAAGGGATGTTGGCTTTGATCAAGCCAGTCACGACGTCCACCGAGGGGCGCTGGGTAGCCAGAATCAAATGGATACCTGCGGCACGCGCCTTTTGCGCCAAGCGCGCAATCAGCTCTTCGACTTTTTTGCCAACGATCATAAACATATCGGCAAACTCGTCGATCACCACGACGATGTAGGGCAGTTTCTCCAGCACGGGATGCGGCTGATGCACTTCCCAGGGCTGCGGTTCCCAGAGCGGGTCTGCCACTTGGGCACCGGCGCGCTCCGCTTCATCCAAGCGGCCATTGAAGCCCGCGATGTTGCGCACGCCCATGGCCGCCATTAGCTTGTAGCGGCGCTCCATCTCGGCCACGCACCAGCGTAGGCTGTTGGCCGCCTCTTTCATATCGGTAACCACTGGCGCCAGCAAATGAGGAATGCCGTCATATACCGACAGCTCCAACATTTTCGGGTCGACCATGATCAGCTTTAGTTCACTGGGCTTCGCTTTAAGCAGCATTGAGATCAGCATGGCGTTAACGCCCACCGACTTACCTGACCCGGTGGTACCGGCTACTAGCAAGTGGGGCATCTTGCCCAGGTTGGCGACCACTGGGCTGCCGCCAATATCTTGGCCTAGTGCCATGGTAAGTGGGGACGTCTCCTGCTGGTAACGGTCGGAGTCGATAACTTCGCGTAGGCGAATCATGGCCCGGTTGGGATTAGGTATTTCAATACCCACCGTGGGACGCCCAGGAATAACCTCGACCACTCGCACGCTTTTAACCATAAGAGAGCGCGCTAGGTCTTTGGCGAGGTTACTGATTTTAGACACTTTGACGCCCGCGGCGGGCTTGATCTCAAAGCGGGTAATCACTGGCCCAGGCCAGGTATCCACCACTTCAGCTTTCACACCGTATTCGCGCAGCCGCACTTCAAGCAGTTCAGCCATATCGGCCAACTGCTCGTCACTATAATTGGGCTGATGCGGCTCTGCAGGTGTCAACAGCTGCAAGCTCGGCACGTCGCCCTCAGGCTCGTCCAGAGTTTCAAAAGCAGGCCGCTGGCTCTGCAAATGCTCCACGGTCCATAGGGCGGGGCCTTCATCCGCCTCTGGTGTGCTCTCTTCGGGCGCGAAACTGGGTTCTTGGCGAGCTGCCGGGGTTGGCGTGGACGATGGAGTAGTCGTTGAGTGCGCTCCTCCATCGCGGCCTTGGGCATACAGCTCATCATCCATCTCTTCATCGTCCCACACCGGCTCAGGCACCACCTCAGCTACACGTTCAGGTTTACGTGCAGGTTCAGGCGCAGTGACGCGCTCAGCGCTCCAGGCAGTATCAGTTTCACCGATATGTGGCTCACCAACACGCGGTTCAGCTT
>LGOV01000089.1_pt5 | contig 27511 bp, 26 predicted proteins | sample 469881 | NCBI WGS metagenome assembly LGOV01 (sample SAMN03857199, study PRJNA290197) | marine sediment metagenome | biome: marine cold seep biome; feature: cold seep; material: marine sediment; isolation source: sample #5579, elevator 3A push core 41 containing 12 cm of sediment... ...
GTAATCATCAAATTCAGCAGTTGCTTAACTTCCGTCTGAAAGCCTAGCGTTTCTTCGTGTTTAGCCGATTTATCAGTCGCTTGTTCGTGGGTAGCTGTAGTCATGCGCTTAGCCCTTATCAATCACGTTGAGTCGCATCCCTCTGCGTGTACATGCAGCGGAATAAAATGGTTTCGTGGAGTAGATATGGGGATAGGCAGCGATTTTTCAAGCAGCCTTGATTAAGAAGGCGCTGGGGTTAAGAAGGCATTATATCGGGATCGGTATATTTCCAGGCCCGATAGCCTTCCAGGCGCTGATCGATACGATTGAGCAGCCAGCCGACAATCAGCACGTCATCCACCACACCGATTAGCATCAGAAAGTCGGGTATAAGATCGAACGGCAGTACCAAATAGCCCAGCGCTAATGCCATCATGCCGAATGCCGACCAGGGAATAGGCTGAAAATTGCCGCGGATAACATCGCGAGTCATAGGGATAAACAGCTTTAATGCGCGCACAATACGTTTTGTCACCCAAACGCGGGATTTGAGTCGACGCAGTAACCACCAAGTGGATAATGGAGCCATTGAAATTAAATCCTTTGAGTATCTGGGCCGTCAGAACATGCTTGCTACTATTCGTTCAGTATAGCGGGCACACCGCAATCTACCTGGGCTGACTTGAACCCAGACTAAGTGACATCGATTTATAGAGAGAGAGCACCATGTTGGTTTCGCCATTTCGCCATACCGCCCGCGTGCTGTGTACAGCACTTCTGGCGGGATTACCTGCACTTTCGTGGGCCGCATCCGATAGTGAGTTACGCGATGCCCTCGCCGCTGCCCGCGAGCAGCAGTGGGCACGGGTCGATGAGCGCTCAATTGAAGACCACCCGCTGCGTGGCTATGTGGAGTACCACCGCTTAAGAGGACAATTGCCTAACGTTTCTCCTAACCGGGTGCATCAATTTATCGACCAGCACGCAGACTCTCCTCTAGCAGGGTGGCTGCGTGGCCAAGCGATTGCACAGTATGGCCACGCGGGCCGCTATAACGACCTGCTCACAGTGGCCGATGGCGAGCCTGCGGGCACGGCTCGCCAGTGCTACTACTACACGGCGTTGCTGGATGAACAGCCTCAGCAGGCGAGCGAAGTGGGGTTGGCCTTATGGCGCGTAGGCAGCTCGCAGCCCAATGCTTGCGACCCGCTATTTGAACGCCTGCGGGCCAATGGCACTATTGATGCCACAGCCATTTGGGAGCGTAAAATGCTCGCCTGGCTGGCGGGAGAAACGCGCCTATCTAGCTATCTTGGTGGGCTATTAAGCGGCCAGTGGCAAACCGCTCTAGAGACAGTGGATAGTGTCGCTGCGCGCAGCAGCGCCATCACCCAGGCGCCCACCTGCCTAGGCCCCGAGTGTGCCGCCACGGCAAGCTTCTACCGGGCCGCCATGCAGCGCTACACCCGTGAAGATACGTCTGCAGCCTTTGCCGCTTGGCAGACGCTCTCGTCGCGTTTAAACCTACTGCACAGTGACCGTCAAGCTATTGAAGAAGAACTGGCTTTTTACGCCCTGGTGCGCAATGTACCGGGCACGCTAAGCTGGGTTGACAGCGTGTTACCAAGCCTGGAGAGCGAGCGCGTATTAGAGCTGCGTGTCCGCCATGCGTTGGCTAGCCGGGACTGGAACGGAGTGCTCTACTGGATTGCCGAAATGCCCGCTATCCAGCAGGAGAATAGCCGTTGGCAGTATTGGCTAGGCCGCGCCAATGAGCAGCTTGGCAATCAGGGGGCCGCCGAAGCACGCTACCAACAGGCTGCGCAGGATCGCAGTTTCTACGGCTTTGCAGCAGCAGAAAAGCTCGGCCAACCCTATCAATTGAATCTTGAACGCAATCATTTTGACGAAGCGTCGCGTCAACGTATTGCCCAACTACCGGCCGTTCAGCGCACCGAGGCCTTGCTACGCATTGGTGAGGATGGTCTCGCCAACAGTGAGTGGCTGCACGCGGTGCAGAGCGGTTCGCCGCAACAAGCACGGGCGCTAGCCGACTATGCCGCTCAGCAGCAGTGGCATGCACGCCTGGTGCAAACCACCATTGCCGCTGAAATGTGGGACGCTTTGGATTGGCGCTTCCCCCAGGCCTACCACGACAGCTTTCAACATTGGGGCCGTCTCACCGGTGTGGATCCATACCTATTGATGGCCATTACCCGGCGTGAAAGCGCTTACAACCCTAACGCCCTTTCACCGGCAGGGGCGCGTGGGTTAATGCAGCTAATGCCCGGTACCGCCAGCCAAGTCAGCCGCGAATTGGGTATTAGCGATCCTGGCCCCTACGGCGTTCTCGACCCAGAGCTTAATATTCGTCTGGGCAGTACCTACCTGCGCGACAAGCTGCAACGCTACCAGGGCAATCGACTGGCCGCCGCAGCGGCTTATAATGCGGGCCCAAGCCGAGTCGATCAGTGGCTGGGCGATGGCGTAGAGGCCTTTGACCTCTTTGTAGAGAGCATCCCGTTCCGCGAAACCCGCGACTACGTGCAGGCGGTGCTTAGCTATCGGGTGATTTTTGAAAGCCTCGCTAACGGTGGCAGCAGCGAAGGCGTTTCACTGCTTAGCGATAACGAGCAGCAGGTACGCTACGACCGAGCCCTTCTCGCCCGCCGCTAAGCCCTTCTCTACCTACCACATTACCAGCGCCCGGTTTATTATGCCGGGCGTTGTGTTAATGCCAGCCGAATACCAAACACCACCAATACACTGCCCGTAGCGGCATTAAGTACTTGTGCAAAGCGTGCGTTAGCCAACCATTTGCCGGCGCTTCCCACCATCATGACCACGCTGATTTGCCAAATATTGGCGATGATAAAGTGCACCCCCGCCAGCCATAGCGACTTCAGTAGCGCAGGGTCCCCAGGAGCAATGAACTGGGGCAAAAAGGCCATGTAGAACACCACGGTTTTGGGATTCAACACATTGGACAAAAACCCCTCTTTGACCGGCTGCCAGCGAGAAACGGCAGGCACGCCTTCTAACATTCCATTAACCGGCAGTGGCTGGCCTTTCCGCGCCGCTAATAAGCTGGTAATGCCTAGCCATATTAGATAGCCCGCCCCCACCAGTTTCAGCATATGAAACGCCCAGGCCGATTGCAGCAGGATAAGCGAAATACCCAATGCAGAAATCGTGGCATGTACAAACAGACCGCAGCAGATAGCCAAACTCGTGGTAATACCATCACGGATGCCTCCGCGTGCCGTGTTACGTATCACTAGCAGCGTATCGACACCGGGGCTTATCGTCAGCAACGTGATCGCTACCAAAAAGGAAATAAACTGCGCATCAATAAAACCTAACTGCATCATTTGTGCTTGCTCGCAACCAAATAAAAAATCTTAGGAATGTCGCTGGACGACAGCCGTGTTTACATCTAGAGTAATTGTAGCGGGTGGACAATAGAGTTGCCCGTGATTACTAAGCACGTTAAGGAAATAGAAAATGGCAACTGGCACTGTTAAGTGGTTCAACGACACTAAAGGCTTCGGCTTCATCTCTCCTGATGACGGCGGAGACGATCTGTTCGCCCACTTCTCCGAAATTCAAGCTGAAGGCTTCAAGACCCTGCAAGACGGTCAAAAAGTCAGCTTTGAAGTGACTCAGGGTAAAAAAGGCCTTCAGGCTTCCAACATCCGCCCAGCTTAATTGCTAACGGATGGACAAAGGCCCGCAAACGCGGGCCTTTTTTATTGCCTAACGACAATCACTCAAGCGATCCTTCCTCACTCCGCGACTCCCCATTAGCACCGGTTTCCTGGCTATCTTCAGCGCTATCGGAGTCATTGCTGTCAAAGTCATTGCTATCAAGCTCGCCTGACGGCTCGACCACAGCACCACTCTCCGCCTCACGATTCTCCAGCTCTTGGAATTGCTCCTCAAGCCGTTGCTGCGCTTCTTCAAAGCGACGCTCGGTGTCTTCAATCAAGGCGTCAACATCGGTTACATCGCTATCATCTTGCAAGGGTGTGCGCTCGGGCAGACTGCTTTCGGTGTCCCAGCTAGGCGGCACATCCTCGTTCTCCATCGGCTCCAAGGTCGGCGCCTGCTGCTCTACCTCTTGAAACTGCTCCTCCAAACGCTGCTCGGCCTCTTCAAAACGGCGTTCAGTTTCGGCAATGATGTCATCTACATCGGAACGTGTAGCTTCACCCGGCATAGCGCTCTCTTCATTGAGCACCTCTTCAGGATCCGCCGCCAGGGTGTCTTCTCCAGCCTCAACCTCTTCACCGCCAGCCGTCGCACTGCCACTGGACTGAGTACCGCTGGACTGGGGGTCACTAGCCTGAGTGTCGCTATCCTCGCGCAGCGCTTCCGCTCGTTCAAGCTCCTCAGCGGCTTGGCGCTCCTCAATATCATCCTCTACTTCTTCGGGACTGGACATCTCAGTCGCGTCTTCAGCCGTGGCCGACGATTCTTCGCCCGCCCCCTCATCGCGAGCCGTTTCTTCATCCGTCACCGCAGCATTATCATCGGGTGTCACGGTGGGATCTTCCTGGGAGTCACCGCAGGCACTCAGCAGAAGTGCCACGGCGGCGAGCGCGGGTATCCACACGCGATTTGCCATTTAATTTGTCTCCTTCATAACGTTAACAATCTGAGCCAAAAAACTAAGGCCGGCTGGTCGAGGAGAGCAATGGGCACTCCTCAGGCAGTAACACACGCAGAGCGAGGGGCACTACTTCCGCGCAGAACTGGTCATAGTAACGCGCCTCGCCGTCTAACGTGAGTGGCCAGGGCGAACCATTTGCCTGGGTGGTCACGGTCAGTTGGGTCGTGGTGAAGTAGCGCACGAATCGACCGTCATAGGGGAAACTCTGCAGCTCGCTAATGAGCTTGGTCAGTTCCGTTACCGACCGAAAGTCTTTGACCAGCAGCACGTCCAGTCGGCCATCATCCAGCTTGGCACGCGGCCCCAGCACCTGCCCACCACCCGACTGGCGGCCATTACCTAGCGCCAGTAGCAACAAAGACGCACTCTCCTCTTTTTCATCCCAATGGAGTGTGCCGCGATAGCTGCGGTGACGCCAAGCCTTCAGCGCGCCCATCACTGAGTAAGCCCCACCCCCGAGCAGCCGCTTAAGCGTTTTCGGTGTCGACGAGGTAACTTCAGCGCCAAACCCACCGGTGGTCATGTTGATATAGTAGCTGGTGGACGATTCGCCACCTGCGCCTGCGGTCACGCGCACAACATCAATGGGATAGGCGTTTAACTCCCGTGCAGTGGACAAAGCGGCGCCTGGCTCCAGCGGTAAACCAACGGAGGTTGCAAAATCATTGGCACTACCTAATGGCACAATGCCTAATACAGGACGCCGATCATGAGGCAAGCGCATCAGCCCGTTCATGACTTCGCTGACAGTGCCATCGCCGCCACAAGCAATCACGTGGGTTATGCCCATGGCATCAGACTGCTCTGCAATATCCGCAGCGTCGCCACCTTCCCAGGTAGCGCGAACCGTAATCAGCATCCCTGCCTGACGTTGTTCATTGACTGCTTCACGCAATGCCGGATTACCGGCGGATTTACCATTGATAATCAGTAAATAGTGTTGCTGTGAGTCTGTCACTATTGTTATTCCTTTCCATGGTTTAACTGCGGTTGTTCACTACTGCGCCAAAAGCTTATGCCAGTGCTTTCTCGACCACCTCGTATACATTTGAAGATAGCGGCTGTTGCTTAATCCGTTCAAGCTCAGACCGCATTAGTGCTTGGCGGGTTTCATCAAAGCGCTGCCAGCGGGTTAATGGGGTGATTAGCCGCGCGGCAATTTCCGGGTTAAGCCGGTTGAGCTCGATGACTACATCAGCCAGCAGTTGGTAGCCTTGACCATCCAAACGGTGAAAATTGACCCGGTTTTGAGCAAAGGCGCCGACCAACGCACGGACTCGATTGGGATTCTTGAGTGAAAAGGCGGGATGCTGCATCAGGTACTTCACCCGCTCAAGCACATCTGGCTGAGGGCGAGATACCTGGACGGTGAACCACTGATCCATCACCAGCGGGTCATGCGCCCACTTCTCACCGAAGGCTTTGAGTGCTGGCGAGGCCAGGTCGTCGCGGTCGCTGTGCACCAGCAGGGTGAGCGCCTGACGCACATCGGTCATATTGTGGTCGGCAGCAAATTGGGCTTCACACAGCGCCAAGCCCTGCTCATCTTCAATCGACATGAGATAAGAGAGCGCCACGTTTTTCAGGCTACGCTGAGCTATTTGCTCGGGTGTCGGCGCGTATGGCTCTTCGGCCACATTGGCCTCATAGATAGCCAAAAACTCATCGCGCAGGGCAACCGCCAACGACTGGCGGACAAATTCACGCGCCGCGTGAATGGCATCAACATCCACAATGGGTTGCTGCTCGGCGATATACGCTTCAGAGGGTAGTGTCAGCATCTCAGCCAATACTGCCTTATCGCTCATTGGCCCACCGAGCAGCGCTCTAAAGGCATCGACCACGCGGCTATCCATAACCTTTTCGACGCCATTCCGGTGAGCAGCAATCAGGTCATCCAAGGCCAAAAGTGCCAGGCGCTGACCCGCATCCCAGCGGTTGAAACCATCGCTGTCGTGGGTCAGCAAGAAGGCGAGATCTTCCCTTGAATAGGGGTAATGCAGCTTCACCGGGGCAGAAAATTCGCGTAGTAAAGAGGGCACCGGCGCTTCAGCAACATCGGTGAATATGAACGTCTGCTCATCGTCACGTAGATGAATAACCGCGTCTTTGCCGAGCTTTTCGCCATTGAGCGTCAGGGTGAGATCCTGCCCCGACTTGGTACCTACCAGCCCCATACGCACCGGGATATGCAACGGCAGCTTATCTGGCTGGCCGGGAGTTGCAGGCGTACGCTGACGCAGCGTTAAGTGGTACTCGCCCTGAACATAATCATACTCACCGTGGGCATCAATATCCGGCGTTCCCGCCTGGGAATACCAGTGCATAAACTGGCTGAAGTCTTCACCGGAGGCTTCAGCCATACAGCCGACAAAGTCTTCAATGGTCACCGCTTGACCGTCGAACCGCTCGAAGTAAAGGTCTGAACCGCGACGAAAGCTCTCCCCCCCCACTAAATTACGCAACATGCGTACGACTTCGGCCCCTTTCTCATAAATCGTCAGGGTATAGAAGTTGGTAATTTCGATAAAGTGGTCGGGACGAATCGGATGAGCCGTGGGGCCAGCATCTTCGGCAAACTGGGCCGTGCGGAAAAAGGAAACATCCTGAATGCGCTTAACCGGCGCAGAGTTGGTATCCGCCGAAAAGCACTGGTCACGAAAGACCGTAAAGCCCTCTTTCAGCGAGAGCTGGAACCAGTCGCGGCAGGTAACGCGATTGCCCGACCAGTTGTGGAAGTATTCGTGGGCAACTATGCCTTCCACGTTTTGGAACGCTGCATCGGTGGCGGTCTGTGGGTGGGTCAAGACTGCGGCGGAATTAAAGATATTGAGGCCTTTGTTCTCCATCGCTCCCATATTGAAGTCATTGACGGCCACGATCATAAACAGATCCAGGTCGTATTCGCGTCCATACGCCTTCTCGTCCCACTCCATGGCACGCTTTAACGAGGCCATGGCATGCTTGGTCTTATCCAGGTTCTCTTTTTCTACCCAAATTTGCAGCGTGACATCCCTCCCGCTCATGGTGGTGAAGTGATCTTCTACGCTATGCAGGTTGCCTGCCACCAAAGCAAACAGGTAACAGGGCTTGGGGTGCGGGTCTTCCCAAGTAACAAAGTGACGACCGCTCTCCAGCTCGCCACGCTCAATCGGGTTACCGTTAGCCAGCAAGATCGGCTCTTGCTGCTGATCGCCGATCACGGTGACCTTAAAGGTCGCCATGACGTCCGGACGGTCAGGGTAAAAGGTAATCCGCCGAAAGCCTTCGGCTTCGCACTGGGTGCAGTACATACCGTTGGATTGGTACAGCCCTTCTAACGCCGTATTCTCCCGCGGGGCGATCTCCACCTCGCTCTCCAAGACAAAACGCTCGGGCACCTGAGCAATGCGCAGGACTTCATCATCTAGTTCATAAGCAGCGGCATCCAGCGGCGTTGCATCAATCGCCAGGGAGATAAGCTTTAGGTGCTCGCCATTTAAGACGAGCGGTGCATTAGCGTCAGCTTCTGGATGTCGCTCAATCAACAGTCGCGCTTTCACACGGGTCGCGGCGGGGTCAAGATCAAACGTCAGCTCGGTATGAGTTACCCGGTAGGCGGGTGGCTGGTAGTCGCTTAAATAAACCGGCTGCGGATCAGACATAGTGCGTGACTCCTGTATAAAACGAATATTACATAGTTCAAAATGTTCGACAGCTTAACACCGCTACCTAGTCGCGGAAGTTATCGAACTGGAGCGGCAAATCCGGCCCCTCTTCACCGCGCAACAGCGCCATAACAGCTTGTAAATCGTCGCGCTTTTTACCCGTCACACGCACTTTCTCACCCTGAATTTGCGCCTGCACTTTAAGCTTGCTGGCCTTGATGCGCTTGACCACATCTTTGGCTTCCGCCGCGTCGAGCCCCTCCTTGAGAGCGACTTCCTGGCGTGCTTTCACGCCGGAGAGCACCGGGTCTTGAACATCCATACAGCGGGCATCGATACCCCGGGCGATTAAGCGGGCGCGCAGCACATCGAGCATCTGCTTGAGCTGGAAATCGACTTCCGCCTCAAGCTGCACTTTGTTGCCTTCAAGGGTGAAGCTGGCATCGACCCCCTTAAAATCGAACCGCGACTGCACTTCTCGGTTGGCTTGGTCAACGGCGTTAGCGCCTTCGTGTTTATCGAACTCTGAGACAATATCAAATGAGGGCATGATGTAATTCCTGACAAGACATGACCACCTATTCTNNATTCTAGAGCAGCCAGACCCCTAGGGGCCAATTCTCTTCTTTATTGTTGGATTTTAAGGTGCATTATTAAGACAAATATTCACAACAGCTTAGAAATATTTGTACAAAAATTGTCTTTAAGTAAATCCATAGTGATGTTCAACCCACTGCGGATAGCTTAGGCTAGCGGTTTATAAAATTGACGATTGTTCAGCCTACTCTTTTTTACCCAGGAGATACCATGAGTGACCGCGACACCCGCCACAAAGCCTCTATGGAGAAGCTTAAAGCGCGCGTAGAGGAGAAAGTAGCCAGTGCTAACGAGCAGCGCGGCCTAATCATTGTTAACACCGGTAACGGTAAAGGCAAAACAACCGCTGCCTGGGGTACGGTTACCCGCGCTTTGGGTTATGGCTATAAAGTGGGCGTGGTGCAGTTTATCAAGGGACTGTGGGAGTGCGGCGAACGCAATCGATTGGAGGAGGATGCCAATCTAAAGGTGGCGATAATGGCTACCGGTTTCACCTGGGATACGCAAAATCGCCAAGCGGACACCGACGCCTGCCAAACAGTGTGGAAAGAGGCTGAGCGTATGCTCGCGGATCCAGAGACCTATCTGGTGGTGCTCGACGAAATTACCTATATGCTCAAGTTTGGCTACCTGGAGATCGAAGCCGTTAAACAAGCACTGGAGAATCGCCCTACAGAACAGACAGTCATTATTACCGGCCGCAACGCTCACCGCGAACTCGTCGCCATGGCCGATACGGTGACTGAAATGCAGGAAGTGCGTCATGCCTTCAACAATGGCCTGCAGGCGCGTCGGGGGATCGATTTTTAATTCTAACCATCAATACCACCAATGCAAAAGGAGCAACTAAGTTGCCCCTTTTGCTCATCTGCTCACTAATGACCCGCTTAAACCGTGCTTAGCTATCGAACGGGTTACGCAGCACGATGGTTTCCATGCGGTCTGGACCGGTGGAGATAATATCGATACTGGTGCCTACCTGCTCTTCAAGGTAGCTGATATAAGCGCGGGCATTGGCAGGTAAATCCTCTACCTTTTTAGCGCCTAGAGTCGACTCTTTCCAGCCTGGCAGGTCTTCGTAGAGGGGCTCAACCGCCTCATAGCCTTCTGAATCCACTGGCGTCTCCAGCACATCACCATCTTTGCTGCGATAACCAACGCAGACTCGGATATTTTCCAGCCCATCCAGTACGTCCAGCTTGGTCAGGCAGATCCCCGAGACCGAGTTGATCTGCACCGCGTGACGCAGTGCCACGGCGTCAAACCAGCCACAGCGGCGGGCACGGCCAGTAGTAGCACCAAACTCGTGGCCACGCTCGGCAAGGTGGCGGCCATCGACATCGAACAGCTCAGTGGGGAACGGGCCTGAACCAACACGGGTGGTATACGCCTTGGTGATACCCAGCACGTAGTCCAAATAGAGCGGGCCGACGCCAGAGCCGGTGGCCGTGCCGCCTGCGGTGGTGTTGGAGCTGGTTACATAGGGGTAGGTACCGTGGTCGATATCCAACAGAGAGCCCTGAGCCCCTTCGAACAGGATATTCTCACCGGCTTTTCGCAGGTCATGCACCATACTGACGGTATCGCAAACCATGGGGCGCAGTTCTTCGGCCATCTGCATCGCCGTGTCCAGCACTTCCTGGAAGTCGACCGCTGGTTCGCCGTGGTAATTCACCAACACGAAGTTGTGGTAGTCGAGCACTTCGCCCAACTTGGAAGCAAAACGTTCGCGATGCAGCATATCGCCTAAGCGCAGGCCGCGACGGGCGACTTTGTCTTCGTAGGCGGGACCAATGCCCCGGCCAGTGGTGCCAATTTTGGCAATGCCACGGGCTTTTTCACGGGCCTGATCCAGGCGCACATGGTAAGGCAGGATTAGCGGACAAGCTGGTGACAGACGCAGGCGTTCGCGTACCGGCACACCTTTGGCTTCCAGCTCACGGATCTCTTTGATCAGCGCTTCCGGCGAAAGCACCACACCATTACCAATCACACAGGTTTTGCCTGGACGCAAAACGCCGGATGGAATCAGGTGGAGAACGGTCTTTTCACCGTCGATGACCAGCGTATGACCCGCGTTATGGCCACCTTGAAAACGCACCACGGCGGATGCGGATTCAGTCAGCAGGTCAACGATTTTACCCTTGCCTTCGTCACCCCATTGGGTGCCCAGCACTACGACATTCTTACCCATTATGATGCACTCGTCTCTTGTGTCAGGGTCGTTGGCTGCCAACGACCATCGATAAGCTCGAGACGGCGGTCACACTCATGCTCCGCCGGCCCAGTACGCTGCCCTGGCAGCGCTTGAATCACGCGTTCCCCCTGCTCACGCAGCGCGACAATGGCAGCGTTGAGCGACTCATCCTGCACAGCGGGCGACCAAATAGCCCCGCGACTCGGAGAGGCCAGCGCCAGCGACGCCAGCTGTTTCAGATCCATCGAGAAGCCGGTGGCCGGGCGCGCACGACCAAAAGCCCGCCCGGTATCGTCATAACGTCCGCCTTTAGCCAGCGCATGTCCGTAGCCCGGCACATAAGCGGCAAACATCATACCCGTGTGGTATTGATAGCCGCGCAGTTCCGCCAAGTCAAAGTAGAGCGACACATCAAAGCGTGCCAGCACCCCTTGATAGAGCGCATCCAACTGATCCAGTGCCGCCGTGACCGAGGCCGGCGCGCCGGCAAAACGCTCCCGCGCCTGACGTAAAATATCCGCACCGCCGTGCAGATCACCCAGAGCTAACAGCATGTCCGCTAAGGCCGGGTCGCTGACGCTGGCATCTACATGCTGCGCCAGTTGACTGGGGGATTTTAGCGCTAACGCCTCAAATAAATCACGCTCCTGATCGTCGCTGAGCGCTGCCGCTTCGGCAAGGCTTCGATAGATACCGATATGCCCCAACGCCAAGTGAATTTCCTCAGCGCCTGCAGCCTTCATACTGGCCAGCGCCAAGTGAATTATCTCACTGTCCGCTTCTAGCCCAGCATGACCAAACAGCTCAGCGCCCACCTGTACCGGGCTACGCCCTCCCTGATGCTGGTCTGCCTTAGCACGCAGTACATTAGTGCAGTAGCAAAGGCGCACCGGCCCCTGACGCTTTAGCGAATGGGCATCCATACGCGCAACTTGCGGCGTAACGTCCGCCGAGGCACCCATCATACGGCCGGTCAACTGATCAGTCAGTTTGAAGGTCTGAAGATCCAGATCCGTACCGGTGCCGGTTAACAGCGAATCCAGAAACTCCACTGGGGGCGGCATAACTTGGTCGTAGCCCCAGCAGTGGTAAAGATCGAGCAGCGCGCGGCGCAGCTCTTCCATACGGCTTGCCTGAGGCGGGAGCACCTCATCCATGCCGTCGGGCAGTAGCCAGCGGTCAGCGATGGTCATGACGATTGCCTTGAACTTGAAGAAATAGGAGCCACAAAAAAACCGGGCGACGCCCGGTCAATAAATTCTATCACGTTTATTGGCCGGGTGAACCCCGCTTGGCTATCAACAAACCAAGACGAGGAGCACCGGCCGACGGCGTTTTACTCGCCGTTGTCTTCTCCGCTTTCTGGTTCAGCGCTGCGCAAATAGCGGAAGAAATCGCTACTCGGCTCCAGCACCATCAGATTGCCATCGTCGGCAAAGCTTTCGCTATAGGCATTAAGGCTACGCCAGAAAGAGAAGAACTCCTGATCCTGACCATACGCTTCAGAGAAGATCGCCGCGGCTTGGGCATCGCCTTCACCGCGCAGCGTCTCGGAGCGCTCATTGGCCTGGGCAAGCAGTACTTGACGACGACGATCCGCATTGGCGCGAATACGCTCAGCCTCTTCCTGACCCTGAGCACGCCATTCACGGGCTTCACGCTCACGCTCCGAGCGCATCCGCTCAAAAACAGCGGCTGATACGTCTTCGGGCAAATCGATGCGCTTGATACGAATATCGCGAATAGCTACCCCAAGCTCTTCACGCATTAGTGAATCAAGCTCTTCGGTAGGACCGACCATCAGATCATCACGCCGCTCGGCAATAATTTCCTGAAGGTTCAAGCGGCCAAATTCATTACGCAAGCTCTCATCCACTCGCGGTTGAATCAGGCGGATAGCCATCAACTCATCACCGGCCGTCGCCTCGTAATAGCGCGTTGGATTAACCACCTGCCATTTAACATAGGAGTCGACGATAACCGCTTTCTGCTCTAGCGTCAGGTAACGGCTGGTATCAGTGTCCAGCGTCAGCAAGCGCGTATCAAACTTACGGATCGTTTGTGCGATCGGCACTTTGGCGTGCAGGCCAGGCTGAATATTCTCTTCGATAACTTCACCAAACCGCAGCTTAACGGCGCGTTCGGTTTCATCTACTACGTAGAGAGTATTACTCGCCAGCCACGCCACGGCAGCCAGACCACCAACAATCAGCAGGGATCGATTATTAATCATTTACCGGCCCTCCCTGCGGATGGAGCTACTATTGGTATTCGATGCAGAGCTGGAACTGCCCTGGGTGTTGCGTAATCGCTCAAGCACACTCGGGTCTAGCTGTTCATCGCTATTGGCGCTTCCGCTCGAAGAGTTATTTCGATTACTGCTCCCACCGCTAAGCTGATCGAGNNGGCAGATACATCAGCGGCGCGTTTTCGCTTACATCCAATAGCACCTTCGGCGTTTTACCGAACACTTCTTCCATCGTGTCTAGGTACATACGTTCGCGCATGATGTCCGGTGCATTGCTGTACTCGGTCAATAGCGAGTTAAAGCGGTTGGCTTGACCTTGCGCTTCAGCAACTACCGATTCACGGTAACCCTGGCCTTGCTCAACAATACGCTGTGCCTGACCTTGCGCTTCAGGAATAATCGCGTTGGCATAGGCAATACCTTGGTTAATCGTACGCTGGCGATCTTCACGAGCACGAATAACGTCATCGAAGGCGTCAATCACTGGCGCGGGCGCCGAAGTGGACTCAATGTTAATGGTCTGTAAGCGAATACCGGCACCATAGTTGTCGAGATAGGACTGCAAACGACTAGCGACCGAGCTACCCAGAATCTCACGACCTGAGGTAAGGATATCGATCATATCAGTACCGCCGACAACGTGACGTAATGCCGAATCCAACGCATTCTCGATCGAAATAGCAGGATCACGAACGTTAAGTACGAAATCACGTGGATTAGCCACTTGGTACTGAGCAGAAATTTCCACTTCGACAATGTTTTCATCGCGGGTCAGCATCGACTGGGTCTGCGACAGAGAGCGTACACGGGTCACATTGACCATACGCACATCATCAATCAGCGGCGGATTCCACTGCAGGCCTGGATCTACGATGCCCTGAAACTCACCAAACCGCAGCACAACGCCACGCTCGGATTGATCCACGAGGTAGAAGCCCATTGCAGCCCAAATAGCCAGCGCAACAATAATCAGCAGACCTGGCAGCGCGAAAGGGTTGCGGTTCTTATCACTACCGCCACCCCCGGTTTTCTTGCCGCCGCCTTTTTTGCCGCCACCCAACATGCTGTTGAGCTTGTCCTGAAACTTTTTCAGCGCTTCATCCAGGTCAGGTGGACCTTGGTTGTTACCCCCTTTATTGCCGTTGCCGCCATTATTACTTCCACGGTTTCCATCGCCGTCGTTTCCACCGCGTCGGCCGCCACTACTCCAAGGGTCGTGCTGGTTGCCACCACCAGGCTCATTCCAGGCCATACTTCGTCTCCACTAAGGTATTCGCTAACGCTAGTGGCATCACACTTAGGCGGCACCACCGCGTTTTGATATTATTGCTCTATAAACCTTGTACCATTTTTATACAAAACTGCATACATGCAGCGTACTAGGATGGGTAATTAAGTCGCTTACCACTCATCGGTTTCACGCAGCGCTTCAGGTAAATAGGTGTTGGCTCGCTCGCCCAGTTGGGCCATCAACTGATTAAAGTCACGCCGCGGCAAACGCACATCAAGCACTGAATGCCCCTGCTCATCAAAGGCTTCCTCGCGAACGGCATTAAGCTCGTGCAACCCTGCCCGCAGCTTACCCTGCTCGGGAGTCAGTGTCAGCGAAAAGCCAATGACATCATTTGCCAAGCGCTCGGTCAGCGCCTCATGGAGCAGCTCAAGCCCCTGGCCCTGCTGGGCCGAAAGCCAAACCACTTCGGGCACACCATGCCCATCACGCTCTATACGCGGTGCACTATCGAGCTTATCAATTTTATTCATGACTTTGAGTACCGGTACATCATCGGCACCGATCTCTTTGAGCACTAGCTCCACCTGCTCCACGTTTAACTCGCGGTCAGGGTCTGCGGCATCGATTACGTGTACCAGCAACGACGCTTCAGAGGCTTCCTGGAGCGTTGCTTGAAACGCCTCAACCAACTTGTGCGGCAAGTGGCGAATAAAGCCCACGGTATCGGCCATCACTACCGGGCCTACGTCTTCAATCTCAAGCCGCCGCAAAGTGGGGTCAAGTGTCGCAAACAGTTGGTCGGCTGCATACACCTCAGAATTGGTTAAGGCGTTAAATAGCGTTGACTTGCCGGCGTTGGTGTACCCCACCAGCGATACGCTATGAATTTCCGCACGAGCACGCGCACGGCGATTCTGGTCGCGTTGGCTGCGTACTTTATCGAGCCGTTTGTGAATCGATTTGATCCGACCACGCAACAGACGACGGTCTGTTTCTAACTGCGTCTCGCCTGGGCCGCGCAGGCCAATCCCACCTTTTTGCCGCTCTAGGTGTGTCCAACCGCGCACGAGGCGAGTCGACATATATTCAAGCTGAGCAAGCTCTACCTGCAGCTTACCTTCATGGGTTCTTGCCCGTTGCGCAAAGATATCGAGGATCAAACCAGTACGGTCAAGCACTCGGCACTTGAGCTCTTGCTCTACATTGCGCTCTTGAGAGGGACTTAAGCTATGGTTGAAGATCACCAGCTCTGCCTCATGAGCCGCGAGCAGTGCCCGCAGCTCTTCCAACTTACCTGACCCAATAAAGGTGCGCGAGTCAGGTCGGTGGCGGCTAGCAGTGAGTAGAGTCGCAGGCTCTGCACCAGCAGAGCGTACGAGCTCTAAAAACTCACCCGGGTCTTCACGTTTTTGTTCATCATGAAAATCGACGTGAACAAGAACTGCCGTTTCACCGGCGTCTGGGCGTTCGAAAAACAATCAATACCTCGTGGACTCTCTTGCTTCTCCAGCGGTGTTAAATCTCCGCATCCTGCTCTGCCGGGTCTTGCGCAGGCAAGCGTACGTTGCGAGATGGAACAACCGTGGAAATAGCGTGTTTATAAACCATCTGACTGACGGTATTGCGCAGCAGGATAACAAACTGGTCAAACGATTCGATCTGGCCCTGCAGCTTAATGCCGTTGACCAAAAAGATAGAGACCGGAATGCGCTCCTTGCGCAGAATGTTCAAGTACGGGTCTTGAAGGGACTGCCCTTTGGACATGTTGCTCTCCCTAAAACTGTCGTTGGGGTTAATTATCAAATGGCGTGCCCTACTGGTGCTACGCCGCACTATTTTATTACTGCCCGGAAGGCCGAATGATGCCCGAAGAGCCTAGTGATATTCGAAAGGCTCAAACACCCAGCCAATCGAAAACACACTACCTAAATTACCAGCTTAGCGAACTATCTTACGCTAAGCACCGCTGGCACGCACGAGTTTCAACACCTGATCCAGCGCATCTGAGCGCTGTGAATCCACCCAGTTAAGTTCTGGCCAGCTTCTTAACCAGGTTAATTGTCGCTTGGCTAGCTGACGAGTTGCGATCACGCCTCGCTCAACGAGGGAGGCATAGTCATACTCACCTTCCAGGTACTCCCACACTTGGCGATAACCAACACTCTTCATCGCCGGTAGGCCTAAATGTAAGTCATTACGCTTTTTGAGGGCGGCGACTTCATTTATCAAGCCCTCACCCAACATTACTTCGAAACGCAGGGCAATGCGTTGATGCAGCAAGCTGCGATCACTGGGCGCTAAAGCTATCGACAACACGCGCCAGGGAAAGGTTTCCGGCTGCTGCTCTGCCCACAGCTCACTCATTGGCCGCCCACTGGCGTAGTACACCTCCAGCGCGCGCATGACGCGCTGCGGGTCATTGGGGTGAATGCGCTGGGCGGATAGCACATCCACCTCTGCCAGGCGTTGATGTAGCGACAATAGTCCTTCGTTTTGCCACTGTGCTTCAAGCCGTTGGCGAATAGCCGGGTCGGCAGAAGGCAAGTTTGCCACCCCTTCAACCAGCCGCTTGTAGTAAAGCATGGTACCGCCGACCAGCAGTGGAACTTTGCCCGCCGCGCTGATTTGTCGCATAAGCGAAAGCGCATCTACACGAAAATCGGCCGCTGAGTAGGGCTCCGCAGGATCGCGAATGTCGATCAAATGGTGAGGCGCTCGGGCAAGCTCCGCCGCGCTGGGTTTGGCACTGCCAATATCCATACCGCGATACACCATGGCCGAGTCAACGCTAATCAGCTCATGCCCTAGGCGCTCGTGTAGCGCCATCGCAGCATCGGTTTTCCCGGCGGCCGTGGGGCCCATTAAAAAAATCGCCCAGGGGCGGGTATCAGCCATGCGCGGTTCCATTAGCTAAGAAAATGGTGATTACTGATCGCGCAGCTGTTGTTCAAGCATTTATTGGCCGCGCAAGAAGAGCCGATCAAGCGCTTTGAGCCCCATCTGCGTCCAGGTGGGACGACCGTGATTACATTGGTCGCTGCGCTCGGTGCGCTCCATGTCGCGCAGTAGCGCGTTCATCTCGTCAATAGTAAGCCGACGGTTGGCACGCACGCTGCCATGGCAGGCCATAGTAGAGAGTAGTTCATGCACCCTAGCCTCGACTTGATGGGTACGCCCATAGCGCGACAGCTCTTCCAACATCTGACGCACCAGCGCCTCAGGATCAGCCTGGGCAAGTAACGCAGGTAATTGGCGTACCAGCAGCGTCTCTGGCCCGGCGATATCCAGCTCAATACCCAGCTTGGCAATTGCCTCTTGCTCGCTCTCTGCCGTGGCCACTTCGGCCCGGCTAGCGGCAATGGAGACGGGCACTAGCAGCGGCTGCGCATCCAACCCTTTGGCGCCGGCCAGTTGTGTCTTCATGCGCTCATAGACGATTCGCTCATGGGCGGCATGCATATCCACCAGCACCAATCCCTCAGCGTTCTGGGCCAGAATATAAATGCCGTGCAACTGCCCTAGCGCAAACCCTAGTGGTGGTGGCGCAGTGGGGTCGTCATCAGGCATCACCAGGGGCGCTTCACGCACCTCACTAACTCGCTCACTGGGAGGGCTCGGCTGAGGCGTTAACAGCGTTTCTTCGTGATTGGGGTGCAGCGCCTGATAACCCTGCATAAAGCGACGCACGCGCTCAGCACCGGGGTGGCGATCCGGCGAGTGGGTCAGGGCCATCCCCTGCTGCTGCCAGCGGGGCTGTTCGGCGCCCACTTCTGACGCTTCGCCCTGTGACGATGCGCCTGACGTATCAGCCACCTCGGCATCACGCTCCTCTGAGCTCTCGGCGGGTTTCGCTGACGCCAGGGAGTGGTGGAGGCTCGAATAGAGAAAATCGTGAACCATACGACCATCACGAAAGCGCACTTCATGCTTGGTGGGGTGGACATTGACGTCCACAACGTCTGGATCAAGCTCCAGATAGAGCACAAAGACCGGATGACGGCCGTTAAACAGCACATCACGATAGGCCTGACGCACCGCGTGGGCGACCAAACGATCACGCACCACGCGCCCATTGACAAAAAAGTACTGCTGGTCAGCCTGGGAGCGTGAGTGAGTAGGCAGGCCCACCCAGCCGCTTAGCCGTATACCGCCCGCTTCGCGCTCGATATAGCGGGCGTGCTCGATAAAATTCTTGCCCAGCAGCGAGGCAATACGCCGCTCCCGGGCCGCCGCAGAGTGACCGGCGGGCAACTGGTGTATGACTTTTTGGTTATGGCGCAGTAGNNACCCAAGCGATGTCGTAGCGGGATAGCGCCTGACGGCGAAATGCCTCTTCTACATGGGCAAATTCGGTCTTTTCTGTGCGCAGAAACTTGCGCCGGGCGGGGGTATTAAAAAACAGATCGCGCACGCCGACGCTGGTACCACGGGGGTGTGGCGCAGGTGTCACCCGTGCTTCCATGCCCCGACCTTCCGCAACCACCCGCCAGCCATGGCGGGGGTCGTCTTCGGCATTGGAGATTAGCTCCAGCCGTGAGACGGAGCTGATCGATGCCAGCGCTTCGCCACGAAAGCCTAACGAGCTAACGCCCTCTAAGTCTTCCAGGCTGCCAATCTTACTGGTGGCATGGCGGGCCAGGGCCAGCGGCAAATCCTCTTCGCCAATGCCAATCCCGTCATCGCGCACCTTGATCAGCCGCGCGCCCCCTTGCTCGATCTCTACTTCGATACGCTGGCTGCCAGCATCGATAGCGTTCTCTATCAGCTCTTTGGTGACCGATGAGGGGCGCTCAACCACCTCACCGGCGGCAATCTGGTTGGCCAACCGCGGGTCGAGTACCTGTATACGCGGTGCGGTAGCGGTCATATCAGTCAACACGGCACCTCATGAACGGGGAATCTGTAACACTTGGCCAACGCGAATCACGTCACCATTCAGGTCATTGGCCTGCCTCAACTGATTAACCGGCACGCCATGGCGCACAGCAATCGCTGACAGGGTGTCTCCCGACTGAATACGGTACTCGTTACCCGAAGGGCGACGCTGATTATCACGCTGCCAGGCAAGCAGGCTGGCCGGCGGTGGGAAGCGCTCGAAATGCTCGCGCAAACCGCTGAAGATAGCCTGAGAAAGCCCTGACTGGTGAACTGGGTCGCGTAGCCGACGCTCTTCGTCAGGGTTAGAGATAAAGCCAACCTCAATCAACAGCGAGGGGATATCGGGAGACTTCAGTACCATAAACCCAGCCTGTTCGACCCGCGACTTATGCAGCCGGTTAATGCGGCCTAACTGCTCCAATACCTGACCACCAATCGAGAGCGAGTCATTCAGCGTGGCAGTCATGGTCAAATCCAACAACACGCCGCGCAGCACCTGGTCTTTATCACGCAAGGAGAGATTGCCATCGACACCGCCGATAAGGTCGGAGCGGTTCTCACTATCCGCCAGCCACTGCGCGGTTTCCGAGGTGGCGCCGCGCTGAGACAGCGCATAGACCGAGCTCCCTTGGGGCCTTGGGCTGGTGAAAGCATCGGCGTGTATCGAGACAAAAAAGTCGGCTTTTTGCTCACGTGCCAGTGCGGTACGCTGACGCAGCCCTATATAGTAGTCGCCATCCCGTACCAGCACAGCTTTAAAGCCTTCAGTACCGTTCACTTCAGCGGCTAGGCGACGGGCAATTTCCAGCACTACGTCCTTTTCCCGTGTGCCTGAAGGGCCAATCGCCCCCGGGTCTTCACCACCATGACCGGCGTCGACGGCAATAATAATATCGCGCCTTGGGTGCAGCTTGGCTTCCTGCACTTCTGCCGGCGTTGCCTCGCTAGGCGACGCCACGCTGTCCGACAACTGGCCTTGAGCAGATGCCCGCTGGGCCTGAATTTCCTGATCCCGAATCATCGCCTCAATTGGGTCAATCGGATTCTCGACGGCACTCTCACCAGGATATTCGAGATCAACAACCAGTCGGTGACCGTACTGATCGTTAGGTGTCAGGGTAAAATGGCGTGGCTCAATTTCTCGATTGAGCTCAAGCACTACCCTCAGGCCCCCACCCTCCCGCGCGCCGGTACGCACCGAGGTAATTGCACTGTCATGCAAAGGCAGCGTACTGGGGTCGGTATCCATCTGGGTATCATCTAAATCAATCACCAACCGCGCCGGGTTCTCCAGCGAAAATACGTTGGCATTAGTCGCAGCGGAGAGATCAAACACCAGCCGGGCATGATCTGGCGCCGCCCAAAGCCGCATGCTCTCTACGCTGGACGCTTGCACATCTACCGCCGCCAGGGCAAAAAAACCGGTGGCTAATAAGCGATATACGCCTGCCGCTATGCCCTTCATTTCCATTGAATCACACCGTTCTCCAACTGGTCGGAACCTTCTTTACTGACTGCACTTACCTTACTTCGCAATAATTCAAGCATACGCTGACCGTTATCACTACCCGCAGCTAATGAGACTAAACGCCCTTGTTCCACTACTTCCAAGGTTAGGCGCAGGTCAGGCGCAGGCAACCACCCTTCACCGCGGCTGGGCCACTCGACAATGGTGACTGCATCGTCGGCCAGCACGTCTCGACCACCAATAAATTCAAGCTCCTCTGGATCCGCTAAGCGGTATAAATCCAGATGATAAACCCGCTGGTCGTTCAACTCATAAGGCTCTACCAAGGTGTAAGTAGGACTTTTAACCGCCCCTTGATGGCCGTAAGCCCGTAGGATGCCACGCGTTAACGTGGTTTTACCGGCACCTAGCTCACCCTCTAGATAGACGAGCCCGCGTCTTTGCAATACGTGCCCGAGCGCTTCGCCAAAAGCGACCTGGGCCTCTTCGTTGTCTAATTGCACCTGCATGTGGGCTGCCTTCACGGATTAATCAATTTTCGCGCATAGGATGCCAGATCGCTGGCCAGCAGGCCACGCTCGCCTTCTTCCTCTGCCGCGCGATCGGCCGCTAATGCATGCACCATGGCACCTAGCCAGGCACTAAACTCCACCTCGCCCCGCTGAGCAACCAACGCCCCCAGCATACCGCTGAGCACATCGCCCATGCCGCCGCTGGCCATACCGGGGTTCCCGTAAGGGCACACCACCAAACCGCTAGGCCCAGCAATTAAACTGCCCGCACCTTTCAAAATCACCACACCACCTCGGGCACGTTGCAGTGCCTGGGCAGCTGCGGGCCGGTCGGATTGGATATCGGCAACGGAACAGTTTAATAGTCGCGCGGCCTCACCGGGGTGTGGAGTCAAAATCCAGTTATCACGGCGAACCTCCGGCCACTGGCGCGCGAGGAGGTTAAGCCCGTCGGCATCTACCACCAGCGGGGCGTCTGACTGCAGTGCACTCTGTAGCACTGCCTGCCCCCAGGCAGCCTGACCAAGCCCTGGCCCTACCACCACAACGTCAGCGTTACTGGGCAGCTCAGCGGCTTCAGCGCCTCCGCGTACACCATGAGCCATCACTTCCGGGCAACGTACCAAGCTGGCGGTGATATGCTCAGGAGCCGTCGCCAAACTTACTTTACCCGCTCCCAAACGCGCGGCAGCTTGGCAGGCCAGTAGAGCTGCACCACCAAAACCTGGAGCGCCCCCCATCACCAACACATGCCCCATGTCACCTTTATGGTTAGTGCGTAGGCGCGGTGCAAAAGCCTCTGCCAGCAGCGAATCATCCAGCCGCCACGCCGTGGGGGGAATATCGAAATAGGCCTGGGCTTTGACACCCAGGGGTCGAAAGTCGATCTCGCCAGTATAGGCAGGGGCATCACCTGTATGTAATCCAACCTTATCGCCAATAAAGGTCACCGTGCAGGAGGCCTTCACAGCAATCCCCGGCACCGCCCCGGTGTCGGCAACCAAACCGGAGGGAGTATCAATCGCCAGTATCGGTTGACCTGCAGCATTGATCGTTTCAATAGCACGCTTGAAGCGCCCCTCTACTTCACCGGTCAACCCGGTGCCCAGCAATGCATCAACAATCACTTCGCCGGTGAGCTCAATCCCAGCGTGCCACTCCTCGCAGCCCACTCCCGCGGATGTTGCTAATTCCGCGGCACGGGCCGCGTCGCTGCTGAGCTCTTCAACAGGCTTAAGGGTTATCCGCTGCACTTTGAGGCCCGACTGCATGGCTAGCGCTGCCAGCACGTGACCATCGCCACCGTTGTTACCACTCCCACATAGCACGGTGATACTACGTGCCTGTGGCCAGCGGGAGCGGAAGCTGTGCCAGGCGCTTGAGGCGGCGCGCTGCATCAATGCAAAGCCATCGATACCCCCGGCGATCGTGCGCCGATCGAGTTCCTGAACCTGGGCTGCTTTATAGAGGGGGCGTAGCATGGAAGTATTCGGGACTGTCACGATCGCTCCTTTCACATGTTTTGATGGCTGCCAATGCGTTAGCATAGCGCTCTTAATGCCTTGCTGTTGATTGACTATGTCGAATTCCACTGCCTTTGCACGTTCTGATGGTGCAATGACTGACCAGAAACTTGCTCGCCTGGCCGACCTGATTAAAACCTGGGGGCGAGAGCTGGGCTTTCAGCAAGTGGGCATCACCGATACTGAACTGTCGGCTCATGAAGACCACCTCGACGCGTGGCTGGAAAAGAGCTACCACAGCGAAATGGGCTTTATGGCCAAGCACGGCACCAAGCGCACTCGCCCTGGGGAATTGGAACCCGGCACTCAACGCATTATCAGCGTGCGTATGGATTACCTGCCTGCTGAGGTGGAGAGCACCAAGGTGCTCGGCCAGCCCGCCCGCGCCTATGTATCGCGCTACGCCCTTGGGCGTGATTATCACAAGCTAATCCGCAAACGGTTAGCCCTATTAGCAAAAAAAATTGAGCAGGAAGTCGGCAGCTTCGGGTACCGCGCTTTTGTTGACTCAGCGCCGGTGATGGAAAACGCCCTGGCTCAAAAAGCGGGGCTCGGCTGGTTTGGCAAAAACGCCATGCTGCTCAACCCCAAGGCGGGTTCGCTGTTTTTTCTTGGCGAACTCTATACTGACCTTCCATTGCCCATTGACGCACCGTTTGAGCACGAACACTGCGGTAGCTGCAGTGCTTGCCGCACCGCCTGCCCCACCGGCGCCATCGTTGACGATAAAGTCGTCGACTCGCGCAAATGCATTTCGTATCTCACCATTGAACTNNGCTGCGATGACTGCCAACTGGTCTGCCCTTTTACTCGCTTTACCCATATCACCCAGGAAGATGACTTTGCGCCGCGCCATGACCTGGATCGCGCATCGCTTATTAGCCTGTTTGGCTGGGGCGAAGCGGAATTTCTGAACAAAACCGCCGGCAGCCCCATTCGGCGCATTGGCTACCAGCGCTGGCTGCGTAACATTGCCATTGGCCTGGGCAACGCGCCCTGGAGCGAGGCCGTTGAAGCCGCGCTATGGGCGCGTAGGGCCTACCCAAGCGCGCTGGTGCGTGAACACGTCGCCTGGGCGCTTGAGGAGCAGCACCTCAAACGCGGCGAGCTAATTACTACTGACGGGGGCTTAAACGCTTACTCTTCTTCGTCGCTGCGCTGATCAACGCGTAAAAACGTATTGCGGTAGTGGGCCAGCTCGGCAATCGACTCTTTAATATCGTCCATGGCCAAGTGCACATTCTGTTTGCTAAAGCCCGCCAGCGCACCGGGGTTCCAGCGTTTGGCCACTTCTTTTATGGTAGACACATCAAGATTGCGATAGTGGAAAAAGTTGAGCAACGCAGGCATCTCACGCTCGAGAAAACGCCGATCCTGATGGATGCTGTTGCCACACATGGGCGACGAACCCGCCACTGCGTACTGCTGCAAAAACGCCAGGGTTTGCTGCTCAGCTTCAGCGGTTTCCACTTGGCTTGCCTTCACGCGTGCAACCAAGCCTGATTCGTTGTGGGTTTTCTGGTTCCAGTCATCCATCTGCGCCAGCAGACTATCGGGCTGCTTCACTGCAATAACCGGCCCCTCGGCGACCACATTCAAATCCGCATCTGTAATGAGCGTGGCTACTTCAATGATGCGCTCTTTATTAGGATCGAGACCGGTCATCTCTAGATCAATCCACACCAGCAGATCATTCCGCGGCGATGTTTTTCCTTCCGTTGCACCCGTCGTATCGCTGCTCATTACCGTTATCCTTTTGCATAAATGGCTATTAACATCATGCAAGTGTGCCTTAAATAGATCCGCCAAGCAGCTACAAAGGAGAGCTTGGCTACTTGATGGCATCTTTGATAAGTACAATCACACCTTTGATAGGTACAATGACCTCTATTGTAGCGATCATCAGGTGGTCATGAGCAAACGTAAATTAAGTCGCCAGCAACAGTGGCGCGTCGAGAAAGTCCAGGCGGAACGTGCCCTGCGTGCAGAAAAGCGCGATGTTCAAGACGCTGAAAAGCTCGCCGCCGGTGAATACGGAGCCGAACAGCCGGGCCGTGTCGTTGCTCACTTTGGACGCACCCTGGAGGTGCGCAATAGCGATAATGAACCGGTGCGCTGTCACTTACGCGCCAACTTGGATGGCCTAGTCACCGGCGACAGAGTGATATGGCGTGCAGGGCAAGAAGGCTCCGGCGTGGTGGTGGCTCGTGAAGAGCGCGATAGCGTGCTTAAGCGACCAGACGCTCGCGGCCTGCTCAAACCGGTGGCCGCCAATATTGACCAGCTGTTGATCGTGTTTGCGGTAGAACCCGCACCTCACGCCAACCTTATCGATCGCTATCTGGTCGCCGCCGAGGCCACCGGTATAGCGCCCGTGCTGGTGCTCAACAAAACCGACCTGCTGCCAGAAGATGGCGGCGAGTTAGGCAAATTATTAGAACGCTATCGCAATTTGGGCTATCCCGTCGTACGCACCACCACCGCTACCGAAACCGGGCTGGATGATCTGCGCAGCCAGCTTGAAGGCCGCACCNNAGTCTTCGCTAATCGACCTGCTGCTACCCGATGAAACCCTGCGCATTGGCGCGCTCTCGGAAGACTCGCGTAAAGGTACTCACACCACCACCACGGCACGCCTCTACACCATGAGTCGTGCTGAAGTGGCCGACGGCGATCTCATTGACTCACCGGGTATTCGCGAGTTTGGCCTGGTGCACCTCAACGAGCAGGAAGTTACCGACGGCTTTATTGAGTTTCACGACTATATTGGTCACTGCCGCTTCCGTGACTGCCGCCACCGCAATGAGCCAGGCTGTGCTTTACTCGCAGCGGTCGAGGCAGGCAAGATTCATCCAGCACGCTTTACCAGCTACCGGCGCATACTTGATAGCTTGGATAGCTAGGATTTAGAGGAGTTACTCATGAGCACCGAAAGCCAATCGTCGGAATCCAACCTGCTGCCGCTAATCGTTGAGCCTGAACAGCTGCAGGAACATTTGGATGACCCACAGCTGCTGATTATCGATGTACCGGTCAACGGCGATAGCTATCGTCAGGGCCATGTGCCTGGGGCTATCTTCCTCGATTTTCGCTATTTGATGCGCGGTGAAGGGCCTGTGCCCAGCGACGTTCCCAGCGTCGAGGCGCTATCAAGGCTGTTCAGTGCCCTGGGCTTAACCCGCGATACTCACGTGGTCGCTTATGACGACGAAGGCGGCGGCTGGGCGGCACGATTACTGTGGACGCTAGACCTGATCGGCCACACTCGCTACTCCTATTTGAACGGCGGCATTCACGCTTGGCGCGATGCGGGCCTGGAAGAGAGCACAGAACCAAACGCCCCAACCCCCAGCGAATACCACGCTGAACTTCTCAACCCCCAAGCCCTGATTACCTGCGACGAAATCAAAGAAAAGCTCGATGATAGGCAGTTTGCGGTATGGGATGCGCGCTCCAAAGATGAGTACGATGGCGTACGCGGTAACAACAAGCACCTGGGCCATATTCCAGGGGCGGTCAATATGGATTGGCTCCACGCCATGGATCGCAACCGTGCGCTACGTATACGCGATTACGCCGAGTTGATCACCGAGCTAGGCGCCCTGGGCCTCACGCCCGACATGGAAATTGCCACCCACTGCCAAAGTCACCACCGCAGCAGCTTTACCTGGCTGGTGGGCAAGGCGCTGGGCTTTAATATGCGCGGCTATGCGGGTTCCTGGGGAGAATGGGGCAACCGCGACGACACACCGATTGAGAAGTAATAACGCACTCTTCCCCAATGTTTAAAACAAGTATGTGCTTGATCAAGAGCGCCGGGGACAGGTTGTAGAGGGGGTCATTTGCCATGGCCGGAAAATGTTCCATACCATTCCGGCATTTCCGCCATCCATGGCGGTCAGATGGCAAAAGTAGCGCCCAAGGACGGGTTCACAGCGTCCTCGCGGAAACCTGCTCTTGGTACCGTGATGTACTTTCACTTATCACAGATCATTGCCCCGCTTCTGGTGGGGCAGTAAGCTGAACGATACACACACTAACGAGGGGTTCCCCACTCTTGAGCCAGCCAACACCTCAGGCCAATCGCATCATCACCTTAAGCCTTGAACCCAATGATCCGCAGCGCCTTGCTAGCCTTTGCGGCCAGCAGGACGAGCATTTGAAGCTGATTGAAAGCCGCCTAGATGTGACGCTGCGCAACCGGGGCAATGTGTTCCAACTGGCGGGCCCAGCCAACCGCATTAAGGCAGCGGCGAACGTGTTGGAACACCTCTATCGCGAAACAGCGGCGAGCGAACTTGACGCCGACACTGTGCACCTGTTCCTACAAGAGTCCGGGCTTGAAGCGCTGGAAGAGGAAGTTGACGGCACCGGCAGCAGCGATGAAGTGATCATGCGAACCCCGCGCACCATGATCAAACCGCGCGGGCTCAACCAGCAGCGCTACGTTTCAAGTATCCGCGAACACGATATCAATTTCGGTATTGGCCCTGCGGGTACCGGTAAAACCTACCTCGCTGTTGCCGCCGCAGTTGAGGCACTCAACCAACAGG
>LGOV01019931.1_pt3 | contig 27168 bp, 2 predicted proteins | sample 469881 | NCBI WGS metagenome assembly LGOV01 (sample SAMN03857199, study PRJNA290197) | marine sediment metagenome | biome: marine cold seep biome; feature: cold seep; material: marine sediment; isolation source: sample #5579, elevator 3A push core 41 containing 12 cm of sediment... ...
GTTTTACATGTTTTTTAAGCGTTTTTCCACCATTTTTCTACTTTTTTTAACAATTTTACTCAGTTTTTGTGTAATTGTAATTTTTCCAAGCTATAAAGAAATTAAGGCAATAAACGCTCAGGCACCCGGAGAATATACCCTAACAATTACGTCCGTAGCGGGCACAGTAATAAATGATACAGGAGGAAGGGTTAGTTTAAATGGTGGAGCATTTTTACCAGCTGCCAGTCAGGATATTTATTATTCCACACCAGTTACGGTTGAAGCTAGAGAAAACGAAGGATATGAGTTCGCGGGGTGGTACACTGACATTCTTGGTGGGCAACTAAGGAGTAGAAATTTAATTTACAGTTTTAATATGCCAACGGAAATTACAACCTATTACGCAATTTTTTTAGTAGACAAATATGTGGTCTCAGCATCATCAAGCCCGATTGGTGCTGGAAACATTTCGGGTGCTGGCAGTTATGGTTACAATACAACCGCCACCATAACCACCAGCCCAATAAGTCCAAATTATGAATTTTACAGATGGATAGAGAATGGTGCCCAGGTGTCAAACAGCCTCAGTTATTCCTTTACAGTTTTAGAAGAGATGAGCTTTTTGGCTGAGTTTAAAGTAAGGGTGACCACAACTGTTTCTGGCTTTGGAGAGGTACAAATTAACGGCATAGAAGGACTGTTGGAAGACCATTTTTTCCAGGGCGAAAACCTGATAATTGCAGCAATACCTGATGAGGGGTATGAGTTTGTTAATTGGGGCGGGGCTAGTACCTCAAGTAGCCCTGTTATTAATGTTGTAGTTGGTACGGTTTCTAAAAACTATATTGCCAACTTTAGAGTGGTTGGAGCGGAGCTTTATGTAAATGCAAGTTATGGTGGAAGCGTTGTTGGCAGTAGCCTAAACGGTAATTACGGTGCGGGCGAAGGTATAGTGCTAAGTGCAACAAGTAATGTTGGTTTTCACTTCACTCAGTGGGAGGGTGATTGGCTAGGCTCTTTTAATGAGAGTGAAGCGCAAAGCAGTTATGTTGTTACCGGAGCAGATATTTTAAACGAGACACTAACCTTTACCGCTGTCTTTGAGCGTGAGGCTGTTGAACTTACATTAAACACAGTCACAGAAGGTGTCATAAGTGGTGTGGGCGGAAAGGTTGCAATAAACTATGAGCAGGAAAAAGGCTCTACCACTGGGAGTGTGATACCAGAACAATTAATTATGATTGAAGCATTCAAAGAAAGTGGTTATAAATTTGTGGGTTGGTACACGCAAGTTGCCGGTGGAACACTTATAACCGGAGACATGTCTTATCAGTTTGAAATGCCAATTGCAGATATTATCTATTATGCACGATTTGAGGTTAGTTACTGGACGGAATATATGTTAACCCCAGCGGGCATTGGCACACTTGAAGATCCATATATAATTACAACTGCAAATGAGCTTGCGTGGGTAAGCTATCAAACAAACTCAGGGCTTAGTTTTAGTTCTGGTGCTTACTTTGAGCTAATTAAAGACATTGACTTAGATGAATTTATGTGGAAACCAATAGGAGATAACAACACTGCAAGTGCTGGCAGTCGTTTTATGGGCAAGTTTAATGGAAATGGACATAAGGTTATTAATTTAACCATAAATAAACAACACAGTACAGTTGGCTACAGTGGGTTATTTGGCTATATTTACGGCGCTACTGTAAGTGTTGAGGGACTGGGTATAGAAAATACAAACATCACCTCAAGCTCAAACTTTAACTCCTACTGTGCGGGGCTGGTCGGCTATAATGACAACGCCTTGATTGAAAGATGTTATGTGTTAAATAGTAATATTTCCACCTACAGCTATGGAACATCCTACTCTTATGTTGGTGGGCTTGTAGCAAATAATTTAAACGGATTAATTATCGACTCTTACGCGGTAGTGGAAATTAATGTATATAGCGAAACATATAATGGAAGCTATGTTGGTGGACTAATTGGTAACAATTACAACACAAATGCCATGGCTGAAAGATGTTACACTAGCGGAGCTATTAATATAGACAGTGTAAATGGTCAGCCCAGTATGTATATTGGTGCAATTATTGGCTACAACAGTTTTGGTGCTAGTTTAATTAACACCTGCTTTAATGCAGACGAGCTTTTATATAACTCTATTGGTGTAAACAATGCAAATGAAAACAACAACTTTGCAAAAAATAGGCTTGAACTTCAAGACATTATGACCTACCTAGAAGATAATAATTGGGATTTTGAAAACACATGGATAATGAGCCCGCAATCACTTAATAACGGCTACCCTGTTCTTAAGGGGGTTGGAAATTTGGTTGTAATTTCTGCATCCGTTGGATCTGGGCAAATTACCCCACTCGGTCAAGCAATTTATTACCTAGACTCAGGCTACGGAATATACTTTTTGACGCCAGATGAGGGTTATGAAATTAAAAGTGTTACGGTAAATGGAGAAGCCCTTGATTATTACACAGGTCAAAGGACACAGCGAAGTTATACTTTTAATGATACTTCAGGTCTTGGCACAATTGAGGTTGAATTTAGAGCAAAGCTATTAACATTTAAGGACGTCTGGTATTTTGTTATGGGGTCTTTAATTGTACTTTTGATTATAGTATTTATGGCAAGAAAAATGCTAATGTCAAGATTTAAAAGAAGAAGACGCATAAGAGGTGGAATAAAAAAGTATAAAAAAAATAGGTATAAAAAAAACAAGTAATTACTTGCTTTTTGTTATATTAATTAAACACTTTAATTAAATGATTTTTTGTGCTGTCCTGATTATCAGGAACAAAAACCAATATTTCTTCTTTTAACATCTTAAATTCAATATCACCCTTTCCGCCAAGTTCTCCATCCATATTGAACTCCGCGTCGGAATAATTTTTTATACTAACATTTTTTGCCTCAACATGTGTTACTCTCACATCATTTTTCAAACTTCTTATTCTAAATAAAAATAATTTAACAAGTCTCAAGCCACTAAACAAGTTAGTTAAACTTAAAATTCTGCTTTGTTTTATTAATACAACATCAACAAGTCCATCATTTAAGGTGGCATTTTCATTAACATGAAAACCAGCAACAGAGTTAGAGTTTGCAAGCATTATAAATGCAAAGTTATCTTCAATGGAATCATTATTATCACAAGTAATTTTAATTCTTATGTTGTTGGGTCTAAATAAATCTTTAAAGCCTTGCGCAAAGTAGGCCAGCCAGCCAAACTTACGCTTTTTTTCTTGGTCTGTGATGTAAGTACTTCTTGAAAACAGTCCGGCCGTAAGTACATATACGCCATAACGGTCATTTGCTTTAAAAATGTCGTGTTTGAAGGCTTTTCCGCCTAAAATAACTTGTAGGGCACCTTCAATGTTTTTAGGAATACCGAGACTTCTTGCCACATCATTTACTGTTCCACAAGGTAAAAACGCAACCATTGGTTTATTTTCCTTTTCTGCAATGCCGTTTACTACTTCGTTAAAGGTTCCATCTCCACCAGCTGCAACAATAACATCATATACCCCGCAAGCGCTTGCTGCTAACTCACTAGTATGGTTGTTATATTCGCTTTCCAAAAAATCCACCTCTTCAAATTTTTGAAGCAAGGTGTCTTTTATTAACTGTTTATTGTCTTTAATTTTACCCTTTTTTGCAAAAGGATTATATATTACGACGCACTTCATTGATGTAACCCACTTTATATATAATAGTAAAAGAATACACGAAAAAATAATAATAGTCAATTAAAGCAAAAAGCAATATGTTTATTTCAAGCGGTATATTTTACATGTTATAAACTTGTAACAGTATCTCTTGTTAAGCTTCTAAGCTTGCGACTTTGTAGCCATTTTTCATAGCTGTAGTAACTGACTCCTCGCCCTCTAGGTGCATTAGTCTTACTTTTTCTTTATTTATGTTATTTCTGCGTACAATTTTTTCAAGTTCATCCATAGAAAGATGAACGCCATGACCGTCCCCAAGAGAATATTCAAAATAATATTCATCATAACCTTTAATATCAAAAGGTATTTTGTTGCAGTCTCCACTATAAAATATGTTAGAGTCACCTATTTTTAGTGAAAGAGCACAAGAAATAAAATAGTTTACATGAGGGACAATAAAACTATCCACCTTAGCAAACTTTAATAGGTTTGCGTCTTTAGGGTCTATAAAGTCATAATCCTTAAAGCGAGAAAGTTTCAACTTATAAGAAGTATATTTTTCGTATTCGTGACCCTCAAGCTCAGGCAGGTGAAAAAGTGCCTTTTCATCAATACCTAGTGTTTTTACTATTCTGGTGTCAATTTCCCTGTCTTTTGTGTATTTCAATAAGGCTGGTAAGTCATACACATGGTCTTTGTGAATATGTGTAATTAAAACATACAAGGTTTTAACACCATCAAGTAGTTTTAGTCTTTTAATTTTATCTAAAACCTTATTCCCACAATCAATTAAAAGAAGCGTGTCATCCTCTTTGTAATAAGCACTATTTTTTGGTTCACTTTCGTTAAAGGCAGAGCCCCTTCCTAAAAACTTTAAAGTCTGCATAAAAACCCCTTTAAAATATGTTCAATTTATATATAAAATACTAACATATTTCGGGACCTTAGTAAACAATAAAACTTCAAGTATTTAAAAAAGGTTTAAATTAAAAATAACAAAAATACAAAAGGTGCCAAATTATAAAAAAATAGCAAACTGCAAAAAATGTAAAAAACTTGAGTAAAAATGTATAAAAATAGTCAAAAAAACCGTAAAAACGCATAGAAGCCGTATATTTTACATATTTTTTTACAGATTTAAACAAGTGACATATGATTCTATCCTTTAAAATAAGTACTCATATTACCATTTAAAAATAATAGCAGTTAAAACAAAAACACCAAAATAAGAGGCTGAAAAATATAATCAAAAAGCCTAAATTATAGATAATTATAAACTGCTAAAACAGGGGTGAAATATGCCCTAATTTTTATGTAATTTTGCAAAATAGATACAGCAAAAAAAACATAGTAAAAACGGGACGGAATATATGGTGATTAATTAATCAAAAAAGAGGGTAAAAGAAGTCGAGAAAGTATTGTGAGTAAGAAAACAATCAAAAAGACGAAAAAAACCATCAAAAGAAGGTAAAACAAGTAAAAAAAGGAAAGAAATAAAAAAACAAAAGAACAAATTGATAGAAAAGCAGGAAAACAATGTAATTTAAAGCAAAAAACCTTTTTAGCACTAGCGAGAAGAGTGCTTAAGTCTAGGCTATAAAAAATACGTAGGTAAAAGGCCTAAAAGCGTGGTAATTAATCGTTTTTTATTTCATTGCAAAAGAAACCTATGCTCATACGTCAGTAAAATAACTATTAAATAGCTTAAAAACCACCAAAATACATACATGTTAGTACAATAATTTTATTCAATAAATACATAAATATGGTGTTGTTTTATTTTACAGAAACATTCAGATGGTGGTAATATATATATAAGATAATATATTTAGCTATATTGTTTTACAAAACAAAAACAATTAAAAGTAAATTTTTGGTAATACTAGCTGAAATTTTACACAAGATAAATTTAGTCGAAGGAGTCTGTAATTATGGACAAATATGGATTAGTTAGAATTGAAAACCCTTATGCAAAGTTCTTGAGGAGCCTTGGGCTCGGGATTGCGTTAATTTTATTTAGTTCTGTATCGGTAGTTACAGGTTTTTTTGGCGTAAACACACTGGGAAGTAAATATGGTGGAGAAAATGAACAAATTGTTCATGCTGCTATAAATATACAAATGGATTTTTATGCAAACGTATCTTCTTATGGGTCGGTTACTGTTAATGGTAGCAGTTCATCACCTTTTCTTACGCCAAATATGACAGAAACAGTTTTTGTGGCTGCATCACCAAACAGTGGATACGCGTTTGACTACTGGACTCTTATTGAATCGGGTCAATCCACCATTGATGATGTAAACGCAGCAAACACGACTGTATTTTTATCATATCAGGGTGGAGTAGGTAGCCCCATGACTTTAATTGCAATTTTTGTTTCTACGGGGTCCACAACATATTCTCTTAGAACGTATTCTTATACAAATGGTGATTATGCAAAAACAGGCGGTACGGGTTATGTTAACATTGGTTCAAATTCTGGCACTTTAACCTATGATTACGAGGGATCAATTACAGCAAATACCTATAAAACAGTATATGCTATTGAGACAGGCACTACCGACTTCCAAGGATGGTATAAAAATACTAGTAGTAGCTTTACAACTGCAACTTTTGTAACGACAAGCTTATCTAGAAGTGTTTATATGAATGCTAATTATTACTATTACGCCAAATATACGCAAGTAGGGTTAACTTGGAGTGGTGATCGGGTTGCGCCAGACCATGGTACAAATGGGTCCACTTCAAGTATGGGACTGTCTAGCAACCCCTATGCGATTGAGGTGCCCGAGCACCTTGCATGGATTGCGTATTATACCAACTTGACAGATAATTGGAACCTTAGTAAATATTACGAGCAAACCGAGGATATAGACTTATCAAATTATGCTAACTGGACTCCAATAGGAAAAGATTCAACTTACGAGTTTGAAGGACATTATAATGGTGGTTTTTACAAAATTAAAGAGCTATATATAAGTTCAACCAATACCTTAACTGGAGATGAATATGCAGGCCTTTTTGGTAGGATAGATGTAGGAACAACAATTAAAAATGTAAACTTAGTTAGTCCATTCATTTCTCAGTATGAAAACATAAGCAACCTTTATGTAGGTGGTATTGTGGGATACATGGAAGATGCAACAGTAACCTATTGTGGTGTAGACAATTATGGCGGCAGTGGTTATGCGGATATAAAAGGATATGGAGCAAGTGACGTAAGTGGTTCTGTTTATGTCGGTGGAATAGCTGGTAGAAATCTTTACGGATCAATTAGAAATTGTTATACTGACGCCTATTATATTTATGCTACTGAAAGAGCATCAGGAAACTCTTATGCGACAGCTGGAGGAATAGTTGGGGAAGCTTATGGTTCGACAACAAATATAGCCTCTCTTAAAAACAATATAAGCGTATCTGATTATATTAGAGCATATTATGAGGGTACAGCACTATACTGTCATGCTGGTGGCATTGCCGGAAGGCTTTACGGAACTGGTTTAAATGCGGTAGAAGTAGAGTTCAACTTAGCAATGGATCTAGATTCTTCTACTGGTATATATACAGAAACGAATGGATATGAAGGCGGACTAGCAGGTTATGCCCGCTATGTATACTTCCAACATAATTATGTTGAAACGGCACATTACACTTGGGGTACCTACAATTTGGGTTACGAATCTGGCTGTACCTCAGAGAGTGGAACTCATAATGTAGTTTCACCTACAGTCAGTTCAAGTTATTACTATTTATGGAATGAGGACCCCGGCACCTTTGATCAGGGTCAAAATTGGATTATGGATACCATTGGTTTAACGGCAGGCTATCCTACTCAAAAAGGTGTATACAACTTTTATTTATATACTTATGATTATTCGGGTGGTGTAATTAACCCAGGTACAGGTGATCATCTATATCATCTTGGCGACGATATATCAATTACAAGTACGCCATCTACAGGCTATTCAAGGCTTAATATGTCAGTTGCTGATAATTCAACAATATCACTAACAAACAAAGGAAATATAAGTTCATATACTATTAATGTTGATGATGCTAGAGGAAATTGGGATGTAAGGTCTTATTATACTCCAGCAATACTTACTGTCAACTTTAATAACGGTGACAATTTTACTGGCGCAGAGGGAACTTTTTATGCGCCAAGTTATAGCTCAGACACAACAACATATAATACATCATTGGGTTCAACGCCTTCTTGTACGTCAAGCTATTACGATCTTCTTGGTTGGAACTCTTCTGAGGGGCAAACAAGCACAAACAGAAGTTCCTCAACAACAATTACTTACTCTACAGACGGCACATGGTATGCCGCATGGGACGAAAAAAGTTATACTTTGGGAGCATATGCATACTATGACGGTGGGTCAGGTATGACCCCTGGCTCAACAGGTGGAACAGTTGACATAGTGAGTCAAGGTGGAGCCGCAGGCTCAAGTGACGTCACAAGTTTAGATTGGAGTGAAACCTATACGTTAACTGCAAATCCTGCAACTTGGTATCAATTTTTAGGTTGGAGAGTTGGTGATTCAATAGGCGATGATTTTGCTGATGTTGATGACCCAATGTCTCTTAGTATAAGCATAGTAAAAAAACATGAAACAGAATTGTTTTATGCCCTTTTTACAAATCAAACATGGCAAAATAATACATCAGCCTTTGCAAATGGAAGTGGAACTGGCGGTGACCCATATGAAATTTGGACAGCACAAGAGTTTGCATACTTTTTAAATGTTGCAGACAGTAAAAGTGCAGGAACATATTACTCGCTTGAAGCTAGTTTTAGTATGTTAAATATGATGTTAGGAAACGTTATAGATGATTTCAACGGAATTTTTTGGGGTAATGGACACACAATATCTGACTTATATTATTATGAATCTAAGTCATTAACCTCAAACAGAGCTTATGGTATTTTTGCTGATAATATGTCAGCTAGCTCAACGGCAATAATAAATAATCTTAAACTTTCCGGAAGTATGACAGCACGAGGTACCTCAAATAGTTCCGGAGGAGATATGTTTGCTGGAGGCTTAATAGGTAAGATTGATAGTAGTATTGGTACTGTAACTATACAAAATGTTATTATTGATATAGATATAGACGCTCTAGCTACCGATTACCTTGACATTGGATCTTCATATGTTAATGTAGGTGGTATTGTCGGTTATGTTACAGGCGTTTCAGATGTTGAAATAGAGGGATGTGCATTTATTAATAATATAGATGCAACTGGCGGAGATGATATCAGACTAGGTGGTATTATTGGTTATTGGAATGATAGTACTGCTGGTGGAACAATAACAGATAGTTATGTATCACTTGGTTTTGGGGAAGCACTTGAAGCTATAGATAATTCTACAGGCACTGGTACAGCAGCAGTAGGATATGTAGGCGGAATAGTTGGCTATTCATTAAATGGCTATCTTTCTGATACATATTTTTGCGGAGATGTTGCTGCTACTAGTGGAGCGACTGATGAAACAGGTTTTGTTATGGGGTATGCTGATACTGCCTCAGATATATATGATACATATTTTCGTAATACTGGTAATTATGGTGCTTATGGTGGTGCAACGCCAACCAATAGTGAGACACTTGCTTTAACAGAAGCAGAATTTGATGATGTGGGTAGCTTTACCTGGTTTGACATGGCTAGTACTTGGGCAGTAAGCTCAAGTGCACTCAACTTAGGTAGACCCGTTATTAGAGATGTGTTTAACTACACTATAGATTATACTCTTTCAGGGGTTTCTTGGTGGAATTACGGTACAAATATTGATGATAGATGTTTTGTCGCTGGCGAAAATTCATTAACATCAACTCTTAACCCAGAAACTGGGGTTGAAATTTCATTATTTAGAGTTGATACCGTTGATCAACCTGCATACCATGGAGAAGCTACGCAAACTTATCAATTCACAAATATACAAGATTCTCATACACTATCGGTTACATTTGCATGGGTAGACTATGCAATAAATCTTTATGCAACTGTAAATGGTCAAACTACCGCAATGGGTGGAACAGTAGATACAAATTATTCTTCACCTGGTGCAAGTACTAGTACAACAAGACAATATAATGAATCATTTACGATTATTGCAGCTGAAGATACAAATAATCATTATATATTTGATGGATGGTGGACTGCCTCAACTGGTGGAACAGAAACTTATACAACTGCTAGTGAGACTATTACTATGGGTACTACCGCTGTATTATTGTATGCAAGATTTATTCCAGTGTACTGGACAGATTATAGAACAACTCCAACTGTTGGTGATGGTGGGGCAGGCAACCCTTACATAATTGACTCTGCAGAAGATTTAGCATGGGTAGCTTATATGACAAACACTGGCTCAAGCTGGAGCAGTAGTAAATATTTTGAAATTGATCTAACAGGTAAAGCTTATGATGAAATTGATTTAAGTGCACATATGTGGCAACCGATTGGAGATTATAATTCAAGCAGTTCAGCTACAGAATTTTTAGGTAATTTTAAAGGCAATTATTGGCCAATTGATGGTTTAGAAATTTTTGAAACCACTGATACTACAAAAAAATACTATGGGCTTTTTGGTAGGGCAGATGCTTATCTATATTCTATTGCCATAAAAAATGCAGATATTGAAGTGTACAATGACAATGAAGACCTTTATGTTTATGTAGGTGGAATTACAGGATATGCAAATAGCTGTTCAATTACTACTAGCTATGTTACAGGTGCAATTACAGGTTCAGCCGAAGGCGGAAGAATTTATGTAGGCGGAATTACAGGATATGCTTCCAATAGTTATACTGCAGATATTGACAAATGTTATAATGCCGCGACAATTAGCTCAACCGCTGTTTATGAAGGTGGTTTTACTAATGAAAACAGTTATGCATATGCAGGTGGAATTGCAGGAATGCTTTATAACTCATATGTTTCAGATAGTTATAATACCGGAGCAATTTATGGTGTAAATGATGATGCCACTAACCGTTTGTATATAGGTGGATTAATTGGACAAATGTATGAGAGTGGAAATAATTCTCTTATAAGAAGATCATATAACAGAAGCACTACAGTTTCTGTTTCTGGTACATATAGTACTGTATATAAGGGTGCAGCATTAGGTTATGCTGGCTCAGGAACTGGAATATACTATGTATGGTATCCACCTTCAGGAGATATGACAGGTGGTCTTAGTGGTGTAGGTGTGAATAATGCAAGCACTATTTCTGATCTTCAAGATAAAACAGTAGCAGAGTTTCAAACAGAAAGCACTTACTCTAGTGGGTATGGAGCTTATTATGGTTCTTCATGGACAATGGATACAATCGGTCAAAACAATAGTTATGCCGTATTAAGGGGTGTTGGTAACTTCTTTATTTATTCAAGTGTTGAGGATGGAGTTGGTACAATAAGTCCAAGTACAGATATATTATTACCTGTTGGAACTTCTCAATCTATGACAAATACGCCTAGCCTAGGTTATGAGGTTTTCAATGTTACAGTGAATTATAGTTCTGTTGGGTCTGGCACCTCATACACTTTTGACGCAGACGCGGCCAGAGGAGTAAATGGATATAGAGTATATTTTGATAGTAAATTATGCCCTATTACAATTTCAACCCAAACAGGTGGTGTTCTAAGCGCATCTCGAACTGCTAATGGCAGTTATGGTGTAGGAACATCAATAATTTTACGTGTATTTCGTACATTAACTTATGACTGGGATGGCTGGACAAAGACAAACGGTAATGGTTCAATTGCATCAGCCTCTAGTACTGATACAATCTATACAATTACAGCACAAGATGCTGAAGATGGTGACACAATTGCATTTTTGGCTAATTTCTCAGATAGATATGCAAACGTTACTATAGTATTTAATACGGGAACAACAAACAATGGTAGCAGCTCGAGTGGTAATTATACTTCTGGGTCTTCTTTAACCTTAGGCGCAACAAGAAATACGGGTTATGATTTTGATGGATGGACAGAAAATGGAAATGCTTCAGTAGCATCTCCAAGCTCTTTAGAGACAACTTATGAAATATCAGCTACAGATGCTGAAAATGAGGCAACTATTACTATTACCGCAACAGCAAGTAGTAAACAAATTGATGTTAATGTTTCAGCGAATGCTAATGGTACCGCGGGAACTTCAGATACAGCTCTTGAAATTGGAGACAATGTTTATTTATCGGCAAACCCTAACACTGGTTATAGATTTGATGACTGGACAACAGGTGCTAATGGCACAGTATATGGTGCTGACCTTACACCAGGAGCTATGGTTACAGCCACTTCAAAAGGAGTTGGTGTTACAGGTAGTACTTCTACTTATACTGCACCAGATGGCAGTACAGGTGCCTACATAAATTATACAGGTGGCACAAGCTATTATAATTATTGGGATTATCTTAATAGTACTTCAAGGGTTGTTGTTTCAGGCAGTACAGAATATGTAATGAGCATTAAATATAAAACAAGTGGAATTACACCACATACTAATATGTTATATGTTAGAGAATATGATAACCAAACTAGTGGAACTCAAATTTCTGAGAGTGGTAAATTTAGTTCAAGCTATACGTATGACTTAGGAAACGGATATTATCAAGCTGTTCGTAAATTTACAACAAGTGCGGGTGCATTAAGCGTTCACCTTGAAGGTTATCAATATGCCGTTGGTGAAATTTGGGTTTATGACATACAGTTTGAAAGAAATGATTATTCTAAAATTTATTCAATAACAGCACAGGATGCTGAGGATTATGACAGCACACCACTTACTTTTGCGGCTAATTTCGTTAGTAAAAAAGTAGGCGTTACAACAACCACCCAAACAGGTGGTACTTTGTCAGGTGCTTACAATAAAGATATTTTTGAAACAGGTGAAGTTGCAAACGTTAGTGTTACAAGAAGTAACGGTTATCACTGGACTGGTTGGACAGAAAATGGTGATGTGAGTATGGCAGATGCGAATGCTCTAACTACAACCTATACTATTGCAGCTAGCGATGTTGAAGACCAAGCACTTATTACTATTAATGCTACTTTTGATAACCCAAATCTATGGGAAGACTATAGGTCAGAGCCATCAAACGATGGCACAACCTATACTATTACAAGTGGTGCAGAACTTGCCTACATTGGATATATGAATAACTTAACATCTAGGTGGGGACAAAGTAAAATATATAACATTGATAATAGTATTGATTTAGCCGGTCATTTATGGGTTCCAATGGGACACACAACAAACGATTATCGTTTTGAAGGAACCTTAAATGGTCAGAACTATACTTTAAGTAACTTAACAATGACTTCAGCATCTCTTATTTATGATGGATACAGTGGTCTTATTGGTGTGTCTCGAGGTTATTTAGTTCAAGATATCATATTTACAAATGTAGATATTAGTATTGGCTCATCAGCTAGCAATGGTATATTAATGGGAACTAACTATGATTCCCCAATAGATAATATTACAATTTCTAGTGGTTCGCTTACTGCTGGTTCAGCAACAGGAAGTATTGTTGGTAACAACAGATACGGCTCTTCAGATATTACTAATTGTACAAACTATGCAACAATTAATGGTTCAAGCCAAGTTGGTGGTATTGTAGGATTAAACTGGGATAGCGCAGCAGGAGAAGATCCTTATGTTTACAACTGTGTAAACCATGGTAACGTTACAGGAACAAGTAGTTCTGTTGGTGGTATTGTAGGTTCTAGTGAATTCTCAGAAGTTGACAACTGTACAAACCACGGTAATGTTCAAGGTACTGCCTCAGTTGGTGGTATTGTAGGTAGGCTTGATGACAATTATGATAGTTATCCGGCTGCATCTGGCTGGATCTCAATTGTTTCTGATTCTATTAATAACGGACAAGTTTCTACTGTTTCAGGTGGAGACTATGTTGGTGGCATTGTAGGTATTGCAGTAGGAAATGTAACAGTTTCAAATTGTACAAATAATGGCGCAGTTATTGGTATCGATGAGAGAAATGGTGGTATTGTTGGTGGATCTGACAATACAACGGCAGGCAATCCAACTATTAGTGACTGTACAAACGCTGGAACAGTAAACGGAGATCAGTACACAGGTGGTATTGTAGGTTATTCTATTGATACAACTATTACAGATTGTATAAACACAAATACAGTTACAGATACTCAATATTACTCTGGTGGTCTTATTGGAGTTTCAAATAACTCAGATATATCATATAGTTACAACACAGGAACTGTCATTGGTGTTAACCATGTAGGTGGTGTTGTAGGATATTTATCTACTGGTAGTACACTTCAATATAGTTATAATACAGGCACCATTACTGGTTCAAACACTGGTGGTATTGTAGGTGTTATGGATACCTCTACTCTGCATGATGTGTATAATATAGGCTCAGCTCCTGTAGGTATTGTTTCTTACTTAAGAAATACATCAAGTTATTATAATGTATATAATGCAGGTACTGTAACAATTGCATCAATTACATCAACCATTGAAGATGCGGATTGTAGTATTACAGACGCTCATTGGGATAGCACTATTTTCGCTACAGGAGTTTCAAACAACTCAGGTGGTGGAACATTAACAAGAGTTACTGGTGGTGCTACAGCAGTAGCTCAAGACCAAGAACTATATACTGGTTTTAATTTTTCAGACCCAGGCGACTGGGCTATGGGTTCTGGCTTAAACGGCGGATACCCAGTATTACAATATTTTAATTCAAATGTTCACATTATCGACTTTTATTCAACAAGTGATGATGTGACTTATAGTGCATATAAAACAAGAACAATTGTTAACGGACAAACAATTGGTACAAATAATATGCCAGCAAACCCAAGTTTAACCGACTATACATATAATGGTTGGGGTTATGCAATTCAAGGTAATACCAATCGTGATTCAAACACAACTGTCTCAGCAAGCGATATTTGGTATGCTCAATTTAGATATGATGTATATGGGGTTAGATTTGATTTAAATGGAAGTTTAAGTGAAGTAAAAGCAGATACAAGTGGTAATGTTGTTATCAATACAGGTTTAGATGTAGGCTGGAGTCAAGGTTATCCTACTGCTAGCTCTATAATTTGGAATAACATTGCTCCACCAAGTGGGGTAAGGTCTCCAGTTGTAAGTTTCTATGATGCTTTGGATCCAGGCAATAATGCCCAAAATACCTATTGGTATTCTTATGGTGATTATGCTCACCAAAATCCAAGTACAGAATATACAGTAAGTATGTATGTAAAAACAAATGATTCTAATTTAAGATTATATGTTTATACAGCTAATAATACTGAAGTGGGAAGACAATCAATGTCAAATGTATCAGTAGCAGATGATGGTGCTTGGCACAGAGTTAGTTGGACATTTACAACTCCAGCTGTTACTGAATCTGATTCAATATCTTTCAACTTCTCATTTGGAGATGGCTTAGGAGAAAGTCAACGTACTTGGCTTTGTGCACCTATGATGGAAACAGGTGCTTCAGCTTCAGCCTTTAATGGTTTAAACCCAGCAGTTGCCCATGGTGGAACAGTTGGCGCTGATTGGCCACTTGACCCAACAAGAACAGGTTATACGTTTAGTGGTTGGAGTACTGCAGTTACAACAAATACTTCAAATGTTTCTTCATCAACTACAATTAATGCAGCCGATACGTGGTATGCGATTTGGGATAGAACGGTTGATTTTGATTATAATGATGGTCGTGGCACATATGCTACAAAATATGTAAGTCATAACTATTCAATCAATGCGGACCCAGATGTAAGTATGCCTTCAGACCCATCAAGAGAAGGATATAATTTTGATGGTTGGAGTACAGCTAGCGGAGCTAGTAACTCTGTAAACGTTTACGGAACAACAGTTGTTACAGCTAATGCCACATGGTATGCCGTTTGGGATGCTATTACAGAAACAACTCTAGCAACCGTTGTAACAGATGGTTCAGTAGGCGGAGCAGGTGGTGATGTGCTTGTTGAAGATGGCTCAGTGGGAGACACCTCGACAGCGGATGATTTCTATGACAGTACTATTACACTTGAGGCTTACAGAGCACCAGGCTATGTATTCTCTGGTTGGTATGATGCTATAACAGGTGGTAATCAAATTACTCCAGTTACAACAAGCAATTATGAATCTACATATGCTGTAGATATTACAGTAAAATTAACAGCCGCTAACAATTATTATGCTAGATTCACAACTAGCAACTATTGGCTGAATTATAGAACAAATCCTTCAACAGGTGCAGGAACAAGTGGTGACCCTTATGAACTTAACAGTGCGGGTGACCTAGCTTGGGTTGCATATATGACAAATAATGTAGCTAACTGGTCTGACACGGTTTACTTAGAATTAACAGCAGATATCAACCTTACAGGTCATTTCTGGACACCTATTGGTACAGGTACAGGTGATTATTGGTTTGAGGGAGAGCTTGAAGGCAATAATTATACAATTACAGGCTTAACAGTAAACACTGCTACACAAAGTGCGAGTTATTATAATGGAGTAGATAATATAGGTTTATTTAGTACAACCTATGTTGCACGCTTCGAAAACTTTAATCTTGCAAATGTAGCTATAAACTCAACAGGTGATAATGTTGCAGCACTTGCAGGTTATAACCGTTCAAACTATATTGATAACGTACATATATTATCAGGTACAGTTTCTGGCGACGATTATGTTGGTGGTATTGGTGGCTACAGCTACTATTCATTAATCATACTTAATAGTTCAAATGCAGCTGATGTTGATGGTAACGATTATATTGGTGGTATCAGTGGTTTAACTCATGCTACTAGTGGTTCAGGTAAAGCAACCTTTACAACCGTAAATAATTCAGGTGCAATTACAGGAACAGGTAGCTTTGTTGGTGGTATCACTGGTGAAGGTTTCTGGGGAACTTACACAAACGTAGATAATTCAGGTGTAATTAACGGAGCTGCTTATACTGGTGGTATTGCCGGACAACTACGTTATGATGGTATTATTCAAACAGGTAGTAACAACACAGGAACAGTAACAGCTACTGGTGAACATGCTGGTGGTATTACTGCAAGATTATATGACGATGATACAATAGATAACTTTGAAATTAATGGTTCAACAAACTCAGCAGATGTAACAGGTACAACTCACACTGGTGGTATTGTAGGTCACGTTGAAAGAGGTGATGTAATAAGTTGTACTAATTCAGGCGATATTTCAGGAAGTGCTTATGTCGGTGGTGTAGTTGGTATGTTAGAACAATATTCTAGCATCACATCAAGCCACAATACTTCAGCAAGTACTATTTATGCTACAGGAAACTATGTTGGCGGCGTAGCTGGTGTTAACCGTTATACCTCAGTAATCAACCTTTCTGATAATAAAGGTACAGTACAACCAGCAACAACCAGTGATTATGTTGGTGGTGTTGCAGGAATAAATCAAGGTAGTTCTTCAATAACTAATTCTTATAATGAAGGATTAGTACGTGCAGATAGTCAGATAGGTGGTATAACCGGTTATCTTACTAGCTCAGCTACAATTAGCGATTCTTATAATATAGGTACAATATCAAACGCTACTTCAGCCTCTTATGTTGCTGGTATTGCAGGACAATGTGATAGCTCAGCTTCAACAATAACCGATGTATACAACACAGGTAATGTTACTGGTGGAGGTTCATACATAGGTGGTATTACAGGAAGAATGTATGGTGTTATGACAAATGCATATAACACAGGTACAATTACAGGAACAAATGCTAGTGGTTCGTACGTAGCTGGTATTTCAGGTATTGGTCATACAAGTGCCGAACTTTACCGTTGCTATAATACTGGTACAATTAATTCTGCTTACAGATATGTAGGTGGTGTTGTAGGTGGCTGGTATAAACCTAGTGACGTTGTAACAAATATGAATATGACAGATTGTTATAATACAGGTAATGTTACAGCAACAGCCAACAATGTTGGTGGTATTGCAGGCTATGCTTATGAAGAAATTGAAAACTGTTATAATACGGGTCAAATTATTGGTTCAAGTGCAGTTGGTGGTATTATGGGCTCAAAAAGCTATACCCCAATCTTTTCAAACAATTATTCAGGTGAAAACTTAACTAGCACCAATGGTGGTAGCACTTGGGCTAATGGATATACTACTACAGGTGTAACAATAAAAACAGATACATTAATGAAAAACCAAGAAACCTATGCAGGGTTTGATTTTGCAGACCCAGGTATTTGGGCAATGGGAGCAAGTATTAACAGTGCTTACCCAGTATTACAAAACTGGAATTCAAATGTACATATTGTTACTTTTGAAGCTGACGATATCGTTATGATAAGAGCTAGCGAATATACAAGAAAAACTGGAGATCCATTTAATGTTTATACCGATTTAGATGGTGGATATTATGGCGACTATTTAGACAATGTTGCAAATACAATTACTACTTGGTATGAATATGATTTTACTGTTTCAAGAACAGATAATTACAATATAGATTTTTATGCTAACGCACCTGACGGAACACAGGATAGTGCATATGTAGTTTTAGATGCAGTATTAGATACAGGAGATGTTTGGCATATGCCAAATGCAATAGGTTATGAGTGGAAAACTTGGTCAACAGTTGCATTAACTCCGGGAACTTATACATTAATGTTAGCAGGAAGAGAATCTGCACTTATAAATGCAATAAAAATTGAAAGCACAAGTGACTATACAACAAGAACAATTGTGAATGGTCAAACTATTGGTACAGACAATATGCCAACTGACCCATCAAGAAGTGATTCTACTTTCCTTGGTTGGGGTACAGTTAAAGATAGTAGTGTAAACTTCACGTCAAGTACTTCAATTGGTGCAAATGACATCATTTATGCTCAGTTTAATCAAAGTATGAATGTAGCTTCTTATATTAAAATGAAAACTTATTTAAAAGTAGATGTTAGAAGTGGTTATACTGGTGGACTAGTAAAAATCAATTCAGGTTCTGCAGGTAATTCTGCAAGTGGAAATTTCTATTACGATAATTCGATAACACTAACAGGTACAATGTATTCAAACTATAAATTTGTTGGTTGGTACAAAACAAGTGATGACTCACTTGTAAGTACAAACAATCCATATACATTTAATATGAGTACTGCTAACTTAGACTATTATGGAGTATTCGCTCCAGATTGGTGGACAGATTATACACACGAAGTTAATGATACACCTTCAGGCAGTGGTTCTGTAGGTACTCCATATGTTATTACCGACGCAGCCGAGCTTGCTTGGGTAGCTTATAAAACAAACAATGGTAGTGATTGGAGTGATGGACTTTACTTTGAACTTGGTGCAAGTTTTAGTCTTGCTGGACATATGTGGGACCCAATTGGTGACTATAGCTCAGTAGATGATACAACCAAATTCCAAGGTAATTTTGATGGTAAAAACTATACTATTAGCGATATATATATAGATTTAGATATAGATGGCGAAGGTGCTGGTAGTTATGCAGGATTATTTGGCTATGTTAAAAATGCAGATTTTGCTAACCTTACAATAAGTAATGGTTATGTAAGAAATAGTACAACAGCATCGTTAGGTTATGATGTTTGGGTTGGAGCTCTTGCAGGTCGTGCAGAATATTCAACAATAACAAATATTACAATTTCTGGTGGTACTGTTGCTACTGATGGTAAAGCAGGAGAAACAATCGGTGGTATTGTAGCTCATATTTATAATACAACAATTAGTTATTCATCAAATTCAGCTATAATCGATGGTGGTAATTATAATGCTGGTATTGCAGCCTCAGTATCTGGAAACAGTGTAATCAGCCATACATCAAACTCAGGAAACATTAATGCTTCAGCTGCAGGTGGTGTTGCATGTTATTTATATGATACTGCTATAGTAGAAGACTCATATAATACAGGTAATATATCTGGTGTTACAACACAGGGTGGTGTTGTTGCATATGCAGGTGGAACTAATATAATTAGAAGAGTATATAACACAGGTGACGTTATTCACTCATCAGAACATGTTTATAATAACTATATGGGTGGTATTATTGGTAGAATGGATTCTGCTGTAACTTTACATGATGCATATAATGCTGGTAATGTTCAAAGCAATTCATCAAGCACAATTAACTTCGCTGGTGGAATTGCAGGTCGTGCACTTAATGGTTCAATTATTTATAATGTTTATAACATTGGCGATAGTGTTATTGGACTTGGAACTCATGCAGTTGCAGGTACTCTATTTGGTAGACTTGAAAACTCCAGTCTAACAAACAGTTATTACGACACAAGCAAAGCAGTTGTTGGCACCAATGGTATTGGCGCTCAATCAGGTGCAACAATTAGTGGCGTTAGCGGTCAAAGTACTGCAAATATGAAAATACAAGCAACTTATTCAAGTTGGAATTTTGATACAATTTGGGCAATGGGAGCAACAGCGGGTGATAATAATAATTATCCAGTGCTTCAAAGTCTTTCTGCGCCTAATACAATTAAAGCAACATTAAGCGGTAGTGGAATAATTAGTCCAGTTGGAACAATTGGTTCTGCAGCTGCTATTACTAGAACTTATACAGTAACTCCAAGCACAGGTTACGAAATAGAGAGTTTACTTATTAATACAGTAGCACAACCAGCTTATGTTGGTTTAGAAGGTGCTCAAACTTATACCTTTACTACAGTAACAGGAAATAACACTATTGCAGTAACCTACAGAGGTGTTGCAGTAACAGTTCAAACAACTGAAGGAGCTATTGATGGTGGTAACCCTACCCCAGCTAGCCAAGTGGTAAGAGTTGGAGATGTTGTATCACTTGATGCAAACACTTTAGCAGGTTATAGTTTTGTAAACTGGACCGAAAGTGCTTCAGGTACTGTAGCAAGCCCTACAAGCGAAACTACAACTTATACTGTGGCATCAGGAGATGCTGGAAATACAGTAGTAATTACTGCAAATTATTCTTACAAAGATGTAACAGTAACAATAAGTGCAGGAAGTAATGGTTCACTAGGTGGAACAACAAGTGTTAATGGAACTTATCATATAGGTGATACATTAACCTTAGTTGCTGTTCCAAATACTGGTTACGAATTCGTTAACTGGGCAGGAACATATACTGGCACATTAGCAACAACAACCGCTAGCACTACCTACACTATTACAGGTACAGATGGTGATGCGGGAGTAGTAACTCTAGCAGCAAGCTTTATAGGCAAGCAAGTAACAATTAATATGCTTGCAAGCCCAGGAGCAGGCGGAGCACCAACCTATAAATTAGGAGCAGGCTCAGAACTTACTACAGGAACAGTAAGAGTAGGCGAAACAATTACTATTTACGATCATGCAAACGCTGGTTATGGAATAAATAACTGGACAGAAGATGGTGCAAATACTATTGCTGCTAATCAATATACAGTTCATCCAACAGACTCTAGTGGTGATGTTACAGTTAACATTACGGCTAATTATTTAGGGAATGAAGTAATAATTCAAATGACTGCAAGCCCAGTAGCGGGCGGAGCACCAACCTATAAATTAGGAGCAGGCTCAGAACTTACTACAGGAACAGTAAGAGTAGGAGATGTAATTGCACTTTACGATCATGTAACCCCAGGTTATGATTTTGATGGCTGGAGTGATGATGGAGCTAACAATGTTAGTGCTAATCAATATACAGTTCATCCAAGTGACTCTGGAAATACAGTAGAAATTACAGGAAGTTACTCATTAAGTGATGTAACAGTAACAATTACAGCTGGAGCAAACGGTTCACTAGGTGGAGCTACAAGTGCTAATGGAACCTATAATATGGGCGACACACTAACACTAGTAGCAGTAGCAGGTGGTGGTTATGACTTTGGTAGCTGGACAGGAACCTATGATAATACTTTAGCTACAACTACAGCAAGTACAACCTATAATATTAACGCAAATGATGCTGAGGCTGGAGTGGTAAGCTTAACAGCTAACTTTACTGCTAATACTTATACAATAACCTTAGATAATGATACATCTGACACAAATGTTATAAATACTTCAATAACTTATGAAGCTTCTGCTTATGCAGACTCTACCTATTATATAGACTGGTCTAAAGACTGGCAGATTAATGGTAGCTTTATGACTTCAACCACAGGTAGAAAAGTACTAATAGCAAATTACTCTGGTACCAGTACGCTTCAATTTGAGTTGGGTTCGGGGGTGGATTCTTTTAGAACATACATACAACCAGATTCAGGCTCTACTAGTGATGTAAGCTTGTCTTTAGGTGGAGCAAAATTAAACGAAGTAATTAACTACACAGTTTCTTATGATGTAGCAACAATGACAATAAGTAGAAACATATTTGGAACATCTTTTGATGTATCAGATAGCTATGCTTTAACAGGAAACACTTATACTGTTTCTTCAAGACCAATTAGACTTGGCGCGCTGGACTATAGAGGTTCTGCTGCATTTGCTAAAGGCACAATTGGTAATGTGCAAGTTTATAGTGGCGGGATACTAGAGCAAAATTATATACCTACTGCTAGTGGCGTATATGAGGCTGTTAATGATATAACATATTCAGTTACTGGTACAAAAACTTTTAATAATTACTCAACAGTAACTGCAACATATGATGCAAACATGCCTATTGCTTTCCCTCCATTTAGAGATGGCTATACTTTTAATGGCTATTATGATGGAACTAACGGAACAGGTTTACAATATTACACTTCTGCAATGGCTAGTGTAAGAACTTGGGATAAAACAAGTAGTACAACGCTTTATGCTTCATGGACAGTAAACGACTATACCGTAACTCTAAATAAACAAATACCAAAAACATTTAATACCGATGATTACATCAATGGAATTAGAGTAGGCGGAACCTATAGTGGTTCTTATATTGATAATAATATTAATAATGCAGCAAACGCTGGTGAGATGTATATAACTGCAGGCACATTTACTCACCCTAATGGAACTACATATTCAGTTTCAACAGCAAATATAGTAACAAACATAGAATCTACTATACTTGATGTTAGATTTATTATGTTTGCCGGTAGTGATATGACAAGGTTTGGAAACCTTGAAGAAAGCTGGCCACAGTCAGACTTTAGAGATGTAAAATATATTAATGGTCAATGGGTATACTATGGCAATGGTTCTGTATATTGGCCATTTACACCAAACAACAATGACGCAATTGTAGGTTATATGGGCAGAACTTCTTCTGCTTCGGCTAATTACAATGTAAGCAGTATGTGTGATACTTATCCATTTACTATTGTAAGTGATTTAATTTGGAGTGATACTGGAACAAATAGTGTAACGGCTACTTTTGACAGTGCAATGCCAGCGGCATCTGCACCAGATAGAGATGGTTATACTTTTGGTGGATATTATAATGGAGAAGATTATACTTCTGACCTTACATATGGTGATTACGCTTCAACTGCAAGATTCTCTCCAACTACTAATGGCTACAATCTTAACTATAACTTTAAAAATGGTTATACTCTTGTACTGGATGTTACACTTGATGGTACAATTTCTTCTGTAGACATTAATGATACAGGAGTAAATAGCTCAAACTATTACGTACTTGGCGGAAACAGGTTTAAAATGGTCTATGTTATTAGCGAACAACATGCCGCGTACAGTTTTATAGACATAAACTTTAGTGTTAAAAACTCTGGTGCTTACACATTACATAATTTTGTAGTACTAGAAAATCAATACTATAATGATAGTATGACAAGCGTTAAAGATTGGGATATTTCAACAGACACTACGCTTTATGCTAAGTGGACAGAAAAATCTACAAACGTTACAATTTCAGCAGGCAGTAATGGTACAGTAACAGGCAGTAGTGCAAACGGGGTTTATTATACGAGTGACGATTTAACACTACAAGCTAATCCTAGCGCAGGTTATGAATTTGTAGACTGGACAACATCAGCAAATGGAACTATTGATGATGCTAATTTATTTGGAACACTGCTTCCAGTTTATGGCCCATGGGGTGATTTAGTTGGTTCAGCAGAAAGTTTTGTAGCTCCAGATGGTAGCGATGGTTCTCATGTTACCGTAACATCGGTAACAAGTGGAGGAGCTCGTTTCTGGGATAACACTTCTTATTCATTAAGAATGCCAGTTGATAGTAGTACTCAATATATGTACAGCATAAAATATAAAACTAATGCAACTGACGGATATTCTAACGCTAGTGCAAACATTATGTACAGATATGAATATGATGCAGTATCAGGCGGAACAAAAGTACATGAGGCGGGAGCACATAGTACTTCACGTATATACGATTTAGGTAATGGTTATTACCAATCAACAACAATATTTACAACACATGCAAGTGCACAAAGTATGTGGCTTGCTGGTTATCAATACGCAGCTGGCACTGAAGTGTGGGCTTATGATATTGAAGTTGTAAGAGTTAATTATAAATCAACTTACATAGTAGGCTCTGCTGATACTGATGCAGGAGCTATTAGCTTTACTGCAAACTTTGCAGCTAGAGAAATAGGAGTTGAAATGGTAGCAAGCCCACTAGTGGGTGGTTCACCAAGCTTTACTGGAACTGAAGCAGTTGATAGTGTAATTACACTTATTCCGGGTGCTAGTGCTGGATACAACTTTGTAAGTTGGTCTCACAATGGTACAGGCTCACTTGTAGGAAATGCTTATACAGTTTCTGCAACTGACGCGGATAAAACAATTACTTTCACAGCCAACTATGAAGGACAAGACGTAACAGTTAATATGGTTGCAAGTCCAGTAGCAGGCGGAGCGCCAACCTATAAACTAGGTGTCGACGCAGAGGTTACTACAGGCACAGTAAAAGTAGGCGAAACAATTACAATTTACGACCATGCAAGTGCAGGTTGGAGTTTTGGAAGTTGGACAGAGGATGGAGCAAATAGTATTAGTTCTAGCCAATATACAATTCACCCAAGTGATGTAAGTGGAGATGGAGCAGTTAATATTCAAGCTAACTTTAGCATGATTGATGTAACTGTAACCATATCTGTAGCAGCAGGCTCAGCAGGTCTTGGTAATATTACAAGCAGTAGCCCAAGTGGTACCTATAATATTGGAGATGATATAACTCTAGTAGGAACAGGTGTTACAGGTTATGAATTTAATACTTCAACAGGTTGGACAGGAAGTTATTCTGGTGCAACTATAACAAGTGGAAGTACAACCTATACTATTACAGCAGCTGACACAGTTGCGGGAAGTATTAACTTTGAAGCTAACTTTATTGGTAAAATTGTAACAGTTAATACGGTAGCGGTACCAGTAGCAGGTGGAACACCATCTTACAGTGGTACAAACCGTGTTGGTGAAATCATTACCTTAAATACAACCCTAAATAATGGTTATAGTTTTGTTAACTGGACAGAAGATGGTGCCGCAGGCATCAATAACTCAACATGGCAAAATGGAGGAACCTATACTCTTCAACCAACTGATTCGGAAGGAGATGTTACAGTTAACTTTACAGCTAACTTCTTAGGTGACTTAGTAACAATTACTATGATAGGCTCTCCAGCAGCAGGTGGAACACCAACTTATAGCGGTACAAACCGTGTTGGTGAAACAATTACAATTGCTGATAATGTAAATATAGGCTACAACTTTGACGGTTGGAGTGAAGATGGAGCAAATGCTATTTCTTCTAATGAATATGTAATACATCCAACTGATTCAGATGGAGATGTTACAGTAGAATTTACAGCAAGTTACTCAAGTAAAGATGTAACAGTAACAATAGTAGCAGGAGCAAATGGTTCACTAGGTGGAACAACAAGCGCTAATGGAACTTATAATATAGGCAATACATTAACACTAGTAGGAACACCGGATACAGGTTACAATTTTGTAAACTGGACAGGAACATATGACAATACCCTAGCTACAACAACAGCGAGTACAACGTATGTGATTAACGCAAACGATGCTGAGGCTGGAGTGGTAAGTTTAACTGCAAACTTTGTAGGTCAAGCAATTACAGGGGTAACAATGGTGGCAAGCCCAGCAGCGGGTGGAGTACCAGGTTATTCAGTGACAGCTGGAGGCTTAATAGTAGGTGAAACACTTACAATAAATGCAAATACCAATTCAGGTTACGACTTTATAAGTTGGACAGAAGATGGTGTAGGCAGTGTAGTAAGTAGCATAAGCGAAAGCACAACTTACGTAATTCAACCAACTGATGCAGCAAATACACTAACCTTTACTGCAGGGTTTGATGGTCAAGATGTAACAATCAATATTATTGCAAGCCCAGTAGCAGGCGGAGCACCAACCTATAAATTAGGAGCAGGCCCAGAACTTACTACAGGAGTTGTAAAAGTAGGAGAATTAATTAATCTTTATGATCATGTAACCCTTGGTTATGATTTTGATAACTGGAGTGATGATGGAGCTAACAATGTTGGTGCTAATCAATACACAGTTCATCCAACTGATGCAGGTGGAGACGGAGCAGTTAATATTACTGCAAATTATTCACTAAAAGATGTAACAGTAACAATAGCAGCAGGAAGCTACGGTAGCATTACGGGAAGCAGTGCAGATGGAACAACCTATCATATGGGTGATACATTAACACTAGTAGCAAGCCCAACAGGTGGTTATGAGTTTGTAAACTGGACGGGAACATACACCAATACTCTAGCAACTACAACAGCGAGCACAACTTATGATATTAATGCAGCTGATGCTGAGGCTGGAGCGGTAAGCTTAACAGCAAACTTCCAGGGACAACTTGTAACAATTACAATGGTAGGCGATCCAGCAGCAGGCGGTACACCAACTTATGGTGGTACTAACCGTGTTGGTGAAACTATTACAATAGATGCAAATACAAATTCAGGTTACAGTTTTGTAAACTGGACAGAAGATGGAGATGCAACTGTTGGAAGCAGTATACTTGCAACTACAAATTATGTAATAGCAGTAAATGATGCAGGTGGAGACGGAGCAGTTATCTTTACAGCTCATTATCAAGGTAATTTAGTAATAATTACTATGATAGGTTCTCCAGCAGCAGGTGGAACACCAACTTATAGCGGTACAAACCGTGTTGGTGAAACAATTACACTTTCTGACAATGTAAATGCAGGCTACAACTTTGATGGTTGGAGTGATGATGGAGCTAACAATGTTAGTGCTAATCAATATGTAATACATCCAACTGATGACAGCGGAGATTCTACAGTAGAAATTACTGCAAGTTACTCAAGTAAAGATGTAACAGTAACAATAGCAGCAGGAAGTGATGGTAACATTACAGGAAGCAGCGCTAATGGAACTTACCATATAGGTGATACATTGACACTAGTAGGAAATGCAGACACAGGTTACGAATTTGTAAACTGGACAGGAACGTATGATAATACCCTAGCTACAACTTCGTCGAGCACAACGTATGC
>LGOV01003516.1_pt2 | contig 27111 bp, 27 predicted proteins | sample 469881 | NCBI WGS metagenome assembly LGOV01 (sample SAMN03857199, study PRJNA290197) | marine sediment metagenome | biome: marine cold seep biome; feature: cold seep; material: marine sediment; isolation source: sample #5579, elevator 3A push core 41 containing 12 cm of sediment... ...
TTTAATTCTTCTTTTAATTTTATTTCGAATCACAGCACAATTAGAAACTTTTTTACTCACAATAATTCCAAGTCGATTTGTATTGGTTCCATTTTTTAAATAATACATTACAAAAGTTTTATTTCCAAAAATTTCCCCTTTATTAAAAACTTGATTAAAATCATTTTGTTTCTTTAGGGAATTTATTTTTACCAAGGGATTTCTCCTTTTTTCATTAAACAAAAGACCGCTTATTCAAAAACGGTCTACAAAGGACTATGCTGATAATTTTTCTCTTCCCTTTAGTCTTCTCTTTTTTAAAATAAGTCGACCACTTTTTGCTGACATTCTTTTTCTAAAACCATGTTCTTTTTTCCGTTGTCTAACTTTTGGTTGATAAGTTCTTTTCATTTCGACACCCCCTGACTTACATTTTTATCTTCATTTGTTTAATAAGTTTACTAGACTTTTACCCTAGGATTATATAATCTAGGCTATTTTCTGTCAAGACAAATAATTAAATCTCTCTAATTATTTAAAATATTACCGGTTTTTATGTTTATTATTAAATTGATTGTATGCTCCTCTTGAATTTGTTATACTTAAATCACCAATTTGTGGATAAATGTTTATAGTTTTATCAATCAATCCACATTTTAGTAACTTTTGTGGATTGATTGGGGATAACTTGTTTGTGTTTTCTCTATTTTCTTATCCTGCCGTATTTTCCACCGGCAAAACTATTTAAGAACTATCAACAATTCTTTTAATATTTCACTTGATTTATTCGTCTGTTCACATTAAAATAGATAAGCTGTGCATAAAAAAATATTTTATGCACAGACAATACTTAAACTTAAGAAACTGGAGGTTCATTTAGTGGACACTTCTTTAAAGAAAACTTGGGATGCAGCATTAGAAATTATTAAACCCGATATCAGCTCAACGAGTTTTAATACCTGGTTTTTGAAAATAAAGCCCATAAATTACATTAATAATACATATTATTTTCTAACAGAGAATGAATTCGAAAAAGGTATCTTAGAAAGTCGTCATATTCCACTCATCACTAATGCTTTAGCAGAAGTGACTGGAAAACTTGGACAAGTAAAAATCGTTTTAAAAGAATCTGATGCTATGATCCCTAATTCTAGGAATACAACCACATCTTTTTCATCTCAAAATGAATACGATTTGTCTATGAATCAAAGTACCTCAATGAATCCTAAATATACCTTTGATAGTTTTGTTATTGGTGAAAATAATCGCTTTGCCCATGCTGCATGTGTCGCCGTTTCTGAATCCCCATCAGAACGTTACAATCCATTATTTATTTACGGTGGGGTTGGTCTAGGTAAAACGCATCTTATGCAGGCCATTGGCCATTACATTTTATCTTACGCACCAAATAAAAAAGTCGTTTATGTTTCTTGTGAAAAATTTACGAACGAATTTATTGATGCCATTCAAAATAAAACAAATCTCGCATTTCGAAATAAATACCGAAATGCCGACATTCTATTAATTGATGATATCCAATTTCTTGCTAAAAAAGAAGGAACGCAAGAAGAATTTTTCCATACTTTTAATGCGTTACATCAAGAAAACAAACAGATTGTCATTAGTAGTGATCGCCCACCCAGAGAAATTCAAACCCTTGAAGAACGTCTTCGTTCCCGATTTGAAAGTGGCTTAATCACTGATATTTATGCTCCGAATTTTGAAACGCGTATTGCAATTATTCGAAAAAAATCAGCATCTTTTAGTGATGAAATCCCAAATGAAGTTCTAAGTTTTATTGCAGATAGTATCCATTCAAACATTCGAGAATTAGAAGGTGCTTTGACAACCGTTTTTGCATACTCTAAACTTCATAATGCACCGATTAATTTAGAATCTGCAAAACTCGCATTAAAAGATATCTTTAGAAAAAAAGAAGATATTGTTATTACAACTGAATATATTAAAGAAGTTACTGCAAAATATTTTAATATTACAGTTGATGATATGAATTCAAAAAAAAGAACGCGTTCAATTTCATTACCACGTCAAGTTGCAATGTATATTACCCGTGATATAACCGATTTATCACTGCCTCGTATTGGTGAAAAGTTTGGTGGACGAGATCATTCGACTGTTATTCATGCGTGTCACAAAATAAAAGAAGAAATGGCGAAAAATGCTGATTTTAAAAATCTTATTCTGCGAATTCAACGTGATATTCATGGTGAATAATTTATTAACAATTCATCCTCTATGCATCACCAAGTTATCCACAGTTTATCCTCAACAAAAAAGAGGTTTTTTTGATACACCATAATGGTTTTAAGAGTTATCCACAGTGTGCACACCCCCTACTACTACTAATACTATATATTATATATAGTATTATATACAAAACATTTCAAATTTATTAATAAAGAGGTATTTTTATGAAATTCAATTGTTCAAAAGATAGTTTAATAAAAGCTTTAAATATTGCTCAAAAAGCCGTCTCTTCCAAAACCACACTTCCTATTTTGGAAGGCATTCTTTTTCGTGCAAGAAATAATACTTTATTATTAAGAAGCACTGATTTAGAAATGGGTATTGAAGTGACACTTCCTGCTGATGTTGAAAAAGAAGGTGAGATTGTTCTTTCATCCTCAATTACAGGTGAATTAATAAAAAAATTATCAGGTGAAGATGTATTTTTTGAAAGTGATGATAATAATCAAATTAAAATTGAATGTTTATTATCAAATTTTAATTTAAAAGGTTTAGCAACGGATGAATTTCCAACTTTTCCAGAAGTGATTGATGATCATAATTTTTCAATTAAATCTTCAGTATTAAAAGAATTAATTCGTGGAACATTATTTTCGGTAGCCATTAATGAAAATATTCCTGTTTTAACTGGGGTTAAAATAGAACTTGAAGGTAATGATATTAAATTTATTGCATTAGATGGTTATCGCCTTGCGCTATCTTCTGGAAAAATAGATGATACCTTTGATGAAAATTTAAACGTAATTATGCCGTCAAAATCATTATCCGAAATTAATAAGGTGTTATCAAATTATTCAGGAGATGTATCTGTTAAATTTTCAAAAAATCAAATATTTTTTGAAATAGAAAATACACAGTTTACATCACGCTTATTAGAAGGTGATTTTATTAATTATAATAAAATTATTCCTGTTGAAAAAACAACGCAAGTTCGTGTAAATCGACGATTGCTTTTGGAAAGTAGTGAGCGTGCTGCATTATTAGCCCGTGAAGGAAAGAATAATTTAATTAAAATGGATTTTAATCAAGATCAATTGATATTAACGTCAAATGCAGAAATTGGTGATATATTTGAGATTATTCCAATAGAAAACAAAGGAGAATCTTTAAAAATTGCGTTTAATTCTAAATTTTTAATTGATGTTTTACGTGTTATTGAAGAAGATGAGTTAATGATTGATATGACGACATCCGTTGGACCAGGTGTTATTAGGCCAGTAGAAAGTAAGAATTTTATTTATTTGATTTTACCAGTACGTGTGGCTGAAGATAAATAAAAAATGAAAATAAAAATAGTCTATAAAATAAGTCTTTTTATTCTTGAAAAACTTGTTTTATAGACTATTTTTTTAATTTTGTGTTATAATATCTTGGCTATTGTTTTAAAGTGTGAAATTTAATTAATTTTGATGGAAATAAAGGGGATTAAAGCAATACTCTTTCATTTTTGCGAAAAATAAAATTCGTGGGGAAAAATATGGAAATAATTGAAATAACAACGGAGTTCATAAAAATTGATCAACTCTTAAAATTTGCTGGTATTGTTGAAAATGGAAGTGATGCGAAATTTATGATTGCAGATGGTTTAATTGATGTTAATGGAGAACGTTGTGTCCAACGAAATAAAAAAATTAGATCAGGTGATGTTATAAAAATAGATGGATATAATACCTTAAAGGTAAAAGGATTACTTTCCTAATGTATATAAAAGATTTAAATTTAATTCATTATCGAAATTATGATAATGAAAAAATAGATTTTGAAAATGGCATTAATATCATAGTTGGTGAAAATGCTCAAGGAAAAACGAATTTAATTGAAGCGATATATTTATTATCGCGAGGATATAGTCATCGTGCTTCAAATATTCTAGAACTTTCGCAGTGGGATCACAATGATTTTTATTTAAATGCCCATGTTGTGAATGAAGGGGTTGAACATAAACTTACATTTAAAAATCAAAATGGAAAACGTCAATTTAAAATCGATGATAAAACCGTTTCAAAAGATAAAAAAAAAGGAATATTTAATACGATTCTTTTTGAACCAGATGATTTAAAAATTATTAAAGAAGGTCCTGATAAGCGCCGGCGTTTTTTAAATCAAGAAATTTCTGGATATCGTCCAGAATATTATTATTTATTGAAAGATTATGAAAAGGTATTAGTTCAAAGAAATGCGTTATTAAAAAATATTCAATATCAACCAAGTTTAAAATTAACATTAGATAGTTGGGATGAACAATTAGTTGAGATTGGAACACGGATTATGAATCATCGAATTCGTTATTTATATCAATTAAATCGCGAATCGAATAGTCTTCATAAACTTTTAAGTGAAGGAAAAGAGAATTTAACCCTTTATTATCAAAATAATATTATACAGTCATTAGGTGATATTAAAGAAATAAGTGTTTTTTTTAAAAATAGATTAAAAGAATTTCAAAAAGATGACATCAAAAAGGGATCTACAATTTATGGACCTCACGTCGATGATATTTTAATCGAAATTAATGGAAAAGAAGCGAGACGTTACGGATCCCAAGGGCAACAACGATCGGCAGCTATTTCATTAAAATTAGCACAAATAGAGATATATAAAGATTATACTAAAGAATACCCTGTTGTTCTTTTAGATGATATTTTTTCAGAACTTGATGAAAATCGCAGCAAGAGGATACTTTTGCTTTTAAATAAAACCCAAGCTTTTATTACATCTACGCAGGATGTTTTAATTCAAGAGTCAGAGATTGATCTTAAAAAAAATGTTATCAATATTCATAAGGGAAAAGTTTTGAAAACACACTATAGATAATGGAAATTAGGAGGAAATATGCCAGAAAAAAATACAGATATATATACCGCAGATCAGATACAGGTATTAGAAGGATTAGAAGCTGTTCAAAAAAGACCAGGAATGTATATTGGGAGTACGGGATCAAGGGGATTACATCATTTAGTTTATGAAGTTGTTGATAATAGTATTGATGAAGCATTGGCTGGATATTGTAAAAATATAACAGTTACTATTCACGATGATGATTCGATTACAGTGGTAGATGATGGACGTGGCATTCCAACAGGAATGAATCATATTCAGGGAAAAACAGGCGTAGAATTAGCATTAACTGTTCTTCATGCTGGAGGTAAATTTGGTGGTGGAGGATATAAAGTATCTGGCGGACTTCACGGCGTTGGTGTTTCAGTTGTTAATGCATTATCTGAAAAACTAAGGGTTGAAGTTAAACAAAACAAAGAAATATTTACGCAATTATTTGAAAAAGGAAAACCTGTAACAAATTTAGAAGTAAAAGGAACAACGAATCGAACAGGAACAACGATATTCTTTAAACCAGATCATGATATTTTTGAAGAAACAGAGTATGATTTTGATATTTTAGAACATCGATTAAGAGAATTAGCTTTTTTAAACAAAGGAATTTCTATTACGCTAATCAATGAAAAAGACTCACCTAAGCGAAAAGAAAATTATTGTTATATGGGTGGAATTCATTCATATGTTGAATATATGAATCGAAATAAAGATGCATTATATGATAAAATAACCTATTTTGAAAAAGAAAAAGAAGATTATGCACTTGAAATTGCATTTCAATATACAGCGGGTTATTCAGAAAATATTTTTTCATATGCAAATAATATTAATACACCAGAAGGTGGAACACATTTAAATGGTTTTAAAAGTGCACTCACACGAACGATTAATACCTATGCGCGTAAAAATGGATTTTTAAAAGGGAATGATAAAAATCTTACCGGAGAAGATGCAAGAGAAGGTTTGACAGCGATTGTAAGTATTAAATTATTAGATCCTCAATTCGAAGGACAAACAAAATCAAAACTTGGAAATACAGAAGTAAAAGGAATTGTAGAATCCATTGTAGGTGATCAATTATCAGCATTATTGGAAGAAAATCCAGGGATTGCAAAGAATATTATTGAAAAAACATTATCAGCAGCACGTGCGCGGGAAGCAGCAAAAAAAGCCAGAGAATTTACTCGACGAAAAAGTGCTTTAGATTCCACAGCACTCCCAGGAAAATTAGCAGATTGTCGTGAAAAAGATCCAGCATTATCAGAAATATATATTGTCGAAGGGGACTCGGCTGGTGGTTCAGCAAAATCTGGTCGTGATTCTAAAACCCAAGCTATTTTACCACTAAGAGGAAAAATATTAAATGTTGAAAAAGCACGATTAGATCGAATATTAACAACGGATTCATTAAAATCAATGATTATTGCTTTTGGTACAGGAGTTGGCGAAGAATTTAATGTTGAAAAAGCACGATATCATAAAATTATTATTATGACAGATGCTGATGTTGATGGAGCGCATATTCGAACGTTATTATTAACGTTTTTTTATCGTTATATGCCTGGTCTAATTGAAAAAGGATATGTTTATATTGCTCAGCCACCTCTTTATAAAATTACAAGAGGAAAACAAGTTGATTATGCCTATACAGACCGTGATTTAGAAATAAAATTAGAAGGTGTGAGTGATCGATCTCGAATCGGTTTACAACGCTATAAAGGTCTTGGGGAAATGGATGCACATCAATTATGGGATACAACAATGGATCCGACTACAAGAACATTACTGCAAGTAACCATTGATGAAGCTTCTTATGCCGATGAAATTTTTACAATTCTTATGGGTGATAAGGTTCAACCACGAAAAGAATTTATTGAACGAAACGCTAAGAAAGTTAAAAATTTAGATATCTAAGCCATAAAGGAGTAATTTTAAAATGGAAGAATTAATAGAATTTGATCGGATAAAAAAAGTTAATATTGAAGAAGAAATGAAAACATCATACATTGATTACGCGATGAGTGTTATTATAGGTCGTGCCCTACCGGATGTGAGAGACGGTTTAAAACCTGTTCATCGTCGCATTATTTATGCGATGAGTCAATTGGGATTAACACCAGATAAAACATTTCGTAAGTCAGCCCGTATTGTTGGGGATGTTTTAGGTAAGTACCATCCACATGGTGATTCATCCGTTTATGATGCTATGGTTCGTATGGCTCAGGAATGGTCCATTCGTTATCTGATTATTAATGGTCAGGGAAACTTTGGTTCAGTGGATGGTGACAGCGCTGCTGCGATGCGTTATACCGAAGCAAAAATGGGGAAAATAGCTGCTGAATTGCTACGGGATATCAATAAGGAGACAGTTGATTTTGTTCCAAACTTTGATGAATCTGAAACCGAACCTTCAGTACTTCCTTCTAAATATCCAAATCTTTTGGTTAATGGATCTTCTGGGATTGCAGTTGGGATGGCAACAAATATTCCACCGCATAACCTAGGAGAAATTATTGATGCAACAATAGCAATGATTGAAAATCCTGATATTGAAGTTGACGAGTTGATGAAATATGTAAAAGGACCAGATTTTCCAACAGCTGGAATTATTCTTGGGAAATCTGGAATAAAAAGTGCTTATCATACAGGTCGTGGACGGGTAAAAGTACGTGGAAAAGTTGAGATGGCCACGACAAAAAAAGGGAAGAAACAAATTATTATCACAGAAATTCCCTACATGGTTAATAAATCAAAATTGGTTGAAAAAATTGCCGAACTAGTTAAAGATAAAAAGATAGAAGGAATTTCCGATTTAAGAGATGAATCTGACTTAAAAAAAGGTATGTCTATTATTATTGACTTAAAGAGAGATGCCAATGAAACCATTATTTTAAATCAATTATACAAACATACCCAACTTCAAGATACTTTTGGAATTATAATGTTAGCATTAGTGAATAATGAACCAAAGGTATTAAGTTTAAAAGAAATTCTTTTTCACTATTTAGAACATCAAAAGGAAATTATTACACGTCGAACAATTTTTGATTTAAAAAAAGCAGAAGCACGTGCGCATATATTAGAAGGTTTAATTATTGCGTTAGATCATATTGAGGAAGTTATTAAATTAATTAGAGCTGCTCCAGATGGTAAAACAGCAAAAATAGAATTAATTGAACATTTTACATTATCAGAAATACAAGCGCAAGCGATCCTGGATATGCGCCTTCAACGTTTAACAGGTTTAGAGCGTGAAAAAATTGAAGAAGAATATAAAGAAATTTGTATTACAATTAGTGATTTAAAAGCAATATTAGCAGATAAACAATTAGTTTTAAATATTATTAAAGAAGAATTAATAGAAATTAGAAATAAGTTTTCAGATGAACGTCGAACATCGTTTGATATTGATGTGGATGATTTTGATATTGAAGATTTAATTGAAGAAGAAGAAGTTGTTATTACAATGACTCATATCGGATATATTAAACGAATTTCTGCTGATAATTATCGTTCTCAAAAACGCGGTGGAAAAGGAATTACGGCATTAAGTACACGAGAAAATGATTTTGTAGAACAATTGTTTACAACAACGACCCATCATTATTTAATGTTTTTCACAAATTTTGGTAAGGTATATCGCTTAAAAGCGTTTGAAGTACCAGAAGCTGGACGAACAGCTCGAGGGACTGCAATTGTCAATCTTTTACCATTAGAAGATGGTGAACAAATTGCAACAATGATTCCGATAAAAGAATTTTCAGATGATAAATATTTAGTGATGGCGACGAAACAGGGAATCATTAAGAAAACAAATTTAACAGAATATGATACCTCACGAAAAAATGGGATCATTGCAATTAATTTAAGAGAAGCGGATGAGTTGATTAATGTTCGTTTAGTTGAAACAGACGAAGAAATTGTAATGGGAACACAATGCGGTTATGCGATTCGATTTAATTCTGAAGACGTACGTTCTATTAGTCGAACATCCATTGGTGTTAGAGGAATTGATCTAAGAGATGATGATGTTGTCGTTGGAATGGATATATTAAAAGATGATTTATTTGTTTTATGTGTCAGTGAAAATGGTTATGGAAAATTAAGTGCATCGGATTTATATCGTCCTCAAAAACGTGGAGGAAAAGGTGTTCAGACCTATAAAGTCACTAAAAAAACAGGAGAACTTGTCGGTTTTTGTGTGATTAATCGAGATGGCGAAATTATGATGATTAATAATCAAGGCGTTGTGATAAAACTCCAAGGAAATGATATCACAGCTGTTGGACGAAACACACAAGGGGTTCGATTAATGAAATTAAAGCCAGATGAATCAATTGCAACAATTTCAAAAGTTTATAAAGAAGATCCTATTGATGTTTTAGATGAGATCAATGAAAAACAAATTAAAATTATAGATGATCCTGTAAAATAATGGGTAGTTTAATAAAAAAAGAACACATTAATGTAAATTTTTTAGGGAAAGATCAACGTGAAGTCATAGAGATGGCTTCATGTTCTTTTATTAAAAATGGAATAGTAAAAAACGGATTTATTGATGCAGTTATAAAAAGAGAAGAAAAATATCCGACAGGATTACCGACAAAAATTGGAGTTGCACTACCACATACAGAATTAGATTATGTAATAAAAGAGGGAATATCCATTCTTACATTAGAAAAACCAATTGTTTTTTATGAAATGGGAAACCCAAAAGAAAAGGTTGATGTAGAAATTATTTTTTTATTAGCAATTATCAATCCCCAAAATCAAATTCATATTTTACAAAAAATTGTTAGTATGATTCAAGATGAAAAGGTTTTAAATAAAATAAAGAGTGCAAAAAGTTCGGAAACCATTTACAATTTGGTTAATCAGTTTATAGCATGGGAAGAAAATTAATATAGAAAGAGAAAATTTAATGAATTATGAAATTGTACCATCTTTATTAAGTGCAGATTTTGGAAATCTTGAAAGTGAATTAGAAAAAATAGAAAAAAGTGGAGCGGATATGCTTCATTTGGATATTATGGATGGGCATTTTGTACCTAATATTACAATTGGACCAGATCAAATTGCACAATTAAGAAAAAAAACATCGATTCCTTTTGATGTTCACTTAATGATTAGTGAACCGTTAAAATATATTGAAAAGTTCACTAATGCAGGAGCAGATATCATTACTGTTCATGTTGAATCAGAAGGAGATACAAAAGAATGTATTGATGCAATTCTTAAAAATGGTGTTAAAGCAGGCTTAGTATTATCTCCCGATACCTCATTATTAGAGTTGGAACCTTTTTTAGATCAAATTAGTATCATTATGCTAATGTGTGTTTACCCTGGATTTGGGGGTCAATCATATATTGAAAAAAGTACTGAAAAAATAATGAAATGTCGAGAAATGATTGGAAATCGTGAGATTGATTTGGAAGTTGATGGTGGCGTAAACTTTAAAACTTTGAATAAAATTGTAAAAGCTGGTGCGAATGTTATTGTTTCAGGATCATGTTTATTCAAAGGAAATATGAAAGAAAATGTGGATCAATTTAGGGAAATTATTCAAAATATTTAATTTGAAAGTGAGAAAGTATAATGAAACTTGTTTTAGTTGCGTGTGGAACAGCGTTGGCAACATCAACGGTTATAGCAAAGAAAATAGAATCAATTGCTAAAGAACATGGGATTGAATGTAAAACAGTTCAAGCAAAAGCGGTGGATGCCTTAGAAAAATCAAAGGAAATTAATCCAGATGCCATTGTTTGTACTTGTCAATTAGAAGGCAAATCTGATATTCCAATTATTAATGGTCGTGCATTTCTTACAGGTATTAATATTCAAAGTACCATTAATCAATTAATTGAAATATTAAAAAAATAGTAAAAAAAAATTTAAATTATATATGAATTTAGAATCAGTTTATTGACAAATCCCGTATCGACCAATTATTAATCTGTTAGGCTTACAATTTGAACAGGCTAACGCCTGTTCGCCTTAATGCACATACTATGATGTAACTAATTGTTGGTGCTATTTTATCGTTGTCTACAGTCTCGAATTTAGATTTTTTTTTATTGAAATGAGTTATTATAATTTTAATAAGGATACAATTTCATTTATTCCAGTAAGAATATGATTGGGACGATAAGGAAAACTTTTAACGGTTTCACAACTCGAAACACCACTTAATACGAGAATTGTTTCAAGACCAGATTCGATTCCGGCAATAATGTCAGTATCCATTCGATCACCAATAATAGCAGCATCTTCGCTATGAACACCAAGACGTTTAATGCCAGTACGCATCATTAAAGGATTTGGTTTACCAACATAGTAAGCAGGTTTTCCTGTTGATAATTCAATCGGAGCAACAAAAGCTCGACACGCTGGAATGATACCATCTTCGGTAGGTCCTGTCAAATCAGGATTTGTACCGATGAGTTTTGCTCCTTTTTGGATTAATTTAACAGCGCGAATAATATTCTCATAATGATAATTATGGGTTTCACCCACAATAACATAATCAGGATTAATATCATTCGTTGTGATGCCAACATCGTAAAGGGCATTCATTAAACCGGGTTCACCAATGACATAAGCTGAGCAACCAGGAGATTGATCGTTTAAGAATTTAGCAGTGGCCAAGGCACTGGTATAAAAATGATTTTCATTGATTTCTAAACCCAGACGTTTTAATTTTTCTTTTAGTTCAAGAGGGGAGCGTGCGCTGGAATTAGTTAAAAATAAAAAATTTTTATCTTCATCATAGAGCCAATTTACAAATTCAGGTACCCCAGGTAATAAACGGTTTCCGTGATAGATAACACCATCCATATCGCAAAGAAACCCTTTTTTTGATTTTAATATTTCAATTAATTTTTCATTCATTAGTTGCCTCCTATAATTATAATATTTATTTTTCAATAAAATGAATCAGTGTAAATGATTAAGCGTTTCCTTAATTATATAGTATTATTATTAAGGATCTCATTAATTGAGAGACGATTTGAAATAATAATAAAATAGTTAAAATGAGGATTACACTTAATTTATAAAGTGAAGCCACATTAAGATAATGTTATTAAATCATTAAATCAATGAAAGATAACACAAATTTTTTTAGTTGTCGTGTAAGTATTTATATGAAGGTCTGTGATAAACTGTAATTAATAAGGATGGTAATATTAATTTAAGGAAAGCAGAGGAAAAAAATGGAACCAATATTAAAACAATATGATGATATGCGTATTATGCGAATGATAAAAAAAGAATTAATGAATTGTGATATTTCACTTGGTCGATTAAAAAAAGAATATGAAGATAAAGATGATCAACTTCTTATTTTAGGAATTAAAAAGGAAGTAACGAAGCATCAAGTAGAAGATACGAGTCTTGAAGAGATTAAAATTAGATTAGAAGAATTAAAAACGGAAATTGAAGGATTAGAAGAAGATAAACGAAATTTGGCAGTATATAATTCATATACTGGGCGTTAAAGTATTGAGTTAAAGGATAAAGATATTATAGAAAGACATTTTTATTTAAATGGAAATGTCTTTTTGTTTTTTTTTGATACTAATAGTTTAAAACAACTGATCATAAAAATTGAAATAATTAATAAAACAGTAGCCCATGGTAAGATATTAAAAACCACCCTTTAAAAAAAATAATTTATTATCTATTTAAAAAGGGTGGTTTTTAATTTAGTGAAAACAAATTATATTAAGTCAGATTCTTGAATAATTCCGTTAGCAAAGGCATTATCTTTTAATTCGTCATAAAGCCCAGCAATACTGGTATTTATATAAGGAAAGGAATAAAAAATTCCGACTATACCAAAAGAAAGAGCACTAAGTAACATCCAACCAATGAAGCTTAAGTACATTATAAATATTTCACCTTTATGACCTTGTGTCATTTTCATTGAAATTTTTATTGCTTCAGTAGCAGGAACTTGGGGATAATCAGCAAGAATATAAGGGGTCATTGCATAGGCAAATGATTTTATAATACCAGGAATAATAAAAAGCAATGTCCAAAGGAATGTAAAAAGTTGCATCCAAAGTATGCTCCCAACTTTTCGCCAATAGTTGCTAAAACCAGTTGAGAAAATGGTTTCAATGGATGGTGTAACGCCACGATAAATGGATAAAGAGAAAAAACATAATCCAACATAAAGGGGAGGGAATAGAAAAATTGCACCCAAACCAAAGGTAAGGGAAGAACCAGCACTAATAATAAGTGATACTAATATTGTGCCACCAACAGCAATCAAATAATTATAAGAGAAATTTAATTTTGCAGTCGCTTTAATTTCTTGTCTCGTTTTCATAAAAACCTCCTAAAGTTTTTTTATTTAAAAACTAGAAAATAAATCATAATCTAGTTATATTTTTAATTAATTTTAGAAAAAACATGGGAAAGAAATAGTTGATCATAATATAAAAAGCAGTAACTAATGTTACTCAAAGCGTCGAAAAATTCTGTCTCGACTAATTGTTAATCTGTTGTGTATCTAGGCTAGTTTGGACAGGCTATTGCCTGTTCGCCCTGAGGCACACACCATGATCTAACAATTGTCGGGACTACTCTATGTCTTTGTCTACAGTCTGAGCAGTAACTAAAGTTACTTAATTATTAGATACCCCAAAAATACAAATCAAAATAAAAAATTAAGATTTCCAAAGCACAAAATATATGCCATCTTTTCGTTTTTGACCTTTACCTAATTCTAAATGGCGTAAAACCGTTAAATCACTTTCAAGGTCTTCTGGGAGGTAGTGAAATACGTCAACCATTTGGGATAAAGTTGCACCGTGTTGTTTTTTTATGTAATTATAAATAGTGATTTGACGTTTGGTTAAGCCTTCTGTTCCTTTAAAACCTGATTTTTTTCGATCAAGTAATGCGCTATGGACAGCTGAGGGATCACACGTTTTTGAGATTTTTTGTTGGCTTATAGCACAATCATCACAATAGGGTTTTCCTTTTACCACATAAACATCATCATCAGTCAGTTCAATTCCACAATTACTACAAGTTGTCATTATAACCTCCATTATCAAAATTAAAAAATATTTATACATGAATCATTTTGTATTACAATATAAATAATTAAAAAATAGTATAAAATCAGTATTAAGATTCTTTATATATAATAACATGATTTAATTAGAAGTGAAAGGAAAGAGTATGAAGGAATCATCAAAAAAAATAATTCCGGGATATTATCGGCATTTTAAAGGAAATGAGTATGAAGTGCTTTATCTTGGGAAACATAGTGAAACCTTAGAAAATATGGTGATTTATAGGGCTCTTTATGGAGGATATGGAATTTGGGTTCGGCCGGAGAGTATGTTTAACGAAGAAATCATTAGAAATGGAAAAAAAATAAAACGTTTTGAATATATCGAAAAAAGAAATGAGGGAAAAATGCAATATCAGTTAGACGACATAGATTTTTTGAACGATTTAAAAGGGTTATTAAAGATTGAATCAACAAATGGTGATGCGGGAAAAATAACATTAGAAGCACCCTTAGGAGAAGGTATTAATCAAGCAATTAATTATATGATGGATTGCGGACAACGATTTGGTTTTAAAACGAAAAATATTGATGGATATTGTGGTTATATTGAAATGGGAGAAGGAAAAGAAATGATGGGGATTTTAACCCATTTAGATACGGTTCCAGTCGGTGATGATTGGTCAGTACCACCGTTTGATTTAACGCGAGATGGCGATAAAATTTATGGACGAGGTGTGCTTGATGATAAAGGGTTGTCAATGATTGTTCTTTATGCGATGAAGGCAGTATCAGATTTAGGAATTAAGCTAAATAAACGGGTGCGATTAATATTAGGAGGAGATGAAGAAGGAGGACATTGGAAAGGGATCGCGCGATATAAAAAAACCGAAGAAGAACCCAGTTATTCATTTTCACCAGATTCTGGCTTCCCAGTTGTTTTTGCTGAAAAAGGAATATTAAGAATTTGTATTCAAAAAAAAATAGAGGACATCAGTGAAGTAATGGATTTCTATTGTGGGACACAAATTAATACTGTCCCAGATTATGCAAAAGTAACAATTGAAAATAATTTTTATGAGAAATATGGAAAAGCAGCCCATGCATCAGAACCAGAAAAAGGGGTTAATGCGATGATACTTTTAGCCAATGAAATACGAGAAAAAGGGATAAAACATCCTTTTTTAGAGTTAATGAGATTAGCAACGAAAGATGGTTTTAACATTAATCTATCAGATGAAATCTCAGGAGGGCTAACATTAAATCCTTCAATTGCAAGAGTTGATGAAAAACATGTAATGTTAGATTGTGATATTCGTTATCCAGTTACAATGACAGCAAAACTTATCAAAGAAAAAATAGAGAAGGTGTTAGAACCCTTAGGATTTTCAATAAAAATCATTGAAAATCTTGATCCAATGCTTGTGGATCAAAGTAGTTTTTTAGTGAGAGCACTCCAACAAGTATACCAAGATTATACAGGGGAGAAAACAAAACCTGTTGCAATAGGCGGTGGAACCTATGCACGAGCATTTAAAGAAGCAGTCGCTTTTGGTGGGCGATTGCCAGAAGATGTGAACACATGTCATCAAAAAGACGAATATTGGAGTTTTCAAAGTATGAAAAAAAATTATGATATTATCATTAATGCAATAAAAATTTTAGGAGAATAAAAATTTAAAAAAGTATTGTCAACTAATTTGCAAATTTAGTTGACAATACTTTTTTTTGTGTGTAAAATAAGCGTATGAGGTGATAATATGACGATAAAAGAATCGGTATTGGAAGCATTAGAAAAAAATAGAGATGTTTCAATATCAGGGGAAGTTCTTGCAAAAAATTTAAATGTATCTCGTTCTGGTATTTGGAAAGCGATTAAATCGTTAAAAGAAGAGGGGTATGAGATTAAAGCAACAACAAATAAAGGATATCAATTAGAAAAAGATTCGGATTTAATATCATTTGAAGGTATACGACCTTGGCTTTCAGAGAATAATAAAAAGATTCCAATTGAAGCATTTAAAACCATTGATTCAACCAATCAATTAGCAAAAAAAATGGCAATGAATGGAGCAGAACATGGAACGGTGATTGTTTCTGAGGAACAAACAAAAGGAAGAGGTCGAATGGGTAGAGATTTTTTCTCGCCTGGAAATAGTGGCATTTATATGAGTATTATTATAAAACCTAATGTATATGCTTATGAAGCCGTTTCTTTAACAACAGCAACTTCAGTTGGTGTGTGTCGCGGGATAAAAAAAGTAACTAATAAAGATGTGAAAATAAAATGGGTTAATGATATTTATTATCAAAATAAAAAAATAGCTGGTATTTTAACTGAAGCAGTAACTGATTTTGAAACAGGTTTTTTAGAGTGTGCTATTATTGGAATTGGAATAAATTTTAGAGTTCCTGAAAATAACTTTCCAGAAGAAATCAAAGCGGTTGCAGGTGCTTTATTTAATAAAAAACCGGATACATTAACACGAAATCAACTTGTAGGAGAAATCATTAATGAAGTATTGGCAGTAACGGAGAATTTAAATAATCGGGATTATATAGAAGAATATAAGGCACACTCAATGGTATTAGGTCATGAGATCAAGGTATTTAAAAATAATCAATCCTTTGTAAGTAAAGCGGTGGATATTGACTTAAATGGTGGATTAATTATTGAGGATCAATCAGGTAAAAGGGAAACATTAAATTCAGGAGAAATTAGTATTAGAAAGATGGGAAATAAAATATGATAAAGAAAAAGACAATGACAATACAAAATTTGGCTTTATATGGTTTATTTGCTGCACTTATTGCAGTTGGAGCTTTTATTAAAATTCCTTTTCCTGGAATTCCATTTACGCTTCAAATTCTTTTTGTTATTTTAGCAGGATTGCTTCTTGGATCAAAAGGTGGATTGATTTCGGTATTGGTATATATTTTTATTGGATTAACAGGGGTTCCAGTTTTTACTGGAGGTGGCGGAATTGGATATGTATTACAACCAACCTTTGGTTACATTATTGGATTTGCGATTGGTGCTTTTGTAATTGGGTGGATCACAGAAAGAAAAGTAAATCCTTCAATAAAATATTTAATATTCGCAGGAATTATTGGCTCAGTGGTAATTTATACTATTGGCTTAACCTGGTATTATGTGATAGCAAACTATTATTTACAGACAGCTGTTGGGGCGAAAACGTTAATGATTTCGGGATTTTTGATGTTATTGCCAGGGGATATTGTTAAAATTAGTTTAAGTGCTTTTTTAGCAAAACGCTTAGCTCCATTTGTTAATCAGTCTGAAAGTTTAAAAATATAAGTCGATGTTTTGAGGTTGAAATAATGGTTGCTGATCAATGGTAAATAAATTGTGCGCATGCAATTAAGACAATTATTAAAACAATTTGCCTTGATTTTCACAATAAGAGATAATGATTATCAGTAAAAATGATTTTAACAAAGAAACCTAAAGTTTTAGAAATAAATGTATAGTTGATAGTAATCTAAGCAGTCTGATATAAGGCTGTTTTTTTAATTTAAAGTAATGATAGATTGTAAAATGAATAGTGTTGGCAAAGTTGTGATAGACGTTGTTCATAAATTTTATTAGTGATATAATTGATAAGTATATTTTTTTGTAAAAAATATGGGTATAATAGAAAATAAAGCGGTAGTAGTAAATATTATTTTATTTGGTTGAGATATAATAATAGGAAAAAAATGTCTAATAATAAAAGCCAGTGTTAATTTAAGATAGAAGAAAGAGAAAAAATGGAAAAAGAAAAATTGAGTATAATTCTTCCTTGTTATAACGAGGAAGAAGCGATTCTTATTTGTTATAATGAGATCAAAAATAAAGTTTTAAATCAATTGAATAATCTCGAATTTGAAATAATATTTGTTGATGATGGATCAAAAGATCAAACGTTAGAGATTATTAAAAATCTAAGTCAACAAAATCAGTGTATAAAATATTTATCTTTTTCTAGAAATTTTGGAAAAGAAGCGGGAATATACGCAGGAATGCAATATGCAACAGGTGAGTATGTTGCATTAATGGATGTGGATTTACAAGATCCTCCAGAGCTTATTGTGGAGATGTATCATAGTTTGAAAAATGAAAATTATGACTGTGTTGCAACGCGTCGTTCAAATCGAGAAGGAGAAGGGCGGATACGATCGTTTTTTGCAAAGAAATTTTATAAATTAATAAATAAAATTTCAAAAACGGAAATAGTGGAAGGTGCACGAGATTTTAGATTAATGAAACGTTGTATGGTTGATGCAATTTTAAGTCTTGGAGAATATAATCGTTTTTCAAAAGGTATTTTTGAATGGGTAGGTTTTAAAATAAAGTGGATTTCATATACAAATATTGAACGTGTTGCTGGAGAATCTAAATGGTCATTTTGGGAACTTTTTCTTTATTCATTAGAAGGCATTATTGCTTTTTCAACAGTTCCATTAGCAATTGCATCGGTTACGGGTTTTCTTTTTTGTGTTTTTTCTTTTTTGGCGATTATTGTTATTATAATCAGAGAATTAGTATGGCATGGTTCGGCATTTGGCTGGCCTTCGTTAGTGTGTATTGTGTTTTTTTTAAGTGGAATCCAACTTTTTTGCACAGGAATTTTAGGACAATATTTATCAAAAACGTATTTAGAAACAAAAAATCGTCCCATATATATCATAAAGGAAAAAAATTAAAATGGTGGTAAAAAAAATAAAGATATGGGAATACATTCTATTAGGGTGCCTTGCCTTTTGTTATTTATTGATTGTATCTTTTTCAACAAGTCCCTTATATTTAAATAATTATGGAATATCTGATTCATCAATTTTCTTATTAATAGGAAAAAGCATGACCCAAGGATGTGTACCATATGTCGATATTTTTGATCACAAAGGACCTGTTTTGTTTTTTATACAAGCATTAGGATGGTTGATTTATCCGAATCGATTTGGAAACTTTATCATTCAATGGTTATTTATGTGGGTTAATTTAATAATGATTATTAAATTAACAGCCTTGTTTTTTGAAAAAAAATGGGGATGGATAATTATTGGATTTTTCTTGATCATTGTATCGGCTGCTTTTTGTTTTGAAGGTGGTAACCTAACAGAAGAACTAAGTTTACCGTTTCTTTTTATTTCTTTATTTTTATCTCTTAAGTATATGAAAAGTGGAAAATTAGAAATGCATCCTCCCTGGTATGCTTTTATTTATGGGATTTGTTTTACTTCGATTGTATTTATTCGAATGAATAATGTGGGTTTAATTGGTGGAATTGTTTTAGTGATCATGATTCAATTAATTAAATTCAAATCATGGAAAAATCTTTTTGAAAATATGAGGATGTTTTTATGTGGTGTGTTTATTATCGCATTTCCAATTGGAATTTATTTTTTAATTAATAATGGATTGGAAGATATGATTTATGGAACATTTTTATTTAATTTTATGTATACAGAAAGTCTCACTGGAATTCGATCTTGGGAAAAAATTATTGAATTTTTAATGTGTGTGTTTCCGATTATTTTTAGTTTAATGACAGGATTTATTTATATTAGAACAAATAAAAAGAATGAGAAAGAAATTATGGGATGGTTGCTCATAATAATATCAATAATAACATTGGTTGGTTTATTATTGGGCGGTGTTTTTTATCATTATTTTGTATTAGCGTCACCTTGTTTTGTATTAGGAATGATTTTAGGAATGGATTTTTATGCGAAAAAAAATGAAAGAAAGAGTAAAAACAAAGGTCAAGTAATAATTATATGTTTACTTTTTTTATTTGCAGTTGGAATTTATTTAAATATTTGCATGCCTACAATAAAAACTAATTATTATAAAACAAGAGAAATTCCACAAAATGAGTATAATCAACGGGCTCAAAGAATAGCCAGTATTATTCCAGAAGAGGAACGGGATTCTGTATTTGGTTATTCAGTTCCAGCAGGATGGTTTTTAATTACAGATATTACGCCGTGCTATAAATATTTTACACTTCAAGAATGGTGGGGTTTATATGATCCTCAAATAATAATAAAAACAAATGAGATGCTAAAAAACAATCCACCAAAATGGATTGTAATGGCAAGTGATAAACAAACCAATACAAAAATATATGAGATTCTTTCGACACACTATCAATGCATAGAAGAGGATCAAGAAGTTTCTTTATATCGATATACGGATGACTAAAGTTAAAATACCCTTGTATTTACCTTTTATCTAGAATTAGTTACAATATAAAGAAAAGTTAAATTGTTTTAAAATGAAGATAATTGAAATAAATAGGAGAAAATGTTTATGAAGATAATTGAAACAATTCATTTAACAAAGAACTTTGGAGAAAATTTAGCTTTGAAAAACATCAATTTAACAATTCAAGAAGGTGAAATTTTCGGATTAATTGGATTAAAAGGATCAGGGAAATCGACCTTTATTCAAATCTTATTGAATTTTGTTTTTCCATCAATTGGTCATGGAAAAATATTTAATTTAGACTGTGTAAAAGAATCAGTAGAAATAAAAAAGAAAGTAGGATATGTTCCAGATGAAGTGAAGTATTATCCTAAATTAACAGTAGAAGAATTGTTTAAAATGACGCTTGCTTTTCATAAAAAGAATAATGATGAAGGGATTATTTCAATTTGTGATGCATTAAATCTTGAAAAACACGTCCAATTTCAAGATTTATCAATAGGTGACAAAAAAAAGGTAGGAATTGGATCGGCATTAGTAATTGAACCTGAATTATTAATTTTAGATGAACCAATGAATACATTAGATTCGATTAGTCAAAAACAATTAGTTGAATTATTAAAAGAGTATAATAAAAAAGGAACGACAATTTTGATTACAAGTTGTAATTTAAATGATATACAGTATTGCTGTACACGTGTTGGATTTTTAAAAGAAGGTCGATTAATAAAAACTGAAGATCTGACGCGACTGCGACAAGTCACAAAGATTATTGAAATTAAAGGAGAAGATTTTGATATTAATTGTCTAAAGAACTTGGATCCTTGTATTATGAAAAAAACAGAAAAAAAAATACGGTTTTCATATAAAGGAGAAATAAAAAAATTATTAAAGATACTCAATGAATTAGAACCAGAGGACCTTATTGTAAAGAATGCTTCGCTAGAAGATGAGTTTTTAATATATTATCAAGGAGGAGACAATGATGATACTTTTAAAAATTGAAATAAAATCTTTATTAAGAGAATTTATACTTTGGGCGAGTATTTTATCGAGTGCACTTATAATATTAATGGTGCTTTTTCCGTTATTAAAAATGAATACTTCTCAAATAATGGCAGATAATATTTTTGATTTTTGGGGTTTGCGAGAAGATTATGATTTTATTAATATTTCAGTATATTTTGCCTATATTATGCAGTATATTGGAATAGCAATTGCAATTTATTCAGCAATTCTTGGGCTACGCATTTTGGTGAAGGAAGAAGCAAAAGGAACGATTGGATATTTATATGCCCAACCTATTTCAAGAAATAAAATTGTTGGGATAAAGTTAATTGTAAATATTATTATTATCTTTTGTTTGGTTATTATATTAGCAATTGTATCAGGGATGTTAAATCTTATATTTAGTACAGGAAATCAAGAAATTGTTGATATTATTCAAAATGTTCAATTAATTTATAGTGGTATTTTTTTATCGGGAATGATATTTATGAGTATTGGATTATTAGTTTCGATTGGAATGCATAGTGATAAAAAAGTTACAGCTTTTGCAGTTGGGATCGTTTTAATTTCAGAAATTATTGGTGTTCTTTCTAACTTGTTTGATATTATTGGGTTTTTGAAATATTTATCACCATTAGTAGTATTTAAACCAACTATAATTATTGAAACAGGAATCAATATAAAAGCAGTGATGATATGGGGGATATTAAGTATAATAATGATTTTTTTAACCGCTTTTTTATATCATAAAAAAGATTTTAAGGTATAAAAATAAATAATTTGATAGAATAGTAACTCATGAAAAAGAAATGATATTGACAAGATAATAAAAGTATTAATCATATTTTGTCGGGAAAAGGAGAATTTTGTATGGATAGTTCCAGAAAATTTATTGGAGTATCAATTGGTTTAGCAATACTTTTAATTATATTGGTAAGTTGTACTTTAGCATATTCAGGGAGAGATAACACATTGATGTCAGAAAAAACAGTCCATTTAGAAATTAATGGGTATAGTTTTGAAGCCCCTTTATCAGAAAATGAAAAAGCCTATGATACAATTTGTTTAACGTCAGTTCATCCCAATGTTTTTATATTAAAAAACAATATTGGAGCAACAGTTAAAATTAATGATAAAGTAATTGGAATTGGAAAAACATTAGAGGTAGAATTAGATGAACTATCAGTTAATAAAAAAATAAAAATTGAAGTAGATAATGAGAAAGATCATCGTGTTATTTATATAAGAACTATATCGTCTCAAATGCCAGAGATGTTAGTTGCAGGTGAAAGCGTCTATAATGGTAATTATTATGGAATACTTAGCACAGGAACAGCCTTATATGAATTAAATAATCAAGGCAAGGTTGTTTTTTATATTGCAAAAGATATAGATCAAGAGGAAACTTATTCAGATTTTAAAAAGCATGTGTTAGAAGATGAAACAATTAGATATAGTTATCAACGGATTATAAAAAATAAAGATACAAGCATTTCTATTAATGATACACAAGGTGAACGAGTGATTCTTGATGAAAATTATAAAGAAATTAAAACACTACAATTAAAAAAAAGTGATACCGTTCAATCAGAAGAAGAGCTTAATGGAAAAGATTTTATTATGTTAAGTGATGATCATTACATTCTTGTAGGAAATCAAATGAAAATTGTTGATAATATTCCAGCTGATTTAGAATCAAATCCTTTAGGATCAAAAATTATTTCAACACTTATTCAAGAAGTAAATGAAGATGAAATTGTTTTTGAATTTTCAAGTGATGATTTTTCAGAATTATATGGTTTAAGTGTTAATAATAATGATTATACGAATACAATTAGTCAAAACCCTGATTATATGGGATTTTCCTCAATGGTAATTGATCCAGTTGATGAAAATTTAATTTGTTCGTTCACTAATTTAAATACAATAATAAAAATAAATCGAGAAACAGGGTCAATTGTTTGGAAATTGTCAGGTGATTTGGATCAATTTGGTTTAACAGCCGATCAAAAAATGTCGGGTCAAACTCAAATTGATGTAACAGATAAAGGATACTTTGTTATTTTTGATAATGGAATAATAACAAAAAAAACGCGATTATTAAAAATAAAATTAGATGAAGCAAATAAAAAGATCTTAGAATATATAGAGTATACGGTTCCAGGACATCAATCAATAGCAGGTGGGAATGCAAAAAAAATTGGAGATAACCAAGAAGTTTATGCAATTGGCTGGGGAATAAATAACGATGGATTAGCAGTTTTAACAGAAATGGATTTTAATAGTGGTAGAAAATTATTTGAAATATCATTTCCACAAGGTGTGTTTAATGAGGCAATTCAGAAAATATAAAAAACACGGATTTTATAAAAAAAAGAGTATTTTGTCACTATAAATAAGTTGTATGCTTAAAATATATGGTTTATAATAGACAAAGAAGTGTGACTATAAAAGAAGGAGATCAGAAAATGGCGGAAAAGAGAATTGAAAAGTTTAAGAAACAACCAGAAATAAATGGTGAAGAAATCTTAGAGATGGAATTAATTTCTTATGAATTTCTTATAGGTGGTGAAGGCATTTGTCCAGAGTGTGGCGGAAAAATGAGTGGAGAAGGAATCGTTTGGAAATGTAATGGATGCGATTTACAACTTATGGGACCAATAGTCTAAAGATACCAAAAGCATACAAATCAGATAGTGATGTTTGATAGTGTGTTTTTTTATAGTTATAAATAGAAATAATTAGCATTAAATGAAGTCCGATTCAAAAGGTATATTTAATGAAGCGATTCAGAAAATATAAGAAAAACGCGTATTCTATACAAAGAGGATTGTTTTTTTCACTATAAATAATTTGTATGCTTAAAACATATGGTCTATAATAGACTAAGAAGTAAGACTATAAACAAAGGAGATCAGAAAATGGGGAAAAATACAATTGAAAAGTTTAAGAAACAACCAGAAACAAATGGTGTTGAGATCTTAGAAATGGAATTAATCTCTTATCAATATCCTAAAGGTGGAGAAGGTGTTTGTCCAGAGTGTGGTGGAAAAATGAATGGCATCGGACTTGATTGGGAATGTGAAGGATGCGATTTAAAACTTAATGGACCACTATTCTAAAAACACCAAAAAAGCACATGAATCAGACAGTGATGTTTGGAAGTGTGTTTTTTTATAGTTATAAATATAAATAATACAAAAGTTGATTAAGAATAACGAACAAATCGAAAAAAGAAGGTTAATAAAATGGAGAAAAAAACAATGATTATTACCTATGAATTGGGTGATTCTTTATATGTAAATGTAACAAATCGATGCAGTAATGCCTGTACATTTTGTATAAGAAACGATGAATTGAGTGTAAATGGTGTTGATGAATTATGGTTAAAAAGAGAACCAACCGAGATAGAAATTAAAGAAGATATTTTCAAAAGAGATTTAAGTCAATATAAGGAATTAGTTTTTTGTGGTTATGGAGAACCATCTTATCGGTTAGATGAAATTTGTGCAGTTGCAAAAGAAGTGAAAAAAGTAAGTGAGATACCAATTCGAATCAATACCAATGGACATGGAAATTTAATATTCAAAAAGGATGTTACCCCATTATTAGAAGGCGCAATCGATAGCGTATCCATTAGTTTAAATGCAAAAGATAAAGAGGGTTATAATAAACTTTGTCGACCAATATTTGAGAATGCTTTTGAAGGAATATTAGATTTCGCAAAAAAAGCGGGAAGATATTCAAAAGTAATTTTTTCAATTGTTGATATTTTACCAGAAAAAGATCAAGAAGCTTGCCGAAAGATTAGTGAATCGATTGGTGTAGAATTAAAAATTCGGTCCTATATTGATTAATGAAAAATCGAAAAAGTGCAGAAAAAAACAATTGGAATCCTAGACAAATAAAAATAGATAATCATTTGATTCAAATTGTTGATGATCATCACTATGCATTATTAATATGGAGTCAATATGCGTTAAAAAAAGAAAAATCGTTTATTTTAGTAAGTATTGATTATCATCCTGATACAAATCCATCATTTTGGTTATATGCGTATCAGAAAGCGATTGCGATTGATCCAATGAGAGAAGATGAATTAGTCAATAAATACCAGAATAAAATAATAAAAACAATTGATCCCAATAAACCTGAGACATTAAATGTAGTTATGAGTAATATGCGTAATGATGAACAGATTAATACTGCTATGATTCTTGGATATCTGAAAGACTATCATATGATTAATTGTATGGAAAAACATGCGTATGAATTCGGTCATCACTATTTGGTTCCCAAAGATTATTTTGGAAGTTTGCAAGATGATATGTTTTTAAAGAGTCAATTTAGAATAGAAGAAATAGATGACGAAGAAATAATATTAGATATTGATTTAGACTATTTTTTAAAGAGAGATAATTTTAATATTGATTTAGAAAAAGATAAAATATTTGCAGAACTTGTAAAGAAAGCAAAAATAATTACAATTGCTCGGTCAAAAACATATTTTGATTATTTAAAAAGGGAAAAATTTTCAGTAAAAGAATGTGAAGAAAAAATTATTTTTCTTTTGAAATCAATTATTAGTAAATAAAAATAGAAGGCTTAGAATAATAGCGCTCAGAGATATTTAATTAAATAATAGGGGTTTAAGATAATGGGAATATATGTTGAGGAAAGTAAAGAGATTAATTTATCAAAACAAAGATGTGAAGAGATATTACTGAAATTTGATAAAAAAGAATATGATTTGAGAAAACATGAATCAGCAGAAAAAGAAAGCCAGATTGTTTTTCATACTAAAGCAGTTTTTTCATCGAAAGGTCAACGCATTACTATTTGGATTGAAGAGGAAACCTATGAACGAATGCATGTAAAAGTAAAATCTGAAATAATTTCCAATATTCAAATAAAAGATCAAGGAATTAATCAAAGAAATATTAGTAATATTTTTAATACGTTAGAAAATGAGGATTGTTTATTAATAAAGAAAGAAAATGGAAAGAAATTAGAATCAGTTTCTAAACGAAAGAATTTTTTTTCAGTTAGAGAAAGTAAAGATAAATGTGAAATGCGAACAATGGTTACATATCTTGGTGGATATCACGATCAGGATAAAGCTTTAAAAGGAAATTTAGAAATTTATTCAACAGGCTTTACATTTTCTGTTCTAGGTCCAAAATTTAGTATTTCTAAAGATCAAGTACAAAAGGTAGAAATTCTTTCAAATGCAATGATTAATCAAGAGTATAGGGAATTAAAAGAATTTATACCTAAAGAGGAGCGACAAGAAAGCGAGAAAAGAGATAAGATTATTATTTGCTATGATTATCAAGAAACAAGAAAACAGTGTGTTTTTCGAAGTGATAATCAATTAAATAGGGAAGAAATAGTATTAAAAATAAAAAAGCATATTGAAGGATAAAAAAAGCTTGACAACAAGCATAATAGCAAGTATACTAAGCAAGTAAATTAAATAAAGTCTATTTAGTCTCGCGACGATGGCGGAAGGGCAACACCTGTTCCCATACCGAACACAGAAGTAAAGTCTTCCAGCGCCGAAAGTACTTGGTGGGTAACTGCCTGGGAGGATAGGACGTAGCGGGACTTTTGAATTTTTTGCCAAATTTTTGTAGAAATTTGGTATGCCGCTGAGCGAAAGCGAAGCAAAGGTGCAAAAAAGAATGCAGTTGACGATGATTTGATCCAATAAGGATCAGAACAAATCAGAGGAAACTACGATCTGACTAATGTAGACGTACAAAAAATAGATTCATAATGAAAG